>UOEO01000134.1_pt1 | contig 30618 bp, 28 predicted proteins | sample 1989881 | NCBI WGS metagenome assembly UOEO01 (sample SAMEA4712198, study PRJEB27164) | hydrothermal vent metagenome | biome: marine basaltic hydrothermal vent biome; feature: marine hydrothermal vent; material: mineral | place: Pacific Ocean | collected 2011-06-14/2011-07-23 | depth 1691 m
AGTGAGTTGGACAATGGGGCAATCTGGGCCAACCAGTTTGACAATATCGCCAACCGGGCGGCGCACGAGATAGGCACGGGTCCGGAAATTTTTGCGCAGACACAGGGAAAAAATTGACGGGTTTATCGCCGCCGTCGGCTCGGGGGGGACGCTGGCCGGGGTCGCCTTGGCTCTAAGGGCGCGCAACAAGGATATCAAGATCGCTCTGGCGGACCCGGAGGGGGCGGCGCTTTATTCCTATTATACCAGTGGCGAACTCAAATCCTCAGGAAGTTCGATTACCGAAGGGATCGGCCAGGGGCGGATTACCGCCAATATTGCCGATCTGGAAGTGGATATGGCCTACCAGATCCCGGACAGCGAGGCCCTGCCCTATATTTTTGATCTGGCCGAACATGAGGGGATGTGCCTTGGCGGGTCAAGCGGCATCAACATTGCCGGGGCGGTAAGAATGGCCAGGGAAATGGGCCCCGGCCACACCATCATTACCGTTTTGGCCGATTATGGCAATCGCTACCAATCCAAGCTTTTCAACCCGGAATTCTTGCGCTCCAAATCATTGCCGACCCCCGCCTGGCTAAAACATGGCCAGGATATAGACATCACAGCGGTAATGGAAGCGGAGGAAAGCTAAAGATGAGCACCCAGTTTTTGTTCCGCGATCAGCCATATTTACGCGAACTTGAGGCGGAAGTCACCACCATTGACCACGATGGGGCGATAGAACTCGACCGGACCATATTTTATGCGCAGTCGGGCGGGCAGCCAGGGGACAGCGGAGTTTTGCGCGCTGCCAGCGGGCAAAGTGTTAATATCGGCAATACGATCCATCCCGGCGACAAGAACCGGATTGCCCATCTGCCGTCCGGGGAAAATGAGAACGACTGGCGTCCGCAAATCGGCGACAAGATTGTTTGCGAGATCGACTGGGAGCGGCGCCATAAACTGATGCGCATGCACACCGCCATGCATTTATTGTCGGTATTGTTTCCGTTTCCGGTTACCGGCGGATCAATCGGGCAGGAAAAGGGTCGGCTGGATTTTGACATGCCGGAAGTGCCGGAAAATCTTGAACAGGTCGAGGCGGACCTCAACCGCCTGATTGAGGAAAACCACACCGTAAGCGGCGAATGGATCAGCGAAGAAGAACTGGCGGCCAACCCGGAAATGGTAAAAACCATGAAGGTAAAGCCGCCAATGGGCCAGGGCCGGGTCAGGCTTATTCGCATTGCCAGCGGTGATACGCTGATTGACCTGCAACCGTGCGGTGGCACTCATGTGGCCACCACCGGGGAGATCGGGGCGGTTGTTTTGGGCAAAATCCAGAAAAAGGGCAAACAAAACAGGCGGGTAAATCTGCTTTTTGCCTGATTGATTCAGATATGTGAAGTTTTTGTTTAGGAAAATCCAGTGACGCTCCCTTCCCCCTTTGTTTCCACACAATGGCTGTCGGACAATCTTGACAATAAAGATGTCAGCATTGTTGACGCCTCCTGGTATTTACCGAGCGCCCAACGCAACCCTGAGGCGGAATTTGAAGACATTCACATTCCAGGGGCGATCTATTTTGATCTCGACAAGATCGCGGACACCAGCATTGATCTGCCGCACATGGTGGCTTCCCCTGAGCGCTTTGGCGAAATGGTTGGCAAACTGGGGATCAGCCACAGCGATATCATTGTCATTTATGACAGCGCCGGCCTGTTGTCGGCGGCGCGGGTATGGTGGAATTTTTCTATGATGGGGGCAAAAAACTGCTTTGTTCTTGCCGGTGGACTGCCCAGATGGCTTGAGGAAAAACGGCCAACTGAAAGCGGGCCAGCCAATCCGGTTCGGCGCAGTTTCAAGGCTGAGCGCCAGGAAGAAGCGGTGGTGACTGCCGGCCAATTGCTCGCCCATATCAACGAAACCCCTGACCCGGCAATCGCCCAGATTGTCGATGTGCGCCCGGCGGCGCGCTTTGCCGGCACTGCCCCCGAGCCGCGGACGGGCCTCAGCTCGGGTCATATGCCGGATAGTTTCAATTTGCCGTTTGGCGATTTGATATTTGAGGGAGCTTTACGCTCTCCTGACGAAATCAGGGCGCTATTTGAAAATGCCGGAATTGATTTGAACAAGCCGATCGTTTCAAGCTGCGGGTCCGGGGTTACCGCGCCCATATTAAATCTGGCGCTACACAGCATCGGGATAAAGGCGTGGCGGGTTTATGATGGGTCATGGGCGGAATGGGGAGCTGACCCTGATTTGCCGGTCATCGGGGACAAGGGCAAGCTGATTTAGGGGCTGTTTTATCTTATCGGCGGGGCGAACAGCAGCCCCCCTTGCGTCCACAGCGCATTGGGGCCCCTAAGCATTGCCGCCCCGGTTTGCGGGCCGAAATGACGTTCGAAAATCTCGCGGTAATTACCCACGGCCCTAATGACATTGAGCATCCAATCGCGGCTCAGCCCCAGCGGCTTGCCAAAATCCTGCTCCTTGCCCAAAAGACGCCTTATGGCCAGGGTGCGCGCGGAAAGCATCGAATCCAGATTTTGCGAAGACACCCCCAATTCTTCGGCATTGATCAGGGCGAACAAGGTCCAGCGCACAATATTAAACCATTGATCATCGCCATCGCGCACAGTGGGGCCATAGGGAGCCTTGGAAATAAGTTCGGGCATTATGCGGTGTTTGACCGGATCGGGCAAAGAGCGCCTGATCGCCTGCAAAAAACTTACCGGGGCGGAAATGGCGTCGCACAGACCGGCCTGATAGGCAACAGCGAGATCTTGGCGATCCTCGTAAATTACCGGGGTGTAATCAACCTGATTGGAAAAGAAAAACTTTTTTACATTTATCAAATCGCCGCCGCTATCGGCAACGCAAACTTTTATGTCTTTCAATTCATAGGCGGAAACATAACCCATATCCTGGCGGACCAAAAATGACTGGCCATCAAAAAAACTGGTAGCCACGTAGCGGGCGCCAAAGCGGGTATCACGGCTCATGGTCCAGGAGGCATTGCGCGAGAGCACATCGACCGCGCCGGTCTGCAAGGCGGCAAAGCGGCTCTGACCAGACAAAAGGCGGAATTCGACCTGATTGGGATCGCCAAAAACAGCCGCGGCGATGGCGCGGCAGATATCAACGTCAAAACCCTTCCACACCCCGTCCTGGGAACGGTAGGAAAATCCCGGCAACGAGCTGGAAGCGGCACAAACCAAAAAACCACGCTCGCGCACGGCGTCCAGCGTTTGCGCCTGCGCCGGCAGGGCAAACAACATGATCAAGATAATTACCGGCAATTTCAGCAAAACTGCCAGTCTGGCCCAGATGTTGATCAAAATTCCTCCAAACCGGTACGCGGAGCATTGCAAACAATATCAGTGATTGACACTATATATTTGTGCTTGCGCCCCGGCGGGTCAAGCGGCCGGGGCGCATTTTGGCATATTTATTGGCAAGACAGAAAAGCAATTTAGAGCAAGATGCGTTTAGGTTGAATCAAAACGCCAAGCTCTAAGTCTTTGTTTTATCGCGTTTTCGAACCGAATAACCGGATCCACTTATTCTGAAAACGCTCTAATGCAAAATCTGGCTCAAGAACAATTTGGTACGCTCATGCTGCGGATTTGAGAAGAACTGTTCCGGCTCGTTCTGCTCGATAATCTGCCCCTCGTCCATGAACATGACCCGATTGGCAACCTTGCGGGCAAAACCCATTTCGTGAGTAACGCACAACATGGTCATGCCCTCTTCGGCCAAATTGACCATTACATCGAGCACTTCCTTGATCATTTCCGGATCAAGCGCCGAGGTTGGTTCGTCAAACAGCATGATTTCCGGGCTCATGCACAAGGAGCGGGCAATGGCGACGCGTTGCTGCTGGCCACCAGAAAGCTGACCGGGATATTTGTCGGCCTGCTCGGGAATTTTGACCCGCTCGAGATAGTGCATGGCAATGTCGTTGGCCTCGGCCTTGGGCATTTTACGCACCCAGATCGGAGCCAATGTCAGGTTTTGCATGATGGTCAGGTGCGGAAACAAATTGAAGTGCTGGAACACCATGCCGACTTCGCGGCGCACCTCGTCGATTTTTTTCAAATCATTGGTCAACTCAATTCCGTCAACAATGATTTTTCCCTGCTGATGCTCCTCAAGACGGTTTATGCAGCGAATAAGGGTTGATTTGCCGGATCCGGAAGGGCCGGCAATAACAATACGCTCGCCCTTCATAACCTTGAGGTTGATGTCCTTGAGGACGTTGAATTCGCCAAACCATTTGGCCATGTTGATGATTTCAACGGCGACATCGGTTTCTGAAACCTGCATCTTTACCGCATCTTTTTTGGCTGTAGCTTCATTTGCCATAACCAACTCCTAAGTTTTATGTCCGGTGTCCAGGCGTTTCTCCATATATTGGGAGTAACGGGACATGGAAAATGTGAATATCCAGAAAATTCCTGCAGCAAATACATAACCGGTGACCGGAATGGTGGGAGCTGACCAGGTGGAGGTAGCCGTTCCCGCCTTTACCGCACCCAAAAGGTCGATCAATCCAACGATTGAAACCAGGGTGGTGTCCTTGAACAGGGAAATCGAATTGTTGACGATCCCCGGGATCACCAGTTTCAGCGCCTGGGGCAAAATGATCAGCAATGTCGCCTGAAAATAATTCAGGCCCAGCGAATCAGCCGCCTCATACTGGCCTTTTTCAATTGCCTGCAAGCCGCCGCGCACCACTTCGGCGGTATAGGCGGCGGTGAACAGGGTTACCCCGACCAGGGCGCGCACCAGCTTGTCAAAATTGGTGCCCTCGGGCAAAAACAATGGCAGCATTACCGAGGCCATGAACAAAACGGTGATCAGCGGAACACCGCGCCACAGTTCAATAAAGACCACGCAGATCGAGCGCACCAGCGGCATTTTGGAGCGCCGCCCCAGAGCCAGCACCACGCCGAGGGGAAACGAGGCGACAATGCCGGTTACGGCAACCACCAAGGTGAGCATCAACCCGCCCCATTGGACGGTTGGGATTTCTTTAAGACCGGTAAAGCCACCGCCACTCAGGAGCAGAAAAGTGACAAACGGATAAACGACGAGGAATAAAAACCCCCAGACCAGTTTGCCGGGAATACGCGGGGTTGCCAGCAAAAACAGCAAAACCGCACCGATCAGAAAGGCCAGATTGGGACGCCAATATTCGGTATCGGGATAAAACCCATAGGTAAAGAATTGCAAACGATTGCTGACATAGGGCCAGCACGCCCCTGCCCCCTCGACCCGGCAGTCAGCGCCAGAAGTGCCCTGCCAGATAGCGTTGAAGTAGACAAAATTCAAAAGGCCGGAAAGGGCAATGTAAATAAGCCAAAGGCTGAAAATGGTCAGAATTGCGTTGGCGGGTGAATTGAAAAGATGGCTGCGCATCCAGCCCAAAAGGCCGGAGGTGCGTATCGGGGGCGGCATGTCCGGAACCATTTCCCTGCGAACTATGGCAGTGGAGGCCGGGGAGCCGGATGTTGATTTGGTCATTGGTTTGGCTCCTATCGCTCAGAAAGCGCAATGCGCGCGTTGAACCAGTTCATAAAGGCGGATGTCGACAAACTCAGCGACAGGTAGATGATCATGGTGATGGCGACCACCTCCACGGCCTGTCCGGTCTGGTTAAGAGTGGTGCCCATAAATACGCTCACTAAATCTGGATAGCCAACCGCAACCGCCAGCGAAGAGTTCTTGGTCAGGTTGAGATATTGGCTGGTCAGGGGCGGCACGATAACCCGCATCGCCTGGGGAATGATCACCTTGCGCAACAGATCGCTTTCCTTGAGGCCAAGGGACTGGGCCGCTTCGGTCTGTCCTCTGGGAACCGCAAGAATACCGGCGCGGACAATTTCGGCGATAAAAGTTGCTGTATAAAGGATCAGGGCCCATAAAACCGCAATGAACTCAGGTGGAATGTGAATGCCACCCTTATAGTTGAAGCCGCGCAGCACCGGGACCCGAAACTCCAAAGAAGCGCCGGCAATAATCCACACGATAGCGGGCAGGCCAATCAGAAGTGCAAGATTTATCAAGCCTGAATGCGGGCGCACCCCGGTTTCATCCTGACGCCGGTTGGCCCATTTGGTAACAAAGACCGCAGCAATGATTGCAATAAACAGCGCGATAACAACCAGATAGAAATTAGCGGAGAACAGGGGAGCCGGAGTGACAAGGCCACGTTTGTTGAAAATTGAATAAAGCGGCAGCTCAAGGCTTTGCTTGACGTTGGGCAGCAGCGAAAGAACGCCAAAATACCAAAAGAACATTTGCAGCAACAAGGGAATGTTGCGCAGAGTTTCCACGTAAATCGTCGCCAGACGGGCAATGATCCAGTTTGATGAAAGCCGGGCGATACCAACGGTAAACCCGAGCAGGGTCGCAATAATAATACCGATAACAGAGACCAGCATCGTATTGAGAAACCCGACAAGCAGCGCATCGGCAAACGTAGATGAGCGGTCATAGGGGACAAGGGTGAAACCGATATCAAAACTGGCGATGTTGTCGAGAAAACCAAAACCGGTCCGGATATTCTGCCGGGCCATGTTTGCGGTCAGATTTCCCCAGATATAGACAAAAAACCAAGCAACACCGCCTAAAAGCACCGCCTGGTAAAACCATGATCTGATCTTGGGATTGTAAATCAACGATACATTTCCAGATGTATCGTTTGAAGCCGGAATAGTCTTATTTGCAGAATCGTCTTTGGAAGCCATATAAATAGCGCCCCTCTCCCGATAGAAGTCAGCTGATTTTTAAACTGATGAGAGAAACCAATAAAAACCCCGGAGACAAAAAGCCTCCGGGGCGCATTGGGTACAGTTATTTACCGGATCGGAGGAGCATACTGGATGCCGCCATTGGTCCACAGCGCATTGATGCCGCGGGCAATACCGATGTCGGTCTTGGGTCCAACATGGCGTGCATACATTTCGCCATAATTGCCCAGGGCCTTGATGATGCGGTAGCCCCAATCATTGGAAACACCGATCATTTCGCCATATGTGCCTTCAACCCCTAAAAGACGTTTGATGGCGGGGTTGTCGGAAGCCAGCATTTCGTCAACATTGGCCTGGGTCACGCCAAGTTCCTCAGCGTTCAACAGCAGGAAGTAGGTCCAGCGATTGAGGTTGAACCAGCCATCGTCACCCTGACGAACTGAAGGACCAAGGGGCTCCTTGGAAATGATTTCAGGCAGAATGATGTGGGCGCCGGGATCTTCAAGATTGAGGCGCTCGGAAGCCAGTGCGGAACTGTCAGTGGTATAAACGTCGCAACGACCGTCTTCATAAGCTTGAAGAACTTCGTCCTGGTTCTCAAAAACAACGGTGTTCACATCAATGTTGTTGGAAGAGAAATAGTCGGCCGCATTCAATTCGGTGGTGGTGCCGGATTCGATGCAAACCGATGCGCCATCAAGCTGAAGAGCCGAAGTGATGCCGTCTTCCTTGCGAACCATGAAGCCCTGACCATCATAGAACATGGTGCCGACAAAGTTGATGCCCAGCGAAGTATCGCGGGTCATGGTCCAGGTCGTGGTGCGTGACAGAACGTCGATTTCGCCAGAAGAGAGGGCGGCGAAACGCTCGGTTGAAGTCAACGGGGTGTAGCGCACCGCGTCCGCATCATTAAAGATGGCGGCGGCAAGCGCACGGCAGAAATCAACTTCAAGCCCAGACCAGTTATTGTTTTCATCAGGCGCCGAGAACCCGCGTACACCGCCGGTTACACCGCACTGAACAAACCCTTTATCCATTACAGCCTGTAATGTTGGACCAACGTTGCTCGCTGCGAATGCCGTGGTTGTCGACACACCAAGCATAGCTGTCAGTGCAACTGAAATAAGCTTTTTTTGCATAAGATCGCCTTTTGTTTCCTAACCTTTTACGAAGTCCCGGAAACAGCGCCAAAACGCTTTAGGCCCCCTCCCCGGGCGCATCCCTCACCTTTTTTTTGGTGTAATTGATGCATGCCCTTATCGAAACTTTATTTAACCAAAAGGTCAAGCTCTTACATCACTGGATAGTGCGCCAAATGTATAAAAAAAGCATTTTACGTTAATTTGCAGTCGGATAGAGCGAATTGGATGCTATAAAAAAATCGCCGCACCTACCCAATAGTGCTTAGATTGGCTAAACTTTGTTGCGATATTGTTCACGCAGATATTTCGTGTTCATGCGTTAAATGTCCCATGCAGAAAATTATTGGTGACGCTAAAAAAAATTCTGATTCATTGTCACCCCAGGAGGATACCGGTGAGTAATAACAACAATTCAAACCAAGCCAATAATATTGCCGGTGGAGCAGAGCAAACGCTGCTAACCCATCTCGGACGTTGGCCCGAACGCCATTTCGGCACTGTCAACGCCCCGGTCACAAGAGCGTCAACGATACTTTTTCCCGATATGGAAACGCTTAACAATCATAGCCAGCCCTATACTTATGGACGAAGGGGCACCCCCTCGAGCGAGGCGGTGGAAGAAATCGTTACCGCACTTGAAAAAGGCAAGGGCACGCGCCTGACCCCGTCGGGACTGTCGGCGCTGAGTTGCGCTATCATGAGTGTGGTCAAGGCGGGAGATGAAATTCTGGTTTCGGACAGCGCCTATGAGCCGACAAGGATGTTTTGCGACAAAATATTGGCGCCGATGGGGGTTACAGCGCGCTATTTCGACCCGCGGGCCGGAGCGGATATCGCTGAAACAGCCAGTGACCAGACCCGCGCCGTGCTCGTTGAAAGTCCGGGCTCGCTGACCTTTGAAATTCAGGACCTGCCGGCAATTTCCAGCGCCCTAACCGGGCGCGATATCGCCATCATTGTCGACAACACCTGGGCAACCCCGCTTTATTATCAACCCCTGAAGCTGGGGGCGGATATTTCGGTCCACGCGGGAACAAAAATGTTCGTCGGCCATTCGGACGCCATGTTCGGCACCATCACCGCCAACGAAAAATACTGGCCACAATTGCTCGAAACCCACGGTTTTCTGGGGCTGTGCGCCGCCCCTGATGATTGTTTTCTGGCCGCGCGCGGTTTGCGCACCCTTGCCATTCGCATGAAGGAGCATCAGAGCCGGGCGCTGGAAATCGCCTCATGGCTGGAAAGCCATGATCTGGTAACCAGGGTGTTGCATCCGGGACTGGCTTCGCATCCGGATCACAAGATTTTTGCCCGTGATTTCAGTGGATCGGGCAGCTTGTTCAGCTTTGAGCTGGTTGCGGGCAGCCAGCAGGCGGTGGCGGCGATGGTAGATGATCTGGCCCTTTTCGGGCTCGGATATTCATGGGGCGGGTTTGAAAGCCTGATATTGCCGGTGAAACTGGGCGCCAATCGCACCATTGTGCCCTGGCAGAGCAAAAACCCGCTTGTCCGGCTCCATATCGGGCTCGAGGATATTGATGATCTGAAAGCTGATCTTGCGGCGGGGCTGGAGCGGTACCGGGCGGCGCTGGGTTAAGAATTTTTGGCCCAATCCAGTTTTGCAATGATTGCTCCATCTTTTGTTAGGCCAAAAAGCCAGCCGCGCTTGAGGCAATAATTGCGCACGACAAAAGCGCCAAGAGTGCCGGCCAGAATGCCGCCAAAAACATCAGAAGGATAGTGCGCTCCAACCAGAACGCGCGAAACCCCGACAATCATCGCTGCGGCAAACAGCCACCATCTTACACCGGAAAAGCGCGGCAAAAAGAACGAAACCAGAGCGGCAAAAGCAAAAATCACCGTTGTGTGCCCGGAAGGGAAGGACTGGAATGTCCAGTCGTTCCAGGTCGGCTGGAAAGCAAATGCGCCCAATTGGTCAAAATGGACCGGCCGGGCGCGGCCCACCATGCGTTTGACCAGATTTATCGCCAGACCCGGCCCGGCAACGCCAATGAAGATAAAAATGGCGACTGAGGCGATGGTTTTGGCGTTGGTTTTAACGGCCAGGGAACGCATCATTTTGGCGGCCAGCCAGCCAATGAGCGCCACCGCCAGACTTGGAATGAGTATCCAGTCGGCCTGGCCAAAGCGGGTTACTTCTTGAAAAAGCGGATTTACCCACTGAGGCAGGATGGCAGATGCGCGCGTTAACGGCGCATCAAGCGATGCCAGGCCAATTAGAATCAACAACACCAGAGCGGTAAAACGGGGCCAGGTCTCTCTTGTCAGGCCAAACGGCCATGGCTTTTGCATATCAAACATGACTGGTATGCTTGGCGTAATTGAGGGCTGAAGGTCAACAGTTGGTTTTGCATAATGTTTTACAAATCTGAGTGCTTGCCCTTACCGGCAAGAATGTGTAATTGCAAACGCGGATCGTTCGTTGAATTTCGGGGCATAGCTCAGCCTGGTAGAGCACTGGTTTTGGGAACCAGGGGTCGCAAGTTCGAATCTTGCTGCCCCGACCACGTGGCGATCGCAATGACTGATTTGAAGGGGTGCGCTGAAATGAATGCAATTATTTATCGACCCGCTCGCAATGCCATGCAGTCCGGCAAGGGCAAAACCAAAAAATGGCTGCTGGTTCATGAACCGGCCGCGCCGCGCCAGATTGAACCCCTGATGGGATATACCTCGTCAACAGACACCATGGCGCAGGTCAAACTCACTTTTGACTCTTTGCAGGAGGCAGAAGAATACGCCAAACGCGAAGGGTTGGCCTATCGGGTTCAGCCGGCGCATAACCCAAGCGTCAAGCGCTCTGTTTATACCGACAATTTCCAGAACAGCCGCAAAACACCCTGGACGCATTGACGCTATCAGGGCCTGAATGCGGCAGGACCTGAATACGTCAGGGCCTGAATGGTTTTGATGGCCCCGTAGCTCAGCTGGATAGAGCAACGGACTTCTAATCCGTAGGTCGCAGGTTCGAATCCTGCCGGGGTCACCAAATACTTATTTAATATCAACAGCTTGTATAGAATTTTGCTGTTTTGAGCGTTTTCTTTTCATGAGTTGCGTCCACTTATCTTGAAAACGCTTGTCTTATGATTATCGCGTTTTCGAACCGAATAACCGGATCCACTTATTCTGAAAACGCTCTAGCGGTACAGTCACACCCAATAATACCAAAGGAAGTAACCTTTGGTATAAAGCGCTGTGAGCAATTTTTCTTTTACATCACACACCGGGAAACACCGGGAAACTCAGGGCCCACCTGGTTTTGATGCGATCAAACCAGGTGGGTATTTTCAAATGTTGCTGGTTTGGCAAACCGCCAAAACGCAAATTTCTTGCGCTTTGTCATGTTAGATGCAATTATAATTGCGCAACTAACTCAAAGGAACATCTATCATGAAAAAGCTTCTCGCTCTCGCTCTAAGTGCATTCCTTGCACTTACGATCTCAGCCAGCGCCCAAAAATTAATTGTTGCCACTGACACCGCATTTGTACCCTTCGAATTCAAACAAGGTGATACTTATGTTGGTTTTGATATCGATATGTGGGCGGCCATCGCCAAAGAATTAAACATGGAATATGAACTTCGTCCCATGGATTTTAATGGCATTATCCCAGCGCTTCAGACAAATCAGGTCGATGTTGCTCTCGCAGGGATCACCATCAAGGACAGCCGGAAAGAAGTCATTGACTTCTCGGATGGTTATTATGCAAGCGGCTTCCTGCTCATGGTGCCGACTGACAGCAGCATCACTGGGGTTGCCGATCTGGATGGCAAGACGATTGCCATGAAAACAGGCACATCGGCTGTTGATTATGCCAAGGAATTCATCCCGAACGCAAAATTGCGTTTGTTCCCGAACATTGACAATGCCTATCTCGAACTGCGCACAGGACGTGTTGATGCCGCCATGCACGACACTCCGAATGTTCTTTATTACATAAAGAATGCAGGTAATGGACAGGTCAAAACCGTTGGCACACAAATGATGGCCCAACAATATGGAATTGGCTTCCCCAAGGGTAGTGATTTGGTTGCTCCGGTAAATGAAGCACTTGCAAACATGCGTGCCGATGGCCGCTATGATGCTATCTATGAAAAATGGTTCGGCACCGCCCCCTCAAACTAGTCTTTAAACAACTTAATGAATAGGCTGCGCGGGCAGCCTGTTCTTTTGTCCCTCTAAAGCAATGGTGTGATATGGAAGTAGATTGGTCCATAATACTTGAATTTATCCCGGAGCTCCTAAAAGGCGCCAAGGTTACCGTGATAATTACTGTCCTGGGTCTTCTGGGTGGGGTGACCGTGGGGACAATTGCCGGGCTGATGCGCGCTTATGGCGGCAAGATACTCAACTCAATTGCATTGGTTTATATTGAGATCATCCGTGGCACACCAATCGTTGTGCAGGTGATGTTCCTTTATTTCGCGCTTCCTGTTCTGGCCGATATTCGAATTGATCCTTTCTCTGCGGCTGTTATGGCAATTATCTTGAACGCTGGTGCTTATATCGCCGAGATCGTTCGAGGAGCTTTCATTTCCGTCAGCAAAGGATTGAGCGAAGCTGGTCTGGCGCTCGGATTGCCTGGTTGGAAAGTTTTGACTTACATCGTAGGTCCCGTTGCGTTCCGCCGTTTGATTCCGCCCCTGGGAAACCAGTTTATCGTAAGTTTGAAGGATACTTCCCTGTTCATCGTTATCGGGGTTGGGGAACTGACAAGAACGGGTCAGGAAATTATGGCGGCAAATTTTAGAGCCGTCGAAATCTGGACCGCGGTGGCTGTGCTCTACCTTATCATGACCGGTATCCTGACCCTTGCCTTACGTCTGATTGAAAAGCGTATGAGGATCCTATGAGTATTATTGAATTTAATGGTGTAACAAAACAATTTGGTCCACTGGTGGTCCTAAATGAAGTCGATCTCAATATCGAAAAAGGGGAAGTCGTTGTTTTAATCGGACCGTCCGGTTCTGGCAAATCAACGTTGTTGAGATGTATCAATGGTTTGGAAACCATCTCAGGCGGAGACCTGATTGTCGACGGGTTAAGCGTCAAGGCTGGCAAAGCCACTTTGATGAATATTCGCAAAGAAGCTGGCATGGTGTTTCAGCAATTCAACCTGTTTCCTCAAATGAGTGCTCTTGAAAATGTTGCTTTCGGGCCGCGTCAATCCAGAGGTATTGGTAAAAAAGAAGCCCATCAGCTGGCGCTGGAATTGCTCGACAAGGTTGGGCTGAGCGACAAGCCGGACCACACGCCGGCCGAACTCTCTGGCGGGCAACAACAGCGCGTGGCAATTGCGCGAGCGCTTGCGGTGAAACCCAAGGTCATGTTGTTTGACGAGCCGACTTCAGCACTTGATCCCGAGTTGAAGCACGAAGTGCTCAATGTGATGAACAAGCTGGCCGAAGAAGGAATGACAATGGTTGTGGTCACACACGAAATGTCATTCGCCCAAGAAGTCGGCACCAGGCTGATTTACGTGGAACATGGCAAAATTTCCATTGATGGCGATCCTCGTGAAATAATAACCAACCCTCCGAACAACCGTCTGAAGGATTTTCTTGTCCATGTCAGATGATGTTGCAGAGCTCGGCTGGATACCAATATCGGGTTCACACTATGAGATTGGGCTCGCCCTTGGAAAAAAGGGCCGCAAAGCCATTCATACCCACCTTGTTGGATGCGAGCTGTGGTCAGAGATAATTTCCGCAAAGCATAAAGCGCCGGTGGCCCGCATGGCCGAAATGACCAGCAAACTGTTCCCTGACATTTATGAGGAACTGAAAGGTCTTGCAGACGGGCTTGAAATTCCCTTTGCACAGGTATTCGCCTGGAATTGCAGGGGGGATCTTTCAAAAGAGGTTTTTGATGGATGCACAAGCATTATGGTGCCGGCCCGAACGCCCCTTGACCCCATCATTATTGCCCACAATGAGGACGGAGTGCCTTTTTTTGATAAAGAATGCTTCATTACGCAGATAGGCGGAAAAAAGGGCTTTATCTCATTTTGTTACCCCGGATCCATTCCCGGACATACATTTGCGCTGACAAACAGCGCCATTGCGATGACAGCCAACAATTTGAGGCTGACGCATATTGAGCCTGAAATCCCACGAATGGTTCTTGGGCGGGCTTTACTTGATTGCGCAACGCTAAATGAGGCGCGCAAGCTATTAGAAACTGCTCCGGTAAGCGGCGGGTTTCACTATTCGCTGGCACAACAAGGCGACAAACGCTTGATGAGTGTCGAGTTTGGTGGTGGCGCTTATAGCGAAACCATTGTTGACACCCCCTCTTTACACGCAAACCATGCAATTTTGGGCGCACAGATCCATCAACAACAGATCATTACAAAATCATCGTCAGACCGTCAGTTACGGGGCGATTTGCTGGTCTCGGGGTTGACTGATGATCCAATTGACATTTTACGCGACAAAGCCGGGGACAAACTTCCGATTTGGCGCCGGGAACCAGATGATCCCGACAATGAAAACACCCTGGCTTCGGTGGTTTTTGAAGTGACTAACTCAAAAACAAGCTGGACAATTTACTCTGGAGCATCAAAAAATACACTTTATGAAAGCCACTCAAAAAAGTAAGACACAAGTTCCACAGCCACCTCAGAGCGCCGAGCAACTACGCGCGCTGCTTGTCGAAATAAAACAGGGCAGGAACTCAATCAATCTAGGTTCCAAAGCGGCAAATGCCCTGGGGCAAATTCTTGAATTGGGTGCTGATCAGTCCGTACTGAAAATAACAACTCTGGCGGAACGTTTAAAAGTCAATCCCTCAACTGTTACGCGCCTTGCCCGCAATTTGGGATATTCTGGATATACCGAGTTTCGCAATACGCTTTTGAGTGAAACTCTTTCACCCGTCACAGCATTCTACACTCGACAAGCGCAACATGCCTTGCACGGAAACGATTCCCGACTACATGATGGCGTCAAACAACTTGCGCTCGAAAACACAAAGAACATCAAATATTTTGCCAACAGCCTTGATTCCGAGGAATTTGACCAGACAGTGAAGCTGCTGGCAAATGCTCCGCGCGTCAAAACATACGCAATTCGGCAGTTCTTATCCATGGCGATGTTTTTGAGTTATGGTCTTGGCATGATCCGTTCGGATGTTGGCATGCTGGATGCGCCAGGACTTGGCACAGCGGAAGGTCTTGCCGGAATGAGCGACGGGGATGCTTTGGCGGTTTTCAGTTGCAGTCCTTACACAAAACAGGTGATACGTGTGTGCGAGGCGGCACATGGAGCCGGCATCAAGACAGTTGTCATCACTGACCGGGCCAGCTCACCTCTGGTGGAATTTGCGAGCCACACCATCCTTGTCCCTCACCAAACCAGTTTTCTCTCCAACAGCCTGACAGCTTTTGCCTTTTGTGTTGAGACTCTGATAAACGGAACTGCCACATTTTTGGGCGATGCTGCCGAAACGGCTCTTCAGCGCCGTGATAAAATGATCCATACCCTGGATATCGAGACCTCTTAAACCAGAACGCATACTCTAAGTCTTTGTTTGGTCGCGTTTATCGAGACGGATAAGTGGTATCCTGTTCGATCGTTGAACGATCCACTGGATCGTTCAATTATTCGATCTCACTCCTGAAAACGCTCTATCCCGCCGCTGCTCATCAACAGGAGGCTCAAAGGTCGAATTTTTCGTTCGGGAAAAACTTTTCCAGCCTTATATCGGCGGTCCTGGCGTGCCCTTCCATGCCTTCAAATCTGGAAATGCGGGCGCTGGCCTGGGCAATCGACTTGCTGCCTTTTCGGCTTGTGCGCTGCCAGGTTACCGTTTTCATGAATTTATGAACCGAAAGCCCGCCGGTATAGCGCGCCGCCCCGGATGTCGGCAGCACATGGTTGGGCCCCGCTGCCTTGTCGCCATAGGCAACGGTGGTTTCCTCGCCCAAAAACAGCGAGCCATAAGTCGTCAGCCGCTCCAGCCACCAGTCCAGATCCGCCGCCTGCACATGCAGGTGCTCGGGGGCGTAACTGTCGGCCATTTTCGCCATTTCCTCACGATTGGAACATAAAACAACTTCGCCATAATCACGCCAGGCGGCCGCGGCATTCTTTTTGTTCAACTCCGGCAGCGAAGCGATGATGTCCGACACCATCTCCATCACCTGACGGGCCAGTTTTTCATGATCCGTGACCAGAAAAACCGGCGAATTATAGCCGTGCTCGGCCTGGCCGACCAGATCAAAGGCGACCAGTTTCGCGTCGGCGCTGGCGTCGGCGACAATCAGCGAATCGGTGGGGCCGGCGAACATGTCAATGCCGACCCGGCCAAACAGGATGCGCTTGGCCTCGGCGACATACTGGTTGCCCGGCCCGACCAGAATATCGGCTTTTTGCAGCCCGAACAGGCCAAAGGCCATGGCGGCGATGCCCTGAACACCGCCCATGGCCACAATATGGTCGGCCCCGCACAAATCCATTGCAAAAACTATTGCCGGAGGGATGCCAAAGCCCGCTCTGGGCGGGGAGGCGGCGGCGATGTGAGAGACACCGGCCACTTTGGCGGTGGTGATGGTCATTATCGCCGAGGCAATGTGACTATAGCGGCCTCCGGGCACATAACAGCCGGCCACGTTCACCGGGATTTGCTTCTGGCCGGCATGAAAACCCGGCTGCACCTCGATTTCGCAATCAACAATGGTAGCTTTCTGGGCCCGGGCAAAGCGGAAAATATTGTCGTGAGCAAACCTGATGTCCGATTTCAGGCGCTCGGGTAACTCATGCTGCGCCTGCTCAATCTGTTCCGCCGCAAGCAAGACCGGACCGTCCCATTTGTCCAGTTCACGGGCATAAGCAAGCGCCGTTTCATCGCCGCCGCGCTCTATCGAATTGAGCATGACTTGTACTTTTTGGCGCAAATCTTCGCTTTGGCCTGCGGCTGAATGAGTGGCCTTCTTGAGATATTGAATACTCATGATAAATATGTCCCTAGCGGCTGAATTTGCGCATCCATTACATTTTGCCCTACATTTTGCCTTTCCAGGGCACCAGTTTGCGCTCGAAAAACCGCATCAGCATGTCAAACGAATAAGCAATGGCGGCAATGATGATGATGCCCATGATCACGGTTGGAGTTTGCAAAAACTGCGATGCCGAAAGTACCATGTAGCCAATTCCCTTGGTGGCGGCGACCATTTCGGCGGCGACCAGGGTGGTCCAGCCAAAACCAATGCCGATGCGCATCGCGGTCAGGATTTCAGGCATTGCTGCGGGCAGGATCACCCTGAGCAATACCTGCCAGCGCGTGGCGCCAAAGGAATAGGCGGCGTGGATTTGCTCAATGGTGGCCGATTTGACCCCCGCCCTTGCCCCAAGGGCGATCGGGGCAAACATTGAGAGAAATATCAGCAACACTTTGGAGGTTTCGCCAATTCCGAACCAGATAATCATCAGGGGCAAATAGGCCAACGGCGGTATCGGGCGGTAAAACTCGATCGGAGGGTCAAAAATCCCGCGAATTATCGGGTTCATGCCCATGGCCAGCCCCAGAGGAATGCCAATGACACAGGCCAGAACAAAGGCGCCAAACACACGGGCGGTGGAAATCGAAACATGTTCCCAAAGCGAATTGCCGGTAAATCCGTTCTGGAATACGCTGATGAACTTGAAAACGATCGCTTGCGGGGATGGCAAGAACAGCGGCTTGACAATCCCCAGCGCGGTGACCCCCCACCAGACAAAAAGCAAAAAGCCGATGGTGGTAAAACTGAGCCACATCGTGTTGCCCTGGCCGGGAACGCCATAAATTTCTCCGGGCCGGGTCGGTCTGGCGCGCGAAAGCCTTGAAAACAAGCCCGCCACGCCGGAATTTTTGGGGGAAGGTTTTGTCATGCCGTAACCTCTTGATCGGCAAAAATGATTTTGAGAACATTTTCGCGCATCTTGATGAAATCAGCCGATGCCTTGACATCGCGCGCCGCCATTCCAGCAAGAAACCTGTTGGAAAACGGCAGATCGAAGCGATGGGTTATCCGGCCCGGACGCGGCGACATCACGATCAGATGAGTGCCCATGAACAGCGCCTCCTCAACACTGTGCGTGATAAAGAAAATGGACTTATGGGTTTCTTTCCAAATGCGCAGGATAAGCTCCTGGGCCTTTTCGCGAGTCAGGGCGTCAAGAGCGCCAAGCGGCTCGTCCATCAGCAATATCTTCGGGTCGCATGCCAAAGCGCGCGCGGTGCCCACCCGCTGCTGCATGCCGCCGGAAAGCATATAAATAGGTGTTTTCTCGAACCCGGACAGACCCAGAAGATCAATGAACTTTCCCCCGATCTCCAGGCGTTTGGCTTTTGCCATGCCGCGCAATTTCAAGCCGAATATCACATTGTCCAGAACATTGAGCCAGGGCATAAGGGCATTCTTTTGAAAAACCACCGCCCGGTCCGCGCCCGGCCCCTTGATATCAACGCCATCGAGCAACACCTGGCCTCTGGTCGGGGCCAGAAAACCGGCGATCAGGTTAAGTAAGGTGGATTTGCCGCAACCGGATGATCCAAGCGCGACGACAAAGTCGCCTTCATTGATTTTCAAACTGATTTCATGAAGCGCCTCCACCGGTTCGCCGCCATTGGCGGCTGGAAATATTACCGACGTATCCTGAACATCAAGCCCCATGGAGCCGCTCCTCGTTCAAACAAGCGGTTTTCGGAGGAAATTGCTCCCTCCGAAAACCAAAGACGGTTACTATTTAACAGCAGCATTGGCTATGTCTTTGTTGACAAACGCGCTGTAGTCGTCAGCTGTGTTATCGATACGACCGGCAGCCTTGAGGAATTCGGCGGTTGCCTGCATCGTTGCCGCCGCACTACCCAGCCAGGTATCTGAAACCTGTTCGCTCAACGGAATAAATGCAAATCCCTTCAGAATATTGGGGATCTGGGAAACATCGGCACCGGTCTGGGCAGCTATCGCCTTGACCGGAGCGCTATCGGAGGTCCATGCGCCTGGGTTGTCAAGATAAGCGCGGTTGGCTTCGTCCATCACTTTGGCAAAAGCAACCATGGCGTCGGCATTCCTTGCGGCAAATTCAGTGTTGACGACCCAGCCGTCAAAGGTCGGAAAACCCCATTTGGCCGTCTCATCACCGCCAACCAGCAATGTACCGGTTTTAAGGATTTCAGACTGTACCGGCTGCCAGATGAACGCGCCATCAATGGCGTCCTGCTGCCATGCTGCCGCGATCTGATCGGGGGGCATGTTGATAATGGTAACATCTTTTTCGCTCAAACCGGCCTTCTGGATTGCACCCATCAAGGAGAAGTGGGCCGTGGAGCCAACCGGAACGGCAATGCGTTTGCCTTTTATGTCTGCAAGCTTGTTTATTCCCGAGCCATTGCGAACGATAAGAGATTCTGCCTTGCCGATGACCTGGGCGAGCATGAACAGCTGCAAGTCGACGCCCTGGGAAGCAGCAATGGCCAATGGCGAAGAGCCTAGTTCGGCAACATCAATGTCGCCGGCGGCCATGGCGGCGATAACGTCGGTGCCGGAGGCGAATTTTCGCCATTCAATATTCCAGCCGGTGGCCTTTTCAAATTTCTGATCAGCGACGGCGACCTGCATTGGGGTCGGGTTGCCGAACAGTCCGATGGTTACCGTTTGCGCTGTGGCGGCGCTGGCCAGAACAGCCATGGCAATGATCGCCCCGGCAGCAAGTTTTGCGAGTGTTTTCAACATTAGTGTTTCTCCCTTTTGTTCAGTCATTATTGACATTGATTTTTTTGTTTTTCATGCGCCAAATGGCGAGCAGCCTTTTCCCCTTTCCAGGCAAGCTCATTCGCCCTCCCCCTGAAAATTACTGAAATTTTGCGATTGTTGTGAAAACCGGATCGTTGTCTCGACCAGGACATCCAGACTGTCCAAAGCCGGGTGAAGCTGAGCGACATGCTCCTTGATCAGCGAAAACTCGGTACACCCGACAAGCAAGATATCAGCGCCGCGCGCTATCAATTGGCGACCATTGGCAAGAACAGTGTCCAGCGCGCCGGGGGCGGCAAGTGCGCCAGAGGATGCTTTAAGGACGCGGATTGCGCCAAGCATGGCGTTCTCATCATCGGGATAAAGGGGCGTCATTTCCACTTCTTGTAGCGCATTGTTGAAAATGCCGGTAATTCTGAGCGCCGGGGACCCAAGAATTCCAATCGATGAGCCCGGTTTGAGGCGACGCGCAAGCTCCTTGGCCGTCAGTTCAATCATTGAGAGGAATGGGACAGAAACGGCATTACGAATGACGCCGGTATAATTATGGGCGGTATTGCACGGCATGACCAGCGCCAGCGCCCCGCCCTTTTCCAGCCCCTTTGCCATTTCGGCCAGCGCCGGGCCGGGATCAATCCCGTCCCCGTCAATCAACGCCTTGATACGCGAAGGGACCTGGGTGTTGTTGTCAACCAGCAGCGGTATATGCGCGCAATCATCAGTTGCCGGGGTGGCATCGAGCACCCGTTGCATGAACAGGATTGTGGCTTGCGGCCCCATGCCGCCAAGTACTCCTATTCTGGCCAGCGGCGCAGCCATCACAAAACCTCCTTTGACAAGGTTTGCTCATGACAATGAGCGATTATGGCGGCGATTTGGCGGCAATCGCTTTTTGAAAAGGTCAAGGGCAGCCGCAAATCGAACAGGCCGGAAAGGATCTGGTCGCTCTTGGGCAATTGCTGCTCTTTAATATAGCACCAACTGTGATGGTTGGAGGTAAAGGCGTCCGGCTCATTGGCTCCGAACCATTTCAGTTCAACCCCGAGTGCCTTGTTGGCCCCAACAAAGCTTTGCGCCTTGTCCGCTGTAATTTGAGGAACAAGGAACTGGAGCGAGCTGCCGACAAAGCGCTCGGCCGGCGGGCGCTTTGGCAGACGGATGCCGGCAACCGCGGCCAGAATTGTGGCAACAATCTTGTAGCGCTCGTTCCAGCGGGTAATATTTTTGTCGAGCAGCTCCAATTGCGGCAACAAAACAGCGGCGCGCAGATTGTCCATGCGGGCCGACATGTTGGGCGTTTCAAGCCTTATATTGTCAAAAACCTCTTTTGCCGGAGCCGCCCCGTGGCGCTCATAGAGCATATAAGAGCCGGACATGATGATGGCGCGGGCCATGAACTGCTGATCATTGGAGGTGAGAATTCCGCCCTCCCCGGAGTTGAGGTGTTTATAGGTCTGGGTAGAAAAACAGGCGGCCAAGCCAAAGTTTCCGCTTTTTTTTCCGTCCCATTCCGCCCCCATGGTATGGGCGCAATCCTCAAGCAAGATAACATCATGGCGCTCAAGCACGGCCATAAGCGCCCCCATATTTACAATGTGGCCGCGCATATGGGAAAGCAGGAGAATGCTTGCCCCGGAGTGAAGGATTTTTTCCTCCAGATCGTCAAGATCAATCACCAGATCTTTGGTGGTTTCAACCAGAATTGGTCTTGCGCCAACAGCCGCTATCGCGCCGGGAACGGGGGCCAGGGTAAAAGCGTTGGTTAAAACCGCATCATTGTATTTTACCCCCGCACAACGAAGAGCAATACTGATTGCATATCCGCCCGAAGCGCAAACCAGGCAATATCTGGCGTTTTGATATTTGGCGTAAGCGGCCTCGAAGCGGGAGGCGGCAGAAACCTCCCCGGGGACGCTATTATAACGGTGAAGCCGTCCGGACTTCAAAACCTTTAGCGCTGCGGCAATCGCCCCATCGCTTAAAGCCTCCTGGCGGGTAAAATTGCCAGTGAACGGTTTCATGTTCTCTTTCTTGATTATGGCGTATCACCCGCAGCATTATTGGCGTCAAAATCAAATGCAGAAGTATAACCGAACAGCGCCGCCGAACCGCCGGTATGGACAAACACCACCCGCTCTCCCTTTTTAAAATAACCCTTGCGAGCCAGATCAATCATGCCGGCGGCCCCTTTTCCCGAATAAACCGGGTCCAAAAGAATGCCCTCCAGGCGCGCGAACATTTCAATTGCCTCGATGCCGCCGGGGGTCGGCAAGCCATAACCTTCGCCGACATAATCGCAATTGGCCACCACGTCGTCCCGTTCGACAACACCGGGGCAGCCCAGTTTTTCCGCAGTTTGACAAGCGAGCTTGAAGACATTTTCCTCTTGTTTTTGCCTGGGCGCCCTGACCCCTATTCCCAAAAGGGGAATGTTGGCGTTAATCGCCTTGAGGCCGGCAATCAGGCCGGCCTGGGTTCCCGAACTTCCGGTGGCATGGACTATGCGGTCAATCACCAAACCGATGTCATTGGCCTGGGTCACGATCTCCATGGCGCAATTGGCGTAACCCAGCGCCCCGGTCGGGTTGGAGCCGCCGCCGGGAATAACATAGACATTTCGCTCCTCAGAGCGAAAACGATCGGCAACCGCCTCCATTTCCGCCGCCATATCAAGGCCGGCGGGGCGGGTTTCTGTTGTCGCGCCATGCAGGTGATCCAAAAAGACATTGCCATTATTTTTGTAATTGGCGTCCCTGGATTGGGTGCGGTCTTCAAGAAGAATATGGCACTCCATGCCGACACGAGCGGCAAAGGCGGCGGTTTGACGGGCGTGGTTTGATTGGGTGGCGCCCTGGGTCATAACCAGATCGGCGCCCTGCTCCTGAGCCTCGGCCATCAGAAATTCCAGCTTGCGCGTCTTGTTGCCGCCGGTTGAAAGACCCGTGCAATCATCGCGCTTGATCCAGAATTCCACCCCGCCAATTTCTTCGCTGAGACGCGGCATCGGTTCAAGCCTGGTCGGCAGGTGGGCCAGCCTAATTCTGGGAAAACGTGAGAAATGCATTCAAGGAACCTTTCGTGGCTGTGACCCGATAAAGCTAACATAACGATTATGCTGTACCAATTGCAAAATTAGCTGCATATAATGCAGTATTTGCATATTATGGCGAGCAACTCATCAACTACGCCTTGAGGGGATTTCATGCGGCTGGACTGGCTTGAGGATATTCTGGCGATCATTGAAGCGGACTCGATGAGCGAAGCAGCAAAGGTGCGCCTTTTGACCCAACCGGCCTTTTCGCGCCGGGTCAAGGCACTGGAGGATCTGCTTGGCATTGAGATCGTTGATCGCGCGCGCAGGCCGGCGCGACCCTCCGATGTGGTGATGGAGCATGAAGGCACAATAAGAAAGCTTGCCGCCGGCCTCAACGCGCTGCTGGCCGACCTCAAGCGCGAGGGCGCGCAGGGGGCCAATCGGATCGTAATTGCCGGCCAGCACGCAATTACCGCTTCGCTGGCGGCTGAAATCGTCAAATCTCTGGTCAACAGGCGCCAGGTACGGGTTCGCCTCAGGTCAGCCAACGCCGATGAATGCTATGCGATGCTGTTGACCCGGCAGGTCGATCTTATCCTGACTTACCGCATTGGCGATGAACGGGCTAATGGCAGTTCCGATTTCACCGAGGAGCTAATGGTGGGAAGCGAGGAATTGATACCGGTGTTGAATGCTGAGGAGGCACAAAAAGGCATTTGGAACAGGCCCGGCGGCGAATTGCCGGTAATCACCTACCCCGCCGACGTATTTCTGGGCAAGCTGTTCAACACCCACATCCTGCCCGGGATCATGCCGCAACATACCATTGTGCCGGTGGCTGAAACCGCGCTGACCCTGGCGGCCCTGCAATTAAGCAAGGCGGCGGTCGGGGTTGCCTGGGTTCCCGCTTCGCTGGCGGTTTCCGAGATCAGGCTGGGCAATGTGGTCGATCTGCGCGCCAGCTTTCCAATCGCAAAAATGAATCTGATGGCCACCCGGCTGTTGCGCCCCCAAACACAACTTGAGCGCGATATCTGGGAAATTCTTGTCGATGGCGCACAGAGAAACGATGGATTTGCCGGATAGTTTCAAAACCAGGGCCTGTTGGCTGTCATGGACATGAAAAACCGCGCGCGCAAATCGATAACCACTCTATTTGGCCCCGGTTGACAGCCAGTAGGAAATTGCGCGCAAATCCTGGTCATCAATATCGGTTATGGCATCCTTCATAATGTCATCAGCATCATTGCTGCGCGCCCCGCTCTTGAAATCTTCAAGCTGTTTATAAAGATAGTCGGCGTTCTGGCCGGCCAGTTTCGGGTAGGCAGGCAGCGCCGGGGTCTTTGCGTCCTCGCCGTGGCAGGCGGCGCAACTATTATCGGCAAAAAGAGCCGCACCCTTGGCGGCAAGCGCCGCATCGCCGGTGATTTTTGCAATTGTCGGGTCATCGTCAGCCGCTGAATTGGCGTTATCATCCAGAGCTGGGGCGTCGGTTTGTCCTTTGGCGTAAGTTTGCAAATATTGGGTCACCAGCGCCTTTTGATCAGCGGACAAGCCCGCCCTGACGGTCATTATTTTCAGGATCGAGGGCCATTGATTGGCTTTGAATTCCGTTGGCCGGTGCAGCGCGTGGCACCTGGTGCAGCGCGAGCGAAACAGGGTTCTGGCCGATTGCCATATATCAACGACATTGTCGCTGGTATCCTTTTTGTCGACCCACCCGACAAGGGTTATATCCTGCCAGACATTTTCGTAATAATCCTGTTTCTGTCCTGCCACGACGCGAATTTTCTGCCCGTTGTCGGTCAATTCGGCAACAAGAATTCGCTGGCCGATTTCGCTGAACAGATATTTTTCGCCGCCCTGGGGCGACCAGCCGCTGATTTGGACCTTTAACCGCTCACCGGACATTTTGAGCACCTTGAGTTCGGCTCCCGGCGAGACACTGGCCAGAACAGCGCCATCAGAGCTGGCAAGGCTGGTCAGGGTACTGGCGAAAACGTTCTCGGCGGCAATTGGAGCAATCCCGGACCAAAGTACGAACCCAAGCGCCAACAGAGGCAAACCAAACAGGCGATAAATGAAACGAAAAGCCCCAAGCATGATATTTGACCTTTGCTGAAAAATGATGGTGGGGAAGGTGGGGAGCGCGAAAATATCCGCGCCCCCCGGGTTTTTTGCCATGTCAGCCGTTCATGGGCGGCGTAAAAGCGGTGATGGCGGGAATTACGCCCTCATAGGGCTCGATCTCGACCAGCGCGGTGTTGGCGATATTGCCCTGGGCCAGTTTTGATGTCCCCTTGTCCAGCGTCACCACATTGATGTTGCCATGTTTGCACATCGCCCCGACTTCACCTGGCTTGTCCGGGTCGTACCACGCACCCTCCTGGAGCATCACTACCCCCTGGCGGATGCGATCAGTCACGATTGCCCCGGCAAGGGTTGCTCCACGATCATTGAACACCCTGACCACCTGGCCATCATTGATGCCGCGTTGCTTGGCGTCCTCCGGATTGATCCAGACCGGTTCACGCTCTTTGACCTCGTAAGTCGAGCGCAGCCAGGTATTGTCCATTTGCGAGTGCAGCCGGTATTTTGGATGCGGGGAGACAATATGCAGGGGGTGTTTTTCCGTCTTGTTTGACCCCAGCCATTCGATTGGCTCCAGCCAGGTCGGGAAAGGCGGACAATCATCATATTTGAACCCTTCAATATCGCGCGAAAAGATATGGATCTTGCCCGAGGGGGTGCCCAGGGCGTTGGCGATCGGGTCGGCCCTGAATTCCGAATAGCGCACATAATCCTTGGCGGTGTTAGGAATTGGGAATTCAAACACCTCGTCACGCTCCCAGAAGGTTTCAAAATCGGGCATGTTTATGCCTTTTTTCTTGCCGTCTGTTTGCGCCTCATCATAGAATGAGCGGATCCAGTCCATCTCGGTTTTGCCTTCGGTATATTTGTCGCCAAATCCGAGTTTTTCGGCAATGGCGGCAAAAATCTCATAATCGCTTTTTGATTGATGCTGGCTTTCGATCAATTTGTGCATCGCGGTCAGATAATGGTTGCTGTATTCGCTGGCCGAAACGATGTCGTTGCGCTCAAAAGTGGTGTTGACCGGCAAAACGATGTCGGCGAACTGGGCGGTGTTGGTCCAGAAAATCTCGTTGACAATAATGGTTTCAGGCCTCTGCCACGCCTTGATCTGGCGGTTGCGGTCCATCTGGTGACTAAGCGGATTTCCGCCGGCCCAATAGACCAGCTTGATATCCGGGTAGGTGATTTTCTCGCCATTATAGTCAATTACCTTGCCCGGATTGAGCAACATGTCGCTTAAGCCGTGGGCAAAGGGAATAACCGTTGAAACCGCGTTTTCACCGGCAGAAATACCGCCAAGCGCCGCCCCGTTGGCGGTCAGCGAGCCGCCATTGGCATAGTGATAACTCAGGCCGAAACCACCGCCGGGCAGGCCAATATCGCCCAGCATGGCGGCAAGCGTGATCAAGGACCAGTAACTTTGCTCGCCATGGTCCTGACGTTGAATGGCCCAGCCGCTCATCAGCATGGTGCGGCCCTTGGCCATGGTGCGCGCCAGGTCGCGGATGGTATCTGCCGGAATGGTGGTGATTTGTGCCGCCCACTCGGCGGTTTTTGCCGGCGTGCCATCCTTGCCCAACAGATAGGGCAGGAATTTATTGAAGCCGACGGTATATTTCTTGATGAAATCGGCATCATAAAGATTTTCGCTATAAAGCGTGTGCATCAGGCCCAGCATCAAGGCGGTGTCGGTATTGGGGCGCGGCGCAACCCAGTCGGCCCCGAGATATTTGGCGGTGTCGGTCATGCGCGGATCGATCGAGATGATCTTTTTGCCGCTCGCTTTGAGCCGGGGCAGATATTGATAGGTTGTGTGGTCGGTCGGCTCCCATCCGATCTGGTTGTTCTTGAGCAATGTCGCACCCCACAAAACAACGGTATCGGTATTGCCAAGAACGGTTTCCCAGGCGGTCGGCTGGTCATAGACCTCGGTGCCACCAATGACGTGGGGCAGGATCACCATCGCCGCGGCAATGGAAAAATCGCCGGAATTATCAACAAAGCCGCCAAACTGGCCCAGCATCCGGCGCAGCAATACCGGCGCATTGTGCAGCTTGCCAACCGAGTGCCAGTCAACGGAGCCGGAATGAATGGCCTCATTGCCATAAGTTTTCTTGACGCGCTGCAATTCCGAGGCCACCAGCTCGAACGCCTTGTCCCAGCTCACACGCACGAATTTGCCCTTGCCACGTTCGGATGTGTCGCTTTTGGCGCCATATTTTAGGAAACCCTCGCGCACCATCGGATATTTTATCCGGTCGCTGGAATAAACCCTGTCGGAAAACGCCTGGATCACCGGCGAGGGCCCTGCGGCGTCCTTTGCGTAAGGCTCTACCCTGGCAAAACGCCCGGAGTCGACATAGGCCTTGATTATCCCCCAATGGGTTGCCGTCATTTTAGAAGTTGAATTCATCAACGGGGCCGTCAAAAGATTATCGGCCCTGGCGATTGACGGCAAGAATGCCAGTCCGCCTATGGCCGCACTCTGGCCCAGAAAACCGCGTCGCGTTAATTTACTCATGACCTTTCTCCCATATTCCATACCAAAGTAATACTTCTTTGGTAGCGACCGCCCGCCCGCGTGCAGCCAATCTGCCGGTTGCGGCGACCTTTTTTCATGGACCAAAGATAAAACGGCGCGCAGTCCCCTGTTAGGTACGGGGCAACAGATTTTCATGGGTATTGGCTGTTTTTAACCGGCTCTAGAGCAAGATGCGTTCAGGTTGAATCGGAACGCCAAGCTCTTGCCTCTTTGTTTGGTCGCGTTTATCGAGACGGATAAGTGGTATCCCGTTCGATCGTTGAACGATCCACTGGATCGTTCAATTATTCGATCTCACTCCTGAAAACGCTCTATTCCACCAGCCGGACAAACCGCGCGTCAGCGGAATTTTTGTTGGCCGCGTGCAGCATGATGATCCGGGCCAGGATGCGCACCCCCTTGCGAATGGCGTCCTCGGACAGGCTGGTAAAGCCCAGCATCACCATGCGGTGACGCTGGCGCTCATCGGCGACAAATGAGGTGGCGCCCAATTCCAGCGGATAGATGCCGACACCCTCTAGCCGGGCCATATCCGCCAGTTTGCGCGCTGACATGGTTGCGGGCGGCAGGGTCCAGACCAGGTGCATTCCGCAATCAGAGCCGGTAATATCGGCGGCGCCAAAATGATGTTTTAGCGCCTTGATCAATGCGTTCTGGCGCTCAAGATAAATCAGCCGCATGCGCCGCATGTGCCGGTCGAAGGCACCGCTGGCGATAAACTCGGCCAGCACTGCCTGCTCCAGCCATGGATTGCCATTATTGAGCAGACCCTTAAGGGTTGTCAGCGGTTCGACAAGCGCCGGCGGGGCCACGATATAGCCGGTACGAATGCCTGACCCGATGGATTTGGAGAATGTACCGAGGTAAATCACGCTGTCGTGACGATCCAGTCCCGCCAGGGCGAAAAGCGGCGAGCCATGATAGCGAAAGTCGCTGTCATAATCATCCTCGACAATATAAGCGCCCGAGTTCCAGGCCCATTCCAATAATTCAAAGCGCCGTTTTAGCGACAGGGTACCGCCCAGCGGATATTGATGCGAGGGGGTTACATAGATCAGGCTGACCGGGTCAGCCGGCAGGCGCTCAACAATCAGCCCATCGGCGTCAACCGGCACCGGCGTGATTGCCGCCCGTGCCGATTTGAATACATAGGCTGCACCCTGATAGCATGGGCTTTCAATGGCAACTCTGGTTTCCGAAGCCACCAGCAGACGCGCAATCAGGTTCAAGGCCTCCTGAATGCCGCCGGTGATTATGATCTGGCCGGGGGTGGCATTGATGCCGCGCGCCGGGCCGAGATGGTCGGCAATTGCCTGGCGCAGATCGCTCAAGCCGGCCGGGTCGTGATATTGGGTCATGCCTTTTTGACCATGCTCGATCTTTTGGTCCAGCAGGCGTTTCCAGATCCGGGCAGGAAAGGTTTTGGCATCAGGCCGGCCGACCGCAAAATCAATATCTGGAACCGGGTGCACACGCGGAAAAATGCCATGCAGGCCGCCGTGAAACAGCAGCGGATGACGACGGGCGAGCAGGCCTTCTTTTTCCTGCTGGCTCAACATGCGCTGGGATATTCGTAACGCCTGCTCCGGCAAATGCGGGGAAACAAATGTTCCAACCCCGGGCCTGGTCACCAGATAGCCCTCGCAGATCAGGCGCTCATAGGCCAGGATCACCGTATTCTTGGATACCCCGAGCTGGGCTGCCATCTCGCGAAAAGACGGCAGGACAACCCCTGATTTCAGGCGGCCGCTGACGATCAGATACTGGATGCCGCGGAAAATCTGGATCTGGAGATTCTCCGCCAGTTCACGATCAATTTTCAACGGCAGTTGACCGGCTTTTCTTAAATTTTCCGCACCTATGGCCCCCATCGTATAACCTTTACGGCAAATCAGGCGCGCCCCACGCTTGCAGGGAAAACCTGCCCTTCATATGGGTACAACAGGACAAAATGCACAAACCACGCCTGCTAAAACAGAGAATATGATGCCACTATACTTCTGGTAAAACCGGCACGAAATCCTTGATTTGAATCAAGTTTTTCTGATTGGCGGTATTATTGTACGGGCCAGCTGTGGCCTGTTTTCATGCTTTCTTTGGGGCGGGGGCGCCATATTTGATTATGGCGAACAGCAAAATACCGATCAGGACGCCGTTCAAAGTGTGCCAGATGAAATGGGTACCCAGCGGAAAGGCGGAACAAAGCGCCATATCCAGGGAGCGAAAAACCAGGGAAACCAAAAAAGTTGCAATCCCCGCCCACATCAAGAAAGCACCCGGGTTTTGCTGGCGCTGCAAAAACAGGCCAAGAAAAAACAGCCCGCCGACAACCGGGATATACATTTCAGAGCCATTCATCCAGGCGATCGATTGAGCAGGCAGCAAGCCGACAAGATACAAAACCACCGCACTGATCAAGAAATAGGCAAAACCTATTATGGTGACCTCAACCCAGCTTTTGGAGAAAAAGCGCCTGACCGAAAACGCAATGTAAAATACCGCCAGAAAAGCAATCGGCATCATGTCGGCCATGTCCGACCAGCGCTGGGCAAAGGTGTGAAACAAAAGGGAGCCGGTGCCGATCAGAACGGTCAGGCCAATCAATATCCCGTTGACCGCATCCAGCCTGTTCTCGCGCCGGGCGACAATAAAAGCGATAAGGGCCGCCAGAAAAAAACTTATATTGGACAGGGCGTTGGCCGGCTCGGCCCAGAACAAAGCGCTGGTGCGCTCGCAATAAGCATTCACCGGAGCGCTCCAGTAAGTCCAGTCCATGAGCTTAACCTCTTACTTAAAAAACCTGCGACAAAATGGCACTATGTCTTTTGCCTAAATTGAGGGCAAGCATTTTATTCAAAACCGGGCTTTATTCGCGCCGGAGCTGGTCGCGGCACCCGCTCTTTTTACGCGCCGCCGTTGGTCGCTGCGCTCCCTCTTTTTTACGTGCCGCCGTTGGTCGCTGCGCTCCCGTCCCCGGCACCCCCGCCATGGGTGGTATCCATACAGAGAATGGGAAAAGAATTAAGCAAGCGAAGAGCGAGCCGCCGGTAGCCCGGCGCGCCGCCGCAGGGGCAGATAAAACCATAGGGCGGTGTTAGCCCGTCATGGTTTTATCGGTACGCCCGCGAGGCATAAAAAGACTCCCGCCGCCGTCGCGGGCTATGCCCGCTTCCCCGGCACCCCCGCCGAGGAACGTATCCATATTAAAATGGGAAAAGAAATATGAGGCGTTTGATGTAAATACATGACTTGGCACAAGGCGTCATTCCGGCGAAGGCCTCAATACAGCTGTCGCAAGTCTTTGC
>UOEO01000114.1_pt1 | contig 27020 bp, 18 predicted proteins | sample 1989881 | NCBI WGS metagenome assembly UOEO01 (sample SAMEA4712198, study PRJEB27164) | hydrothermal vent metagenome | biome: marine basaltic hydrothermal vent biome; feature: marine hydrothermal vent; material: mineral | place: Pacific Ocean | collected 2011-06-14/2011-07-23 | depth 1691 m
TCAAAATACCAAACCACAGGCCAAACTCGGTCGGAGACAGGCCAAAATCAAGCTGGGTGACTATCGGATAAAAAATCGGGATGGTCAAAAGGATCATCGAGAGCGAATCCATCAAACAGCCGAAAACCAGATAAAGCAGCAAAATCGCCGCCAGAACCAGCCAGGGGGACCAACCCTGCATGGCAATGAACTCGGCGGCAAACTGGGGAACGCGGGTCAGGGCAAGAAAATTGTTGAACAGGGCGGCGCCAAGAATAATCAGAAAAATCATAGCGGTGGCCGACGCGGTGGCCAGCAAGGCCCCGGAAAGGGAATGGCGGTTGATCCCTCCTCGGGCCCATGCGAGCACCCCGGTGCCCAAAGCGCCAATGGCCGCCCCTTCGGTGGGAGTGAAAATGCCGCCATAAATGCCGCCGATGACGACAAAAAAAATCAACAATATCGGCCACACCGAAAAAAGCGCCAAAAAGCGCTCCCTATATGAAGCGCGCTGTTGCCGACCGGCGCTTTGAGGGAAAATCCTGACAAAGATCGAAATGGCGACCATATAACCAAGGGCGGCCAAAAGGCCGGGGATGATGGCGGAAACAAACAGTTTGGCGATATTCTGCTCGGTCAGCATGGCGTAAATGACCAGAATGATCGAGGGCGGAATAAGAATGCCCAAGGTGCCGCCGGCGGCCAGTGCTCCGGTAGCCAGCGCCCCGGAATAGCCGGATTTTTTCAATTCCGGCAATGCCACTTGCCCCATGGTGGCGGCGGTGGCAAGCGAGGAGCCGCACACCGCGCCAAAACCGGCGCAGGCGCCGATGGCGGCCATGGCCACCCCGCCGCGCCTATGGCCGAGCCAGGTCTGGGCCGCCGTGAACAGGGCGGCGGACATGCCGCCCAAAGTCGCCAATTGGCCCATGAGCAAAAACAGCGGCACAATGGAAAGCGAATAGGCGGAAAATGTCGAATAGGTGAGGTCTTTCATCTGGGAAAAAACCGGCAAGAACGAGCCGCGCACCAGATAATTGCCGACAAGGCCCACCAGCAGCATGGCCAGCCCGATCGGGATGCGGACAAAAATCAGCGCCACCAAAACCGGAAACGACCAAAAACCAATTTCCAGCGCACTCATCTTTTAGGCTGGTAAAGTTTGTTGTCAGTGCGGCTTGAAAATAATATTGCACCCGAATTGAGCGAGCACCACAGGCCGACAACAATCCAGGCCAAAAGACCGATCATTGAAGCCCCATAGGCCCACCATAGCGGAAAGCGCAACAAAAAACTGGTTTCGCCATAGGCGAGTTTATCCAAAACCCCGTAAAACTGACGCCAGGCCAAAAGAACAGCAAGAGCGAACAAAAGAGCGTCGCCAATAAAATCAATGGCAGCATTGGCGCGGGCGGGCAAAAAATCGGTAAAAACCGCAACCGAGGCATGAGCGCGCTTGAGCTGGGCCCAGGGCATAAAGGCGGTAACGACAAAAGCGGTGCCGGCCTGAACCAATTCGAACTGGCCGCGAAGGGGGGCCAGGCCAAAACCGATCAGGGCGCGCCCGGCAACCGAAATCAAGGTCAAAACGGCAATGCCAATCAAAACCACACCGCCAAGAAGGGCGACATAAAGGGCAAATGTTTCAACCGGAGAAGCGGTTTTTTCCACTATCCGGCCGACAGGAGAGGCTGGGATCATATAAGGGCTTCCCGGGCAGCTCATTGAAAAATTTCGCACCATCTATGATGACAAAGCAAAAAATTTGCAACCGGAAAACCGGTGTCCACTTATCGAAGGAAACGCTTCAGGCCACCTCCACCTCATCGATATTGAGAAACCCGCCGGACTGGTGCGCCCAAAGGCGGGCATAATGGCCGTTTTTCTCAATAAGTCCGGCGTGGGTTCCCTGTTCGACAATCCTGCCCTGATCGAGCACAATCAGCCGGTCCATCGCCGCAATGGTGGAAAGCCGGTGAGCAATGGCAATCACGGTCTTGTTCTTCATCAGCAAATCAAACTGGCCCTGAATGGCCGCTTCTACCTCGCTGTCGAGCGCCGAGGTGGCCTCATCAAGCAGCAAAATCGGCGCGTCCTTTAAAAGAACCCGGGATATGGCGATGCGCTGGCGCTGGCCGCCAGACAGTTTCACCCCGCGCTCGCCGACATGAGCATCATAGCCGCGCCTGCCCCTGGCGTCGACCAGATCAAGGATGAAATCATGGGCATGGGCCAGTTTGGCCGCCTTTATAATTTCCTCCTGGCCGGCATCAGGACGGCCATAGGTGATGTTGTCCCTTACCGAGCGGTGCAAAAGGGAGGTGTCCTGGGAAACAACCCCGATATTGGCACGCAGGGAACTTTGAGTGACGGTTGAAATATCAATGCCGTCAATGGTGATCCTGCCCTGATCAAGATCATAAAAGCGCAACAGCAAATTGACCAAAGTCGATTTTCCGGCCCCGGAACGCCCGACCAGACCAATTTTTTCGCCCGGCTTGATGCTCAGGTTCAAATGATCAATCACGGCGGGAGCGCGGGCTGGAATATCAGTATTTTCCGGCGCTTGATCTGCCGCCATGGCGCGCTGATAGTGAAAATTGATGTCCTTGAAGGCAATGGCTCCAAAAACCGGCTCCATATGTTCGGCCCCGGGCTGGTCGTCAACCTCACGGGAAGTGGAAATGGTATTTATACCGTCGCGCACGGTGCCGATATTTTCAAACAGAGCCGACATTTCCCACATGATCCAGTAGGACATGCCGCGCAGGCGCAATACCAGGGCAACCGCAACCGCGACCGCCCCGGCGCTGATCAGTGATTGCTGCCAAAACAATATGCCAAGCCATGCGACCGCAAGCAAAAGCAGGGCATTCATAATATCAATGGCAATGTTCAACAAAGAGGCGATGCGCATCTGGCGGTGCACGGTATCAAGAAATTTGTCCATGGCGTCACGGGTATAGCCCTCTTCGCGCGCGGCGTGGGAAAACAGTTTTACCGTTGAAATATTGGTGTAGCTGTCAACAATTCTGCCGGTCATCATTGAGCGCGCGTCCGCCTGCATCTGGGCGATTTTTCCCAAACGGGGCACGTAATAGCGCAACAGGGAAGTATAAATAACCAGCCACAGCAAAAAGGGGATGGCGAGACGCCATTCGCTTGAGGCGGCCAAAAGCATGGCCCCGGTAAAATAAACCAGCACATAAACCAGCATATCGAGAAGCTTCATGGCCACTTCGCGCACGGCAAGGGAAGTTTGCATCAGCTTGGCGGCAATGCGTCCGGCAAACTCGTCCTGAAAAAAATTCATCGACTGGCGGATAAGATAACGATGGGCCATCCAGCGAATACGCTGGGGGAAATTGCCAAGCAAAGTCTGGTGGATAACCATGGTGTTAAGCAGCGACAAAGCGGGCAGCGCCAGCAACACCACCGCCGCCATCAACGCCAGTTTCATACCCTCGGCCTGAAAAAAATCCTGCCGTTGAGCACCGGTCAGCCAATCGACAATATTGCCCATGAAGCCAAAAAGCATTACCTCCAAAACAGCGATAAGGGCGGCGGAAAAAGCCATATAGGCCAGCCAGCGCTTGGCCCCATCCATATAGTGCAGGCAAAATCCAATAAGGGACCGCGGCGGCTCAACGGGTGCGTCAGACGGGTATGGGTCGAGGCGGTTTTCAAACCATCTCAGCATAATAAACCTCGGTAAAATATTGGTATGGCGCGCTCGATGCGAGTGCCTTTATGGCAGTTATCAATGCACACAGAGGAGCGGCGCGCCGGACCTTGCCGCGATGTCATGAATTTTTGGACGTTGCCAAAAATAAACAGAGCAGCAAGGGTTCCAGCTCTTTAGGATACATCAACTTTCATGATTCGTATGTGATACTAAAAACACACACCTAAACTTTTTGCCGGAAAGCCAAATGACAAAGCAAATGCACTATCTCAAGGATTACAAACCTTTCCCCTATGCCATTTCATCGCTTGAGATGAGGATTGAGATTGCGCCGGAAAAAAGTTTCGTCAGCACAAAACTAACCATTGAAGCAAAGCCGGAAACAAAAACTGGCGCTGAACTGTCTCTTAACGGCGAGGAGCTGGAGCTGCTCGAAATAAGGGTCAATGGAGCCGATCTCTCAAGCGCCGAATATGAGTTTGCCAACGACAGGCTGCGCATTTTTCAGCCACCGGAAAAAAGCTTTGAGCTGGAAACAAAAGTCGCCCTTGAACCGGAGACCAACACTTCCCTGATGGGGCTTTATCGCTCCAATAAAATATGGTGCACCCAGTGCGAGGCCGAGGGGTTTCGCCGCATCAGTTTCATGGCCGACCGGCCCGATGTCATGACCCGCTACCGGGTTCGCCTGGAAGCGGACAAAAAGCTGGCCCCGGTTTTATTATCCAATGGCAATCTCATTGAAACGGGCGAACTTTCAAATGGACGCCACTACGCTGTCTGGGACGACCCGCACCCGAAACCGTCTTATCTGTTTGCCATGGTGGCGGGCGATCTTGACGTTTTGCGCGACCGGTTCATCACCGCTTCAAAGAAAAAAGTGGACCTGGCGATCTATTCAGAACGGGGCAAAAAAGAGCGCTGCGCTTACGCAATGGATGCGCTCAAAAGAGCGATGAAATGGGATGAGGAGCGCTTTGGCCGACAATATGATCTTGATGTTTTCAACATTGTCGCCGTGTCCGACTTCAATTTCGGGGCGATGGAAAACAAGGGGCTGAATATTTTCAACGACAAATATATTCTGGCCGACCCCGACAGCGCAACCGATATCGATTATTATAATATCGAGCGCATCGTGGCCCATGAATATTTCCACAACTGGACCGGCAACCGCATTACCTGTCGCGACTGGTTTCAATTATGCCTCAAAGAGGGATTGACGGTTTACCGCGATCAGGAATTCACTTCCGACATGCGTTCGCGCGAGGTCAAGCGGATCAAGGACGCGCGCGATTTGCGCACCACGCAATTTTTAGAGGATAGCGGTCCCCTCGCCCATCCACCGCGCCCGGACCATTATGCTCAAATCGACAATTTTTATACGGCGACGGTTTACAACAAGGGCGCTGAAGTGGTGCGCATGCTGGCCACCCTGTTTGGGCGTAAAGGCTTTAAAAAAGCCATGGATCTTTATTTTGAGCGCCATGACGGGCAGGCGACAACCATTGAAAAATTCCTTGAGGTTTTTCAGGACAGTTGCGGGCGCGATCTTTCACAATTTTCCCTATGGTACACCCAGGCCGGCACGCCCGAGATCAGCGCAAGCGGTAAATGGGACCAGCAAAACAAGACCTATCGGCTCTCGTTAAAACAAAAAACCGCGCCAACGCCGGACCAGAGCGAAAAGCAAGCGCTTTATATCCCGATAAAATTCGCCCTGGTCGGGCCCAACGGCAAGGATATGGAATGGGAAAAAGTCAGCGGCGGCATTGTTGAAAATGATCTGATCATTGTTGACAAGAACGAGGTGGAGCTGGTTTTTAAGGGGCTGGCCAACCGGCCAATTCCCTCTTTGCTGCGCCAGTTTTCCGCGCCGGTGAAACTGGTTGATGATTTAAGCGAAGAGGAGCAGTTCTTTTTAGCCCGCCATGACAGCGACCCGTTCAATCGCTGGCAGGGGCTGCAAAGCATTGCCAGTTCAATAATGAGCGCGGCGGTTCGCGCCGACATGGCTTTTGACGCCGAACAAGTGGACAGTCTGGCCACGGCGTTGGGGGATATGCTCAAAAATGAAAATCTGGACGCCGAGTTCAAGGCGCTGGCGCTTAATCTGCCGGGAGAAAAAGCCATTGCCCGGGCGCTTGGGAAAAATATCGAACCGGAAAAAATCAGTTTGGCGCGCCGTAAATTGCTGCACCAAATCAGCAACAAGCTGGGCGCGCTCCTGGGCGAGCTCTATCATACTCTTGGCGATAATGATGACCCCGGATCTCAGAATTCCGGATCTCAGGATATTGAGCAGGTGCAAAACCGCGCCTTGCGTAACCAGTGCCTGATGATGATGGTTGCCGCTGGCGACCGGCAAAGCGCTGAACTTGCAGCAAGACAATATTATGGCGGCGCCAATATGAGCGAAAAAATGGCCGCCCTTGACGCTTCGGTGGCGTTTTGGAGCGGGGCGGCCGAACAGATGCTGGAACATTTTGGCGCCAGCGCCACAAGCGATCCGCTGATTTATGACAAATGGCTCTCGCTTAGCGCCACCCGTCCTGATCAGGGGGCATTGGAGAGGGTCAAACAGATATATAATTCGCCCGGTTTTCCCAAAACCAACCCCAACCGGGTGCGCTCGCTAATCGGCTCCTTCGCCATGAACAACAAGAGCCAGTTTGCACGCAAGGATGGCCAGGGGTTTGAGTTTGTCGCCGCGGTCTGCCAGGAGATCGACCAAATCAATCCGCAATTGGCGGCAAAGATTTTATCGGGGTTTGCCGATTGGGCCGATCTGGAGGCGAATCGGGGTCAGCTGGCCAAGCAGGCGCTGCAAAAACTGGCCAGAACCAGCCCGCTTTCCCCAACCCTTTCGGACATCCTCAAGCGAACGCTGGCTGGGTAAAACTTTTTTTTCGCTGTTAAGCGATTCAATCGACTCATGTTTTTGCCGCCAACTCACCAGAGGTGCTTTTTGCGCTCTGGACAGGCGCTTTGAGTTGATTCAAAGTCCTCATCAAACGAGAAATCATCAGCAAAACACTATAAATCATGTCAGGGGAAAGCATGCAGTCGGTGGGGCGATCCGGCACGGAAGGGACATTGCGTGACGTTGCCATTAAACCAGATGCGACGCGCAGCCAAATCCTTGAGAACCAGACCCGACACAGGCCTTCAGCGAGAACAGGACCAGCGATCAGCGACCAGAACAAATTTCCCGCCCTGCCGTTTTTGCTGATTGCCGTTGCGGCTACTTTGCTCATTGCGATAAATATCGGCCACGCAACCATGCCTGACATTGTCGGGGATGCCTTTATCGCCTTGTCCGCTGTTATTGCCGCCTTGCTGGCGGGGGCGCTTGGCTTTGTCTGGTGGCGGCGGCGCGCCATGCTTTATGTGAGCGCTCTTGTACCGCCCGAAAACTCCGTCAGCACCGCCGCCAATGGCGCCGTTAAAAAAATTGAGCGTGAATATGGCGAATTGCTGCGCCGTTATCACGAAGCCAAAATCCGCGCCGAAACGGCGGAGCGCGCCAAGGCAAGTTTTCTCGCCCATCTCAACCATGATCTGCGTACCCCGCTCAATCACATTATCGGATTTGCCGACCTGATCGGACATCAGGCATTCGGCCCCCTGGGCAGTGAACGCTATCTGGCTTACGCCAGTGATATTTCAAGGTCAGGCAAGCAATTGCTGGTTTCAATTTCAGACATTTTGGAGCTGGCGGAATTTGACAGCGGGGCCAGGGTTTTACACGTTGAAAATGTATGCGTTGAGAAAATGTTTGATGCCCTCAAAATCCGCTTTGCCGCCAGCGCCAAACGGGCCGGGGTTCATCTGGACATCAAAAACCCGCAAGGGGTAGAACTTGATGGCGATATAATGTGCTTGCAGCGCATGCTGGGCAATCTGATTGACAATGCGGTGCGCTTTACCCCGGCGGGGGGCAGGATCTATGTCGATGCGTGGAGCGCTGAAGACGGGATTGTGCTTGAGGTGACCGATACCGGGATCGGCATCCCCGACGAGCGGATCAGAACCCTGACCAAACCATTTAATCTGGAAGACGCGCTAAAAACGCATAATCAGGCCGGCATGGGGCTGGGGTTGGCCATTGCCAAGATAATTGCCGAACTGAGCGGCGGGCAACTGGCTATTCAAAGCACCCCGGCCATCGGAACAACGGTTGCGGTTTCGCTGCCGATCAGGGCCCAAGAAAAACAGAAAAAAAATATCGCCGCCTGAAGCGTTTTCAGGCAATGCCTTGGCTCATCATGAGTGTCTGCGGGTTCTGCCTCAAGCCTGGCTTTCATACCATTGACTGGCGGCCTTTGTGACCACTTCCCGCATCCGTTTGAGATCTGTTTCAAGGCGGGAAAAGTCAGGATAATTGGCCAGCCGGGCCAGCAATTCCTTAAAAGCGGCGCTCCAGCTTTCCCTTTTTGCCGGATCGACAAGACAAACGCTCATCACCTGGATAATGGTTGACATGGTTTTGTGGATTTGCGCCAACTCCTCGCCTGAAGGCAACGCGCCCATTTGAAAAAGCGCCAGTAAAACGGCTCTGGTATCACCCAGTTTGTCAAGAAGCTGATCGCCAAAAATCAGAATGGCCGATTGGGCGACAAACTCGATATCGATCAGGCCGCCGGCAACCAGTTTGAGGTCCAGAGTATGGCGCGGCGGCCTTTGCTCAGCCAGCCGGGCGCGCATTTCAACAGTATCGGCAATGATTTTGGACCGATCCCCGGGCGCGGACAGGACCTGTTTGATTATGCTGTTGATGCGGGCGGAAAAATCAGCATCGGCGCACAATACCCTGGCCCTGGTCAGCGCCAGATGTTCCCAGGTCCAGGCCTTGTCGCGCTGGTAGCGGGAAAAACCGGTGAGCGAAGTGGCCAGGGGCCCGGCATTGCCCGAGGGGCGCAGGCGCATATCAACCTCGTAAAGTACCCCCTGGGCGGTCCGGGCGGAGACCGCGGCGATAAAGCGCTGGGTCAGGCGGGCGAAATAATGCGGCGCCTCAAGCGGTTTTGCCCCGTTTGATATTGCCCCGGCATCGGGGACATCATAAAGCAGGATCACATCAAGGTCTGATGTGGCGCTCATCTCGCGGCTGCCCAGCTTGCCAAAGGCCAAAAGCGCCACTTTGGCTCCCTTGATTTTGCCGTGGCGCTGTTCAAACACCGCACGAACGCGAACAAAGAGCCGCTCGAGCAGGGCTTCGGCCAAAGCGGAATATTGCCGTCCGGCGCGAACAGCATCGATAGTGCCGGAAATCAGACCGGCGGCGATCAAAAACATCTGTTCGCTGCCGATAATGCGCGCCCGCTCGATGGCGTCTTCAAAATCACGCGCCTGATCAATAAAACCATCGACCTTTTCAGCCAGTATTTTTGTATCAAGCAACTCGTCGGCGCGCGCCGGGTCAATCAGCCCGTCAAGCACATGGGCGCGCCTGATGACCTCCTGGGCCAGACGCGGCGCCGAGGCCATGAAGGCAATCAGCAATTCGCGAAGCCGGGCGTGGGCGCACAACAGGGCAAACAATTGCACCCCGGCGGGCAGGCGGGACAAGAAATCATCAAAACGGGCCAGGGCTTTATCAGCGTTTCCTGCGCGGCAGATGGTTTGGAGCAACAAGGGCACCAATTCGGTCAAATGGGCGCGGGCGGCGGCGGCGCGGGTGGCTTTATAGCCGCCATAATGCCATTTGCGAATGGTGGCGGCGGCCAGTGACGGATTGGCGAAACCCATTTTGCCCAGGGTTTCAAGAGTGGCGGGGTCTTCGTCAGCTCCGGTAAAAACCAAAGAGCCGACATTGGCCGACAAATCATTCTGGCCGACAAACAAATTATTATAGTTTCTGGTTACGATATCAAGCGTTCCGCGATAGGCGGCGGCAAAACTTTCCAGTTCCTTGAACCCCATCAGACAGGCAATGGCGCTCAACTCGTCTTGAGTTTCAGCCAGGGTGTGGGTCTGGTGGTCGTTGAGCATTTGCAGGCGGTTTTCCACCGCGCGCAAAAACCAGTAAGCGCGTTCCATCTCGCGGGCGGTCTCCAGGGAAATCCACTTGTTGGCGGCCAGTTTTTCAAGGGCTAGAACAGTGGGGCGGACCCTTAGGGCCGGTTCGCGGCCACCGGCGATCAATTGCTGGGTCTGGGTAAAAAACTCAATCTCCCTGATGCCGCCGCGCCCCAGTTTGACATTGTGGCCCGCCAGACGCTGGCCGCCAATTTTCTGCGCGATATTTATCTGGCGCTTCATCGCCTGAATGTCGGATATGGCAGCATAATCAAGATGTTTGCGCCAGATGAACGGGGTCAACTCGGCAAGGAAATTTTCAGCGACCCCGATATCGCCGGCGGCCGGGCGCGCCTTGATCCAGGCGGCGCGCTCCCAATTCTGGCCCCGCCCCTCATAATAGGTAAGAGCCGCGTCAAGCGAAAGCGCCACCGGGGTCGAGCCGGGGTCGGGTCTCAGGCGCAAATCAGTACGGAAAACATAACCATATTCGCTTCTCTCCTCCATCAGTGACGCCAGTTGGCGCACCAGGCGCGAATAGAATTTGGAGGCTTCTTCCGGCTCGGCGAGAACGTTGGCGCGTGGATCAAAAAAAGCGACAATATCAATGTCGGAGGAATAGTTCAGCTCCTGGCCACCATGCTTGCCCATGGCGAATATGGCCAGGCCGCAATTGGCGGCATTGACTTCATCTTGTTCAAGGACAAGTTTTTTGCGCCGCGCCGCCGCCCGCATCAAGAAATCAAGGCCCGCTTCAAGCGAAGCGTCGGCGAGATCAGAGAGCGCCTTGCTTGCCTGTGCGGTGGTCCACACTCCCGAGGTTTCGGCAATGGCGGCCAACAGCGCTATTTTGGATTTGGTCTGGCGCATCGCCCTGGCCAATATAGCCTCGTCTGTTTCTGATATTGCACCCTGAGCCAATTCGCGCAATATTTCAGTCATAAGCGTGTCGGGGTTTTCCTGTAAAATCCGAACCAGGAAATCGGAAAATTTTTCGGCAAGGGCGGCCAGATAAGGGGCCGTGGTCAAAAGCGGCGCCAAAAGCGGGGCATGGGGCGCAATAATAGCGCGTTGTCGGGTGGGCAATTGCTCGAGCCAAAAAGCAAACCGGTTTGATTTAATGGCCGATGATTGCATATCCGGCAGGGGCTTGAAAAAATTGGGCATCTTTATCTTTTCGCCTTTGTGTCCAACTCATGTGGCAGCGACATGATTGCCCGGACGCCGGGATTATTGTCCTCAATCCTGAATTCGCCCTTGTGCAGGCGCGCCACGGCGGCAACCAGGGACAGGCCAAGGCCGGAGCCGACTTCGGTGCGGCTTTTTTCCAGCCGGACAAAACGCTCCAGAACCCGCTCCTTTTCCTCGCAAGGAATACCGGGCCCATTGTCGGCAACTTCAAAAACAACCTGATCACCCAGCAAACCAAGGCTGAGCGAAATCTTGCCATTGCCGATATTGCCGCCCTCCCCGGTTTGCCCGCAGGCGTATTTTATGGCGTTCTCCAAAAGGTTTACAAGCGCCTGGGATAATAATTCGCGGTTGGCGCGCAAGCGGATCCCTGGTTCAATCCGGGCGCTCAACTCGCCCCCGGCATCCTCAACCACCGGCGAATAAAGTTCGGCCACATCCAAAACGGCCTGGGAAATATCAACATCGCCAAGCACCCCGGAGGGCGAGCCCGCTTCCACGCGGGCGATCAACAAGAGGGCGTTAAAAGTCGAGATCAGCCGGTCGCTCTCGTCAATGGTGGCTTCCAGCGCCTTTTTATGATCCGTGCTGCTGCGCCCTTCGCGTAGCGCCGCCTCGGCCCGGTTGCGCATTCTGGTCAATGGAGTTTTCAAATCATGGGCCACATTGTCGGTGACTTCCTTTAGCCCCTGCATCAATTGTTCGATCCGGTCGAGCATATCGTTAAGACTGGTCGCCAGCTGATCGAACTCGTCATTGCGCCGGGTCACCGGCACGCGCTCGGAAAGATTACCAGACATGATTTTATGGGAGGTGGCGGTTATGGTGTCGATACGCCGGAGCACGCGCATCGAGGTCAAGCCGCCGGCAATCATTGAAAACAGCACAATGCCGCCGATGCCGACCGAGAGCGTTCCCAATATTATGGCGGTGAAATCGCGTCGCTCGCCAATATCACGGCCAACAATCAGGCGCAGCCCACTGTCAAGCAATACCGACTGGACCATGGCCTGGCCAATTTTGTCGCGCTGCTGGTCTGTTGGGGCGGGCCTGTTTGATGGCGGGGAACGATCAAACATTTCCTGGCGCTGATAATCAAAGGTATAACGGCCCTGCTGGACCAGAACATTGGCTGGAAACCGGGAAACATTGCCGGCAAGCATTTCGCCGCGCGAGCTACCGAGATAATAAATTCCGGGACCGGGCCGGTTGGCCAGCCTTTGCACCGCCATTGCCAGCGCGCGAACGCCACGGTTGCGATCCAGCGAGCGCAATTGCCTGATTTCAAACGCAACATCGCGCGCCTGCACGCGTTGAATGGCAATGGTGGTCTGAAAGGCCATGTAGCCGAGAAGGGCAATTGAAAACACAACGAAAATCAGAATGAACAGCGCCGTCAAGCGCACCGTTGTCGTATGCCACAGCTTGCTCAGGCTAAAGCGTTTACTAATCACGGCACATATATCCGGCGCCGCGAATGGTTTGTAAAAGCTGCTTTTTGCGACCGCGGTCAATCTTGGCGCGCAGGCGCGACATATGAACATCAATGACATTGGTCTGCGGGTCGAAATGATAATCCCAGACATTTTCCAACAGCATGGTTCTGGTCACCACCTGGCCGGCATGTTTCATCAGATATTCCAAAAGCCGGTATTCGCGCGGCTGTAATACGATATTTTCTCCGCCGCGCTCGACAACTCGCGACAAGCGGTCAAGACTAAGGTCGCCAACCTGATAAGAGGTGGCCGCTTCCGTGGGGTTGGAGCGACGCGCCAAAACCTCGATGCGGGCCAGCAATTCGGAAAAGGCATAAGGCTTGCTCAAATAATCATCGCCCCCCGCACGCAATCCCTCAACCCGATCGTCAACCTCGCCCAGGGCGGAAAGAATAAGCACCGGGGTTTGATTGCCCTCGGCGCGCAGCGACTCCACGATCGAAAGACCATCGCGGCGCGGCAGCATCCGGTCAACAATCATCACATCATAATCCATCGAGCTGCCCATGGCGAAACCGGTCTCGCCATCGGAAGCATGGTGGGTGACATGGCCGGCTTCATCAAGCGCCTGAATAAGATAAAGGGCCGCTTCGCGGTCATCCTCTATGAGCAGAATTTTCATCAATCAGATCTCCGGCCTGGCAACAAAAGTTCAACGACCAATATTGTTATACCAAAGGGAAAAGGATTTGACCCCATTTAGGGTCAGGACCCCAAACAAATTGCAGCCCGGCGCTGAACAACGTCGGGCTGCATGGTTTGCTCAAGTCTTAAAACGCCGGATTGAGCTTAAAGCGGCAACCCGATAAAGCGCACATTATCGTTGCGCTGCGCCTTGATCAGAACCGTGGTGCGGCCCGAGGCGCGCACCTTGCCAAGAACCTCTTCAAACTGGCGAGAGGAAGTCACCGGCGTGTTGTCCGCTTCAAGGATCACGTCACCGGAAACCAGACCCTTTTCGGCAGCGCTGGAATTGGGCTTGACCATTTTGACCAGCAGGCCGTCGCCGGCATCATTGGGCACCAATGCCAGGCCAACGCTGGTGGTTTTGGGCTCGGGGGGGGCAACGGGGGCCTGAACGGGATTGTCCTGGGCCTTGGCCACCTGCTCCTGCCGCTTGGCGAGAACAACCTGATAGTCGATCTGTTTGCCATTGCGCCAGACAGTGACATCCACTTTGGTATTGGGCAAAATCTGGGCCACGGTGCGCACCAGATCCAGGGTGTCATCAATCGCCTTGCCATTGACCTTGAGAATAATATCACCGGAAACGATGCCGGCGGCGCCAGCAGGCCCGTTGGGAACCGGGGCGGTTACCAGGGCGCCACGGGCGGTATCAAGGCCGATGGATTTGGCGATATCAGGGGTGACGTCCTGAATGCTGACCCCGAGAAAGCCGCGCGTAACCACGCCGTCTTTCATCAGATCGGAAACGACTTTTTGCACAATATTGGCCGGAATGGCAAAGGCGATGCCGACATTGCCGCCATTGGGCGAAAAGATCGCGGTATTAACGCCGACAACCTTGCCATTAAGATTAAAGGCCGGACCACCGGAATTGCCCTTGTTGATGGCGGCGTCAATCTGAATGAAATCGCCGTAGGAATTCATGTTGATATCGCGGCCGCGCGCGGAAACAATCCCCGCTGTCACCGTGCCGCCCAGACCGAACGGGTTGCCAACCGCAACCACCCAGTCGCCGACACGAACGTCGGTTTTGGCGAATTCAACAAAGGGAAGATTTTTGGCGCCCTTGATCCTGAGCAACGCCAGATCGGTGCGCGGGTCGGTGCCGACCAGTTCGGCGACATGTTCTTCGCCCTGCTCGTCAACCACGGTAATGCTCTTGGCATTTTCAACAACGTGATTGTTGGTGACGACAAACCCGTCAGCGGAAATGATGAACCCGGAACCGGAAGCGACGAACTTCCTGGTTTGCGGCTTGTCATTGCCGTTGCCGCGTTGATTGTTGAACTGATCAAAGAAGCGGCGCAAGGGATGATCGGGCGGCAGATCGGGGAACTGGTACATGAAGTCATTATTGTTGAAGCGGCGCACCTGCTGGCTTCCATCAACACGAATGGAGACAACTGATGGCTTTACCGCCTGAACCAGATCAGCAAAACTGGCCGGCACGCCAACGGTGACATTCACCTGGGCGCTTGTTTGCTGGCTGGAAATGACAAGTCCGGTGGAAGCCAACGCCAAAACGGTGGCCAGGGAGGTGGCGGCCAGCCATTTGCGAGATCGAAAGAAAATTGGTGATCGCATGGTTATTTCTCTCCTTGAAAACTGCGCTCAACAGATAAAAGAGAGCTAGTCCCGCCGACCTTTCCGCTACATGACGCCAACATTACAATTTGGTAATTGTCATGGCGAAATCCGGGCAGCGCGTTTTGTTGCGCTTCAGCCAAATATCGCGCGGCGCACAAGATCAAGCGCAACAAGGGTAATAATGGCGCGAAAAGCCAGGTGAAAAGCCTTCTCGGGCAGATGGTCAAGCGCCAAAGAGCCCAGATGGGTGCCGATAAACCCGGATGCAACCATGGCGATAATCAAACCAAGATAGTCGGAAAAGGCAAAGCCAAACAGCATGAATACGACCAGTTTGAAAATATTCTGGCAGGTCATCAAAAAAGCATGCGTGCCGACAATTTCGCGCCGGTCCTCAAGCGAGCGCAAAAAGGAAATGACCAACGGACCCGATATCCCGACCACCATGGCGACAGCGGAGGTGAATAGCCCCGCCAACGCAGCAACAAACGCTCCTCTTGTTTCAATCGTCGGCTTGGGCGACCAGACGGAATAAAAGAGAAACAACGCGATGAGAAGTTTGAAAACATTATCGGGAAGCTGGGCGGCAACACCGCCGCCCGCCAGCGCGCCAAACAGGCTGCCAAGGACAAACCAGCGGGCAAAGCGCCACTGAATATAGGCACGGCGCAAAATGGCGCGCCCGCCATTGGAGCCAAGCTGTACCGCCCCATGAACAGGAACAACAATGACGGCGGGCATCATCAAACTCATTACCGAAATCAAGAGTGCGCCGCCGCCAAGGCCAAACGCGGCGGTCATTGATGAAGTCAGCCCGCTTAGCACAACCAGAGCGAGAACCGCCGCCCCATCAAGGCCGGGGGCCGTAAAAATCGCCAAGAAATCCTGCATGGTCAGGTAATAGGACGCAATGGCCGATTATTCAAGCCGGGTCATGGCCCCTTTGGAGCAGGGTCATCCAATGTCGCCAATATATCGCTTTCCTCCTTGCTCAACGAGGTGCGTTGAGCGGCAGCGGCGGCCATCTCCTTGCGCCGGCGGCCAAGGGCAATGATGACAATCCAGACAGCGAGCAGCAATACTATCGGGGTGGCAAACCACAAAACGATCGTGTGTGGAGAAAATCTCGGGTTCAAGAGAATGAACTCGCCATATCTGGCCACCAGAAAATCAATTACCTGTTTGTCTGAATCTCCCATCACCAGCCGTTCGCGCACCAGAAGACGCAAATCGCGGGCCAGGGAGGCGTTGCTTTCGTCGATGTTCTGGTTTTGGCAGACCAGACAGCGCAATTGCGTCGAAAGCGAGCGGGCACGCGCTTCGAGCACCGGATCCTTGAGCACTTCGTCGGGCAAAACCGCAAAACTTGGCGAAGCCAGGACCAGAACCAGAAAAAACGCTATAAACCACTTCATTGCGCCGGCTCCGCTACTGAAGAGACGGGGCGTTTGGGGCGGGCGGATTTGGGCACTCCGACCCGCAGCTTTCTGTCACTAAGGGACAAGAAGCCGGCCCCGGCCATGAACAGGGTTCCAAGCCAGATCAGGATGATAAAGGGCTTGTACCAGACGCGCACGACAAAAGAGCCGGACGGGGCAAAATCACCAAGCGAAATATAGACCTGGGAGAAACCGTAGGTAAGGATTCCAGCCTCGGTGGTCGGCGCGGAATTGGCGGTATAGATGCGTTTTTGCGAATTGACCTGCCGGACCCCGCCAGAGGGGGAGGTGACCTCAAACACCACTTCGCGGGCCGCATAATTGGAGCCGGCAACATCCTTGATGGCCAGCGCGACCACCTTGTAGCCGGACAGTTCAACACTGTCCCCGACATTTAAACTGTCGACACGCTCGGTTTGCCAGGCGCTAACGGAAACAATGCCCAAAAGGGTAATTCCGACCCCCATATGCGCCAGCGTTGTCGACCAGGCATTTTTGGGCAACCCGACCAGACGGCGCCAGCTTTGGGAAATAGCGATGCGCCCGATGCGAACGCGGTCGGCCAATTCGGCAATCGAAGCGATAACAATCCAGAAGCCAAGCAACAAGCCGAAGGAAGCCAGCGAAATCTGATCGCCCTTTATGACCACCACGACAACGCTTACCAGAAAAGTCAGCCCGGCGGCAAAAGCAAGCCGATGCACCAAAGAGGCAATGTCCGAGCGTTTCCAGGCCATGAAAGGGCCGATGGGGAGCAGAATAAGCAATGGAGCCATCAGGATGCCAAAGGTGAGATCAAAAAATGGCGCGCCAACTGAAATCAGGGTGCCGTTGATTGCTTGCAATATAAGCGGATAGAGCGTTCCCACCAGAACCGCGACAACGGCGGTCGACAAAAACAGATTGTTGGCAATCAGCGATCCTTCGCGGCTGATAGGGGCAAACAGGCCACCGGTGCGAAGAGAACCCGCCCTTGCGGCGAACAGAACAAACGCCCCCCCGACAACCACGCCAAGTATCGCCAGAACAACAATACCGCGCACCGGGTCCGAGGCGAATGAATGAACGGAAGTGAGAATTCCCGAACGGACCAGGAACATGCCCAGCAAGGACAGCGAGAACGACAAGATGGCAAGAAATATGGTCCAGACCTTCAAGGCATTGCGCTTTTCCATCACCAGAGCCGAGTGCAAAAGCGCAGTGGTGGCCAGCCAGGGCATCAGGGAAGCATTTTCAACCGGATCCCAGAACCACCAGCCCCCCCAACCCAGCTCATAATAGGCCCAGTAGGAACCCATGGCGATGCCAAGGGTAAGGAAAACCCAACTGGCCAGCGCCCACGGGCGGACCCATTTGGCCCAGGCGGCATCGATGCGGCCCGAAATCAGGGCGGCAATGGCAAAGGAAAAACATATCGAAAGCCCGACATAGCCGAGATAAAGCAGCGGCGGGTGGATGGCTATACCGAGATCCTGAAGAATGGGATTGACGTCCTTGCCCTGAAACGGCACCGGATAAAGACGAAGAAACGGATTGGAGGTAAATATCGTAAACCCGGCAAAAGCGGCGCCAAGCGCTCCCTGAACCCCGAGAATGAGGGCCAGCAGATCGTCGGGCAGTTTTCGGCCAAAAACAGCCACCGCGGCGCCAAATATGGTCAAGATCAAAACCCACAGAAGAAGCGAGCCTTCATGATTGGCCCAAACACTGGTGATCTTGAAAATAAGCGGCTGCAGGGTATGGGAGTAATTGCGCACCAGGGCGACGGAAAAGTCCGAAACCACAAAGGCTTGAACCAGAGCGGCAAAAGCCGCCGCCACCAGCAAAAACTGCAAAATAGCCGCATAACGCACATAGGTGGTCGCCCGGCCGCCATTGCGCCAGAACATAAACCCGACCACCGCCTGGCCAACGGCGACCGCGGTAGCAAGGATAAGCGCGAAATGCCCCAGTTCTATTGACATGTCCGAATCTCCTAAACGGTTTATTTATTACCCGGCAAGGCACTCGGGTCCTTGAAGGTGGCGGTTATTTCTCGTGGAACGTAGTTTTCGTCATGCTTGGCCAGAACAGTGGTTGCAACAAAGCTGCCATTGGCGGCCAGTTTGCCTTCCGCTATCACCCCCTGGCCTTCACGAAACAGATCGGGCAGCAGATTATCAAAAGTGACATTGATTTGTTTTTCGCCATCGGTAATCGAAAAAGTCGATAAAAGGCCGTTTTTAACCCAGGAGCCATCTTCAACCAGGCCGCCAATGCGCACCGCCTTGCCGACCATATTTGGGCGCGCCAGAAGTTCGCTTGGCGAATAAAAGAAAACGATCTGTTCGCGCAGCGCACTCAAAATCAGGGTAACGGCCAGGGCGACCACTATCGCCAGGCCAAAAATAATCGAAAGTCGCTTTTGTTTTCTTGTCATTGCGGTGCCATCATTGTTTAATTTAGCGTGTCTGCCAGGCTTTTCACTTCAGCGTCACATCCGGCGCATTCGCTTCCAATATACCGGCCTGGGCCGCCATATTATCCAATTGCGAGCGTTTGGTGGCGTCGGGATAGGCGGCGCGGGCTTCCAGATATGATTGGCGGGCTTTTTCGGTTTCGCCAAGCACAAGCTGGGAGCGAACAAGACGGGTCCACTCGGCAAGCGTTCCACCGTCTTGAGCCAGGCGGGTTGCAAGGCCGTCAACCATATTTCTTATCACGGCATCCTGGGCCGGAGTGTTCTGAGCCGCGCCAGGAGTTTGGCTGGTCACGGCAGGGGATTGCGCTGAGCCAGCCTGGCTTTGAGAGGGGTCAGGTACGCCGCGCGCCTCGGCCACATTCAGACCCTGCATGGCGATTTCGAGCCAGCGCTCACTACCGTCTGAAAGAGCGATCAATTCCTTCCAGAGCGCAATCGCTTTGTCCCATTTGCCGGACCTTGTGGCTTCACTGGCCAGATAAAAGCGCGAGCGGACATGGGTTTTATCCATATCAGCGGCGCTTTTTAGCAAGGTAATGGCCTCAGGGATAATGGTGCCGGAATTGTTCATCATCAAGGCCTCGGCCAGATCGGTCTTTTCATCGGCGGTGGGGGCCGGTGACAACTCAAGAACCTTCCTGAAGGCGGCAATGGCATCCGGATAGCGGCGCGCCTGCATATAGGCGGGGCCAATCACGCGCCAGCCGCGAACATCAGTGGGGTCAGCCTGTAATTGCTTTTCGACCTTGGTGATCGCCGAATTGAAATTTGCCTGGTTTTTCTCAACGGCGGCCACATGGGCGACATAGGGCACATCGGGCTGTTCGGGAGAGCCCAGCAACAGATAAATGCCAATGGCCAGGGCAAAAACCATGACGCTGGTTATCGGCAGCGCGAATTTTAAAAGTTTTCCATATTGGGAAACCTGCTCGTTTGCATCATTATCCCCGGCAGTGTTCGCGGCGCGCTGACGCATCAATTCACGGGCGATTTCCGCTTTTGACTCTTCGGCCTCGACCGGGTTGAGCCGGGAAAACCTGGCATCGGATTCAATCTCGGCCAGTTGCACCCTAAAATGTTCTTCACTGGAAGCCCGGCTGACTTGTTTGGGGCGCGAAATTTTCCCCAGACCGGCATAAATCATTATAGCGGCGACAAGCGCGGCAAGAGCAAAAATGGCTGACCACAAAATCATGGGTTTTAACAATCCCGCAAACAAATATATTACACTTGGATTTTATCTCTTAAGCGAACACGAACAAAATGTCATGGTAATGGCGAAGATGTGAGCGAACTGATTGTCGCAGCCAAACAGCACCGGTGATTCATGCAATTAGCAAAGGCGGCGGTTTTTGACTTTGCCCTGGTCGGGTCCAGTGTCAAGGCGCACATAATTGCCGGTTTGCTGGCCAAACGGCACAAAAAACGCGTTTGCCTGATTGCCAGGCGTACCAGCCAACACCAATTGGTGCGCAATTTCGAGCTGTCTTTTGATTGCGTCACAAGGCCTGAAACATGGAACATGCTGGCAGCTCTTGATCCTGAAAGTACAAAACTTCTCACTTTAATTGGCGGTCGGCGCTGTTTAATGCGAATCAATCCACTAATCATTTGCCATACAAAAGCATCACACGACGCGCTGGCCCACATCCATCATCTGGCGGGCAAAAGCGGATATGAAATGGAGCGGCTTGCGGGTTCTTGCGGTTCAGGTGCGCCAATTGGTTTCCGGCTGCGCGGCGCACGGGTTTTGCGCCACAATATATTGTGGCCGGCAATGCTGAGCTGGCTGGAAAAAAACGGGGTTGAGATCATTGAGCCGTCACAAAGACAAATCTTGTTTCACCGCGACGGGGGCGGGCTGATCAGCAATGGGGGCAGCAAAATCGAGGCCGCAAATATCGTCCTGGCCGATGACGAGGCGGTTTTAGAGCATGCAGGCAAAAATGACCGGGAGCGGTTTTTCATCACCTGCAAGGCGACCAGCGTAACAAGCGCGCCTTCAGCAAGGTTCAGCGATCAATTCATCCTGAGCCCGGAGCACAAATTTGCGGCAATGGCCAAGAAAAAGGGCCAGATGGAATTTTTGGCCCTGGTCGGGGCCGGGGACATGCCAGCACTGATCAATGCCAATGTCGCTCTTGAAAAAAATGTCCTCCGGGCCGGCCAAAGTAGTTTTGATACGCTTATGCCTCATAATGGCGCGCCGGTTGCAGGAAAACTCGGACGCTCCAATTTTTTGGTTTTATGTGGTTTCGGTTATGCGGGGGCTTATTTTGCTCCGGCTCTGGCGCGTTTTCTTGTTGATGAATGCACACAACAGGAAAAGGATTATTTTGAGCCCAGATGCGCAAACAGCGCGCGGCGAAGCAATGAGGTGGCGGAATTTCAACAGGTGATGGCGGCGGAAGGAAAATGACAAGAGAGCACAATTTCCGCTTGCCGTTCAAGCCGGACTGTTTGTTTTCCGGACAATTGATAAAACGCGAGATGGCGATTTCCTTCCGGCTCAATGGCAGGAAAATCAAGGCGTTTGAGGGCGATACCATATTGTCGGCGCTCATGGCGGCAGGTATTGACAGCGCCGGGCAGCTTGATGGCGAGCCGATTGCGCTTGATCACGGGCTTTGCCTTGAGGTTTTTCCGGCCGGAAAAGCCCAAAGCGCGCTCATGGCGCTGCCGATCGAAAGAACAAAAGCAGTTGACGGCATGGAGCTGGTTACCCCGGCCAAGGGGATGATTTCCTCAATAAGGCGAAAATATCCGCTGGCGGGATTTGCGGCAGCTTTATTGGGCAAATCAATAAATGGTCTTGATTATGATCTGGGGGGGCGCATGGTTATAAGCGCGGCCTGGAGCACGCTTGAGGCTGGCGAAAAGCAACGCGTTGATCTGGTGGTTGTCGGAGCGGGGGTCGCCGGGATGAGCGCGGCGCTGATGGCGGCGAAAAAAGGCTTGCGGGTCGCCCTGATCGAGCGGCAGGCGGTTTTGGGGGGAGACGCGCAATTTTTTGGCTCCATGGAAGGGGAAAAACAAAGTCAGGAATTTGTTGACGAGCTTAAAGCGCAAATTGACCAAATGGGCGCGGTGCTGGTTTTCACCAATGCTCAGGCGCTCACATTATCAAAAGACAAGGTCAGGGTTCACCAGGCAACACAAGAAAACGGCATGGCGGCAACGCGCCTGATCGATTTTGCCACCACAATGAGCATAATTGCGACGGGGACATTGGAACGCTTGCCAATTTTTTACGGCAACAGACTGCCCGGAGTAACCGGATCACGAGCCGCCTTTTATCTGGCGGCGCATTACGGGGTCTGGCGTGGGCAAAGTGCGGCATTTTGCACCGTAAGCAGCGCGGCAACGCAGGTGGCGCTGGGAGCGGCCGATCTGGGAATAAAAATCACAAAACTCGCCGATGGCCGCACCAATCCGAAATCGCGGTTTTTTGAATTCGCCAAGGCCTATGGCATTTCGTTGGCAACAGGAACGCAAATAGTTGGCGCCCAACTCAATGCAAACCACAAGCTTGGCATGCAATTGGGCCTGAACCAGGATGGTTCAATCAGCAAGACACAGATGATAGAGGCCGACCGGCTTGTGGTCTGCGGCGGCTGGCAACCCGATCTCACATTGTGGATAATGGCCGGTGGCCGCATGAAGTGGAACAGCGCCAGCCAGCAATTGGCCGGCGCTGGCGAGCTGAAAAACATCGCCCTGGCCGGATCCGCAGCCGGGGTTACAAGGATGAGCCAGTGCGCCAGGAGCGGAGAAGCGGCTGTTCTTGATCTGGCTGGGCAAAGCCATGATCTGGATATAATGGGCCTGGATATAATGGGTAATGAGCAATTTTTGCGCCATGAAAGCCCTGACGGCGCGTTGCCAATATCCCGGCCCGGCCCGGACACGGCCAATTGCTATCTGGACAGCGGGTTTTCGTTTGCCATGGCCAAAGAAAAAGAGAAAAAGGGGAAATCCGGATTTTCAAACAGGCTGGCGGCATACCGAAAGGGCAAGTTGGCTGGTTTTGAAGCGCCCGAGAAGGCTTTAAGCATCAATGATGTTGCAGCAAAAATAGCGCTAAAGGAAATCGATCCTGAACTGGCCGAGCTAATTGCCCAGGAGCGGTGCTGTCTGGCAACCATGCTGGCGATAAAACCGCGCGCCAAGGACAGACAAAATATTTTTGATATTTTTGCCGAACAAAAAAATTCTTGCGCCGTTCCGGCCTATCTTTACGCACGATTTGGCCCCCAGGCAAAAATCGTTGAGCTGACTTCAGGCAAAATCGACAATTTTGAAATTGGCTCACTGATTTATCCCAGCATGGACCAGGCCAGAAGCGGTAAGGCGATCGGGGTTATATTTGCGGTTCAAAACGAAAATTCGGGACAGGGAACAGCGCTTGTTGATCTGTTACAACTTCCAGATCAAGGCCAGGCAATCGTGAGCAACAACACCCATGCCATAAAGGTTAATATCCGCCAGCCCCGCTCAAAGACGGCTGGCGCCATCACGGGCGCGCTTTAAAATATCGGCATATTCGGGATTAAAGCGCACTTCGGCCATCTTGATCCCGGCATTGAGCCTTTGGGCGACAATATTGCTTTGCGGCGAATGGCGAAACGCCTCAAGATTTCGCGAGACGAGCACCTCAAGAGCCTTGCCGGTTTCGTTCCAGGCATTGTTTACAAGCGAGTTCAGGGCAAGAGAATCCCGCGCTTCGCGCGCCGCCGCGAGCAGATACAGGCCATTTAAGGCTTCAAGCAGCAAATCATTGTCAACCTGGTCGGGACCTATCCGGGGTTTGCGCAATGACTGACGGATAAGGGCGTCAACATTTGTCAGCTTTGGTTCAATCAGTTCGGACATGTGTCTGGTCAGCCCGGAAACCTTTTCTGCCCATTGGGAGCTCTTGTCACCATCGGTTATCGTGCTGATTGCGCGAATGAGCCGATGATAGCGCTCCAATGCCTGGCACACCAGATCGATATCGGCGAATGTGCCAAAAGAGGAGTTGAATACCCAGAGCTGGTTTTGCGCATGGGCAATCATTGCTTCAATAACCGGGGCAAAGCCGGCCTCGGTTACCGCGGCTTGAGTTTCCCCTCCCGACAGGCTCAAAATTACGCACAGCAGGCGATTTGGATTTGTGATCTGGCCGATTGCGGCCTGCATCATCAAAGCGAAGACGCCGGGATCATTTACCGGGAATGATTTCAGGGCCAGTTTTAGCGAATGTTCATCGCGAACCCCATTGATCGCCCGGCCAAACGCCACAGCCTTGGGCAAGAGCTGATGATATTTGAAGGCATTTTTTATCTGCGAAAGCCGCGCCCTGATCTCTTGCCCGCCCAATTGAATTGTCAAACGGCGGTCAAAGTCGGGGTTTTCCTTGGCCTGGGCAATCTTTTCGGCGATCAGAGAAGATATTTTTGCACAAAGTGTTGTTCGTAATTGCTGGGTGCCGTCAGGGCTCAAAGCGGTTTTGGCTTCATGAAACAATGCGGGTTCCACATCCCTGACCAGCCAGGTCCAGACGGATATTGCGCGTTCGCTGTCAATGGCCCCTTGCGAGGGAAAAAGGACAGGTTGTTTAACCAGAACCGAACCGATCAGCGCCTTTATGATTTCTCCGGCGCGTTCGGGATCGGCAGCCTGCGCCTCATGGGCGGCGCTTTCGCTATGGGCATATCTGAATTTGCGCTGACCAAAGGACATAAAGGCGGTGCCATGACATCGTCTGTTTATAAAACAAGGGCTTTGGCTGGCAATGGTAAAGGATGCTGGTAAACAAAGGCTTTTTGAAATTCAATATTTACTATAATTCCAAAACAGAACTGGTGTTGGACTTATAGCTTGGCGTTCCAATTCAACCTTAACGCATCTTGCTCTAAGTGGCGGCAACGTTCCAGCCACCATTGACTTCGCGGCAGGAGGTGCCGCTTTTTTCATAAGCGGTCTTTTCAATGGTGACCTTGTGCACAAACTGGCGGCAGTCCAGATTGTTCACCCGAACAAACGGGCCCACCGTTATAATTCCGGTAGCCCCGGTATCCCCGCTCCAGCGTCTTGGCGCGCCGGGGCGGCCGAATTGCAAAGCATAAAACTGGGCGCTGGTGGCTTCCCGCTTGTCCTTGGCGCTCATTTTGGCAAGAGCCTCTGCGCTGATGAAGTCAGCAATATTGGTTGAGCGGCGCGCCGCTGCGGTTGCCGCTTTCGGCAGTTGCTGTGTGGGGGTTTGCACCAGGGCGGGGCCGGGCTGATTTTGGACAAACGGGTCAATGCGCGCGCACCCGGCCAGTGCCCCGCCTGCTGTCAGAATAACAATTAATTTAAAAATTTGCAGCTTGTTCACAATTGCGGCCATTTCAGTTGTTCAGATCATAAAATAAAAAATGCCAATAATAATGTTCAACCGGAAAGAGCGGGCAGTTTCAGCAAGGCCTCAAGCCCACCCTCCGGTGATCGACCAAGCGATAATTGCCCCCCGTAAACATCAACAAGTTCTTTTACGATATCGAGCCCCAGTCCACTACCGGGGGTTTTTTCGTCAAGACGCACACCGCGCTCAAGAACCGAGGCAACCTGATCTTTGGTTAGTCCTTTCCCATCATCTTTAATCGAGATCAAGACCATTTGTTGACGGCCCTGCCCGTCAAGTGAAAGCGAAATCACCACCTCGCTTTTTGACCATTTGCAGGCATTGTCAAGCAAATTGCCGATCATCTCCTCAAGATCGGCGTCTTCGCCACGAAACCAGATGGTTGCGGGGGAAGGCGCGTTCAGGGAAATCCTGCATTGGGGATGAATTTTTTTCATAACCCGCACCAGACGCTCCAGCAGCTTGAACACATCCGAGCGCTGGCCGATTACAACAGAACGGGCGGACAAGCGGGCGCGATCGAGATAGGTTGCGACCTGGGAGTTCATTTTTTCAACCTGTTCGCCGACAACCCCGGCGAGCGCATTGTCTTTTGCCGCCCCGTCTTTTGCCGCCGCTTCATTGCGCAACACCGCCAGCGGCGTTTTCAGGCCATGGGCAAGATTGCCGACCTGATTTTTCGCCCGTTCGACAATCTCCAGGTTTGAACGCAGCAATTCGTTCAACTCGTCGGCCAAAGGGGTCAGTTCACTGGGAAAATTACCCTCAACCCGTTTGGCGCCGCCGGCGCGCACATCCTCGATAGCCTGGCGCAACTGACCAATTGGCCTTAACGCCACCCGCCCGATAATAAAGCTCATCACCGCCAGCATGGCCCCGACCGCGCCAAGCACCATTAGCGCCTGAGAGCGGAACTGGCCGGTAAGAGCGGCGATTTCATCAAGGTTACCCGATACGGAAATAAACAATTCCAGATCAAGAATGGTCACCTTGCGCTCGATAACGCGCAATTTGGTGCCAAAACTGTCATAGGCAACCCCGGAGCGGGTATTGTCCTTGTCAAAGGGTTTGGAAATTTTCGGCAAGGAGGCGCCAACCAGCGAGCTGGAAAGATTAAAAAGCGACCCCTTGGCGTCGGCAATCTGCCAGTACCAGCCGGATGCGGGGCGGTCATATCTGGGATCGGCGGCAACAACGCTCAATGCATCCGGGGCCCCGGCCTCCAGGGTGCGCGCAACCAGGGTTTCAAGATTGAAATTAAGGGCGTCGGCCAGGGAACGATCAAGCGCACGCGAATAAAGCGCGCTGAGCAAAAACGCCGTGGCAATCAGGGCGACAACCAGCCAGGCGGCGGAAAGCCAGAAGAGCCGGGTGGCGATCGAGCCTTTTTGCATCAGCAATCATTGATCTGGTAACCCAGACCACGCACGGTTTCGATGCAATTATCGGGCAGCTTCTTGCGCAGACGCCCGACAAAAACCTCAATCGTGTTGGAGTCGCGATCAAAGTCCTGATCATAAAGATGTTCGGTAAGTTCGGTGCGCGAAATCACCTTGCCCTTGTGGTGCATCAAATAGGCAAGAAGGCGAAATTCATGCGAGGTCAGGCGGATAGCCTGGCCGGAAACGGTCACCCTTCCGGCGCCGACATCAAGGCGAACCAGACCAATTTCAATTTCGTTGGAGGCGTGCCCCGCGGCGCGGCGCACCAAGGCTCGAATACGAGCCAGAATTTCCTCCATGTGGAAGGGTTTGGCGACATAATCGTCAGCCCCGGCATCGATCCCCTGAACCTTGTCACTCCAGCGGTCACGGGCGGTCAGAATCAAAACCGGCATATCCCGGCCATCCCGACGCCAGGCTTCCAGAACGCTCAACCCGTCCATTTGCGGCAGACCTATGTCAAGAATAACCGCATCATAAGGTTCGGTATCACCAAGAAAATGCCCCTCTTCACCGTCAAAGGCGACATCGACCACATAGTCCGCATCTAAAAGGGCGTCCTTGATCTGCCGGTTCAGATTAGCGTCGTCTTCAACCACAAGAATTCGCATTGGCTCAGCTATCCCCGTCCTTGCTAACCGGCAATG
>UOEO01000036.1_pt1 | contig 25882 bp, 23 predicted proteins | sample 1989881 | NCBI WGS metagenome assembly UOEO01 (sample SAMEA4712198, study PRJEB27164) | hydrothermal vent metagenome | biome: marine basaltic hydrothermal vent biome; feature: marine hydrothermal vent; material: mineral | place: Pacific Ocean | collected 2011-06-14/2011-07-23 | depth 1691 m
CACAAGGGGAGAAGGAAGGTAGCGGGGTGTTGCATGGGGGGAACAAAGTTTCTGAAAATGTTGCGGCTAAGCTTCCCTCTCCCCCCGCGGGAGAGGGTGGCACGGCGATAGCCGTGACGGGTGAGGGGGCCAACAATTCCAAAGTCGCGAACGCGCCGGGTGAGGGGGCATCTGCCGCCCGCTCAGGCACCCGTATTTTCGCTTCCCCGCTGGCCCGCCGCATCGCCAAAGACGCCAATATTGATATTGCCGCCCTTTCAGGTTCCGGCCCCAAGGGCCGCATCATCAAGGCGGATGTTGAAAAGGCACTGCGAGAAGGCGTGCCTGCCTCTCCAATCGTCAAACCCGCGCCTGCTAAAACCGGCGCAACAATGGCCAATGGCATGAGCGCCAATGAGGTTCGCGCCCTATATGAGGATGGCACTTACGAAGCGCGGCCCAATGACGCCATGCGAACCGTGGTTGCCGCCCGCCTGAGCGAAGCCAAACAGACCATTCCGCATTTTTATCTCACCATTGACTGCCAGATCGACAATCTTTTGGCCGCCCGCGCCGATATCAACGCCACGGCGCCAAAGAACAAGGATGGCAAGCCTGAATTCAAGCTCTCGGTCAATGATTTCATCGTCAAGGCCTGGGCGCTGGCCTTGCAACAGGTGCCGGACGCCAACGCCACCTGGGCGGTGGATTCAATCCTTTACCACAAGGCCAGCGATGTCGCCATTGCCGTGGCCGTCCCTGGTGGTCTGTTTACCCCGGTGGTCCGCTCGGCTGAAACCAAGTCCTTGCGCCAGATTTCGGCAGAAGTGCGCGATTACGCCATGCGCGCCAAATCCAAAAAACTGGCCCCGCATGAATATCAGGGTGGCTCCTCCGCCATTTCCAATCTTGGCATGTTTGGCATCAAACAGTTTTCTGCCGTTATCAACCCGCCCCACGGCACCATTCTGGCGGTTGGCGCTGGCGAAGAGCGCGTTTATGCCGACAAGGGTGTGGTTAAAACCGGCACCTTCATGTCGACAACCCTGTCGTGTGATCATCGCTCTGTCGACGGGGCGCTGGGGGCGGTTTTGCTCGCCGCGTTCAAGAAAATGATCGAACAGCCGGTAATGATGCTGGCCTGAAAAAGAGGGCTCCGGTCATGAAGAGTATTTTGTGTTATGGCGACAGCCTGACCTGGGGCGCGGTGCCCGGCGGTGCGCGTCATTCTTATGCCGAGCGCTGGCCGACGGTGCTTGGTCAGGAACTTGGTGCGAACAAGGTGCATGTTGTTGCCGAAGGTCTTGGCGGGCGCAACACGGTTTTTGACGATTTTTCCGCCGCCGCCGATCGCAATGGCGCGCGAATATTGCCAACGCTTCTCGCTACCCACCAGCCGCTTGATTGCGTCATAATCATGCTTGGCACCAACGACATGAAACCCTTTGTCGCCGGCAGCGCCCCGGCGGCGGCCAGGGGCATGAAACGGCTCGTTGAAATCATCCGGACATTTCCCTGGTTTGATGGTTTCAAAGTGCCCGAAATTGTTCTGGTTGCTCCCCCCCATTGCGTGAAAACCGGCAATGTCGACCTCGGCCCGATATTTGCTGGCGCACCCGAACAAAGCGCAAAACTGGCGCTTGAATATCAGCGGGTCGCCGTGGAAACAGGCTGCGAATTTTTTGACGCCGCCAGCGTTGCTGTTGCCTCGCCGGTTGACGGGGTGCATCTGGACGCAAAAAACACCATCGCCATCGGCAAGGCTCTGGCTCCATTGGTAAAAAATATTTTAGAACTTTAGATCGCAGACTCATGAACAGGATCAAGAAAATATGGCAAACTCCTATGATCTCATTGTTATCGGGTCTGGTCCCGGCGGATATATCGCGGCCATTCGCGCCGCGCAACTGGGTTTGAAAACCGCTATTGTCGAGCGCGAGCACATGGGAGGCATCTGCCTCAATTGGGGCTGCATACCGACCAAGGCGCTACTTCGCTCGGCCGAAATTTACGACCACATGGTGCACGCCAAAAATTATGGCCTCAAGGCGGAAAAATTTTCCGCCGATGTCAAGGCGGTGGTTGCCCGCTCGCGCGCCGTAACCAAGCAGATGGCCAATGGCGTCGGCTTTTTGATGAAAAAGAACAAGATCGACGTTATCTGGGGCGAAGCTACTATTGCCAAAATTGGCGAGGTGGTGGTTTCCGAAAGTAAAAAACCGCCCGTTGAGCCGCAAAATCCCAAGCCGCGCGGCGTTCTGCCCACCGGAACCTACAAGGCAAAAAACATCATTGTCGCCACCGGCGCCCGCCCGCGCGTTCTGCCTGGCATCGAGCCGGACGGCGACAGGATATGGACCTATTTTGAGGCGATGAAGCCCGAAAAACTGCCAAAATCGCTGGTGATCATGGGCTCGGGAGCTATCGGCATCGAGTTTGCTTCTTTTTACCGCTCGATGGGGGTAGAGGTTACGGTTGTCGAACTGCTGCCCCAGATCATGCCGGTCGAGGACGCCGAAATTGCCGCCATCGCCCGCAAACGCTTTGAAAAGCGCTCCATTCGTATTTTGAGCGACACCAAAGTGGTCAAGGTCGAAAAAACCAAAACCGGCATAATTGCCCATTTGCAACTCAAAAACGGCGCCAGCGAAAAGATCACGGCGGAAAAACTGATTTCCGCCATTGGCGTTCAATGCAATACTCAAAATCTCGGGCTGGAAAAACTCGGGGTCAAGATCGAGCGCGGCGCCATTGTCGTTGATAATCACGGGCGCACCAATGTCGCCGGGATTTTTGCCATTGGCGATGTTGCCGGCCCGCCGATGCTGGCCCACAAGGCCGAACATGAGGGGGTGATTTGCGTTGAAACCATTGCCGGGCAAAAAGTCGACGGGCTTGATAAAAACCTCATTCCCGGCTGCACCTATTGCGACCCGCAAGTGGCCAGCATTGGTTTGAGCGAAGCCAAAGCCAAGCAAATGGGCAAAAAAATCAGGGTCGGACGTTTTCCCTTTATCGGTAATGGCAAGGCGGTGGCGCTTGGCGAACCGGATGGTCTGGTCAAAACCATCTTTGATGAAAAAACCGGCGAATTGCTGGGCGCGCACATGGTCGGGGCCGAAGTTACAGAGCTTGTTCAGGGCTTTGTCATCGCCATGAATCTGGAAACCACCGAAGAGGAATTGATGCACACCGTCTTTCCTCACCCCACACTTTCCGAAACAATGAAAGAGAGCGTACTTGACGCCTATGGCAAGGCACTCAATATGTAAGGCAGGTTTTTTGCTTAAAGAAGGTGCGCGTTGATGGGTTTCATATTTGCTATTTTGATCGGCGGGGTCGCCGGATTTATTGCCGACCGGCTGATGGGCGCCAATAATTCATGGGTACTCAATGTGGTCCTGGGAGTGGTTGGAGCATTTTTGTTCAATCTGGTTCTGGGCATGATATTTGGCCTGTGGGGCGGCAATATCCTGTGGCAACTGATTGCCGGGGTCGTCGGGGCCAGCGCCCTGATCTGGGGCTATCGGAAATATCAGGGCGAATAGGGGTACTTGTTTTGTAATGAATGGGGGATAAAACCATGTCAGGTGCAAGGAAAGTCTTTTTCATAATTTTTGGTTTCAGCCTGTTGATCGGTCTGATTATAGGTTTGATCAATCTTGTCGCTCCCGGCGCGGCCTCGGTTGAACTCAATGGCGAGCAGGTCGAGGGCATGACCGGTTTATGGACCTCGTTGTTGGCGAGCGGCATTCCCGGTCTGATTTTTGGTCTGATCGGCGCCGGTATCACCTCGCTGTTTACCCGCTCCAAAAAGAAGAGAAGTAATAGCAATAAATGGTAACCCTTATTGAACCAAACCGCCCCCGGCACCCGGAAAAGGCGCACCGGCCCGATAGCGAAATTTTGCGCAAACCGGCCTGGATCCGGGTCAAGGCCCCCGGTGGCGGCCTCTATAATGAAACCCGCAAAATCATACGCGACAACGATATCGTTACCGTGTGCGAAGAGGCGAGCTGCCCCAATATCGGGGAGTGCTTTTCCAAAAAACACGCCACCATGATGATCATGGGCGAGATTTGCACCCGCGCCTGCGCCTTTTGCAATGTCGCCACCGGCATGCCCTTGCCGCTTGATCCCAAAGAGCCCGAAAACGTCGCCCGGGCGGTGGAAAAGCTCGAACTGAACCATGTGGTGATCACTTCGGTTGATCGCGATGATCTTGATGATGGCGGGGCGGCCCATTTTGCCGCTGTGATCAGGGCGACGCGCCAACGCTGCCCCGATACCACGATTGAAGTTCTGACCCCGGATTTTTTGCGTAAAAAAGGCGCGCTGGAAATCATGGTTGCCGCCAGACCGGATGTTTTTAATCACAATCTGGAAACCGTCCCCTCCAACTACCTTACGGTCAGGCCCGGGGCGCGCTATTTCCATTCCATTCGCCTGTTGCAACGGGTCAAGGAGCTGGACCCGGCAATGTTCACCAAATCCGGCATAATGGTTGGTCTTGGCGAAGAGCGTAACGAAGTCTTGCAATTAATGGATGATCTGCGCTCGGCGGATGTTGATTTCTTGACCATCGGCCAATATCTCCAGCCGAGCAAAAAACACCATCCGGTGAAAAATTTTGTTACGCCCGAAGAGTTCAAAGCCTATGAAACCATCGCCTACGCCAAGGGTTTCTTGCTGGTTTCTTCCTCGCCATTAACCCGCTCCTCGCACCATGCGGGCGAGGATTTTGCCAAACTGCGTCTGGCGCGCCAGGCCAAAGCGGGGTAATGGGCCAGGAATTACTCTCTTTGGTATTACTTCTCTTGGCGTAAAAAACTTGCCCGATTGATGCGGATCATTGCGGCAAGAGATAAAAACACTTCACTGGTTGTTGTGCGCAACAAGATCGATCTTGAAAAACTTTTCAGAACCGTGCAAGAACCGCAAAAATCGGGGTTTTAGTGTTTTATGCCCAAACTGAATTTTTCCCGCACCGTACCCTATAAGCCCGAACAGATGCTGGATCTGGTCAGCGACATGGCCAGCTATCCCCACTTTGTGCCCAATTGTTCGGCGATGGACATAAAGCCCAGCGAAAAGGCCCCCGACCGGGTTTGTGATGTGTGCATGCACATGGATTTTGGTCCCATTTCCCAATCCTATACCAGCCGGGTAACCATTGATCGCGAAAATATGACGATTAGCGTCAAGGCACTTGATGGCCTGTTTTCATATATGAAAACCCAGTGGATTTTTAACGAGATAGAGCAGGGGACCCGGGTTTTGTTCAAGATTGATTTTGAAATCGCCAACCCCCTTCTGCGCGCGGTTCTCAACCCGGCCTTTGCCGCCAGACAGGGCGAAATCATCGATGCCTTCATGCTTGAGGCCAAACGGCGCTATGGCTGATCCCTTATAGCTTCAGCCACCATTATTAGCGCGCTTTCAACTGTTGCCAGACGAACCGCGCTGCGCCCGATAGCGCCAAAGCGTGATTGCCGGTGCCAGGTTTTACCGGCCATGGCGCAGCCAAAATGAACCAGCCCGACCGGCTTTTCCCTTGTGCCCCCGCCCGGCCCGGCAATTCCGGTTACGGCAATGGCAATATCGGCCCCGCTGGCGCGCAATGCCCCCTCGGCCATGGCGCGCGCAACCTGCTGGGAAACCGCCCCGAACTGGTCGATCATATTTTTTGGCACCCCGAGCATTGAGGTTTTCGCCGCATTGGCATAGGTGACAAAGCCGCCATGAACCACTTTTGATGAGCCCGCAATTTCGGTCAGCGCCGCCGCGATCAAACCACCGGTGCAACTCTCGGCGGTTATTATCATCTTGCCGGATTTTTCAAGATTTATAACGGTTTGTTTGGCCAGCTGAATAATTTGGTCGGGAAACATCAATCCTCTCCGCGCGGCACTTCAATAGTGGCTGTTGAAAGGGTCATCAGGCCCTCGGAGCGCCCGATAAAGCCCATCTTTTCCGAAGTTGTCGCCTTGACCGACACTCTAAGCGGGGAAAGCGCGCAAATGCGGGCGATATTATGCTGCACCTCACTCGCTTTCGGGCCGATTTTTGGTTTTTCACAAACAATGGTCAGATCGAGATTGATGATCCGGCCGCCACGCGCTTTTACCCGGCTTGCGGCAAACGACAAAAAAACTTCCGAGGAGGCGTCTTTCCACTTTGGATCGCCGGGCGGAAAATGAGTGCCGATATCTCCCTCCGCCAACGCCCCCAAAATGGCGTCGGTCAAAACATGTAGCGCCGCGTCGGCGTCCGAATGTCCCTTGAGTTTTGCCGTATGGGCAAAATCAACTCCCCCCAGCCGGACATTGTCGCCCGTTTCAAATTGGTGAATATCAATGCCCGTCCCGACCCTGGTTTCCATTTGCCCTTCTCCGCGTAAAAAAAACTCGGCCCGCTCGAAATCCCGCGCATTGGTAATCTTGAATGTCTGCTGATGGCCGGCAACCATGACCACATCCATTTCTGCCCATTGAGCCAGCCCGGCATCGTCGCTGAAATCTAGTAAATCTTCATCCTGAGCTTTTTCATATGCCGCCACAAGATCGTTGAAAACAAATCCCTGCGGGGTTTGCGCCGCCCACAAATGGGCCCGGTTTTCTGTTGTCTCAATATTGATGCCGTCGCTGGAGCGTTTGATGGTATCGCTGACCGGCAAAACCGGCACCGCCCCCTGATGCTTTGTCAGCGCCTGGCAAACCCGCACCACCACCTCCCGCTCGACAAACGGGCGCGCCGCATCATGGATCAGGACATAATCTGGCTGATGCTCTTTAAGGGCGACAAGACCGGCCATGGAGGATTTTTGCCGTGTGTTTCCGCCAATGATGGCGGGCAAAAGCTTGGCGCTGGCCAGTTGCAAACTATCATAAAGCTCTTTGTGCCCGGCCCCGATCACCGGTAGCACCAGATCAATCAGATCCATTTTCAAGAACTGATCCAGCGCATGCGCCAATACCGGTTTTCCGCCCAGCATGTAATATTGCTTGGCCATATCCCCCGTGTGTCCTCTGGCGCGACTGCCGCCGCCGCCGGCAACCATTATCACGGCGATTTTTGTCTGGTTTTTCATTGTGGCGCCAGAGGATGTCCCTGAGTTAGGAATTTGTTGCGAATTATTATCTGATGTGATTAATCCACCCCCTCTTATGGCGCAATCCCAAGATTGATATTGCGCCGTAAATGACTATTATAAAGGCACAAAACAGAACCTGCTCAAGAATGGGGCATTTGTGAGCATCAAAATAGCCAATATTTCACATAGCCAGAACATTGCAATCGGCAATGTGGTTTTACCCGGCTGCGCCTTTCTCGCCCCGATGGCCGGGATCAGCGACGCCCCTTTTCGCTCTCTGGCCGCCCGTTTCGGGGCGGCAATGGCGGTTTCCGAAATGATCGCCAGCGCCGGACTTTTAACCGGAGCCAAAGATGTGGTGCGCAAGCTTGGCCCCTGCGGCTCCTTGCCCCATATGGTCCAGCTTTCCGGTTTTCAAGAGCAGTGGATGGTCAGGGGGGCACAAATGGCCGTTGCTGCCGGGGCCCAAATCATCGACATTAATCTCGGCTGCCCGTCAAAACGGGTTACCAACGGCTATGCCGGCTCCGCCTTGATGCGCGTTCCCGACAAGGCGCTGAAACTGATCGAGGCGGTAGCCAGGGCGGTCAATGTTCCGGTAACCGTTAAAATGCGTCTCGGTTGGGACGAAAACAGTCTCAATGCCGCCGCCATCGCCAACTCGGCCCAAAGCGCCGGGGTGAAGATGTTTGTTGTTCACGGGCGAACCCGCCAGCAATTTTATAAGGGCAAGGCGCGCTGGCAGTTGGTCAGCGAGGTAGTAAAGGCGGTCAATGTTCCGGTGATCGTTAATGGTGATATCGTTGATATCAATAGCGCTGATAAGGCGCTTGCTGCTTCCGGTGCCGCCGGGGTGATGGTCGGGCGCGCCGCACAGGGTCGCCCGTGGCTGGTTGGCCAGATCAACGCCCACCTGCTGGCGCTTCCCGTCTCGCCGGCGCCACAAGGCAACGCGCTGGGGGTGCTTGTTGGCGAACATTATCAAGCAATGCTCAAAAGCTATGGCGACGAGCTTGGGGTGCGCGTGGCGCGCAAGCATCTGCGATGGTATCTGGAGGCCGCCGGAGTAAAAATGCCCAAAAACCTGCTGACCCAAAAAGATCCCGCCCGCGTTGTGGAAATGATCGCGGGAGCATTTTCCTCTCCGGTGCGGGTGGCGGCATGAGCACAAAACCCGATCAGGCCAGCCAGCCCGGCATTCAAAGTGCGGTGCTGCATGCCTTGCAGCAACCGGTTTTGGTCTGTGGCCAGCAAAACCGGATCATCTGGAGCAATTATGCCGCTGAAATCTTTTTTGACGCATCTTCCTTGATGCTGGCGCGCCATAAACTCGATGATTTCATCGCCTTTGCTTCCCCCATTCTCTCGCTGGTTGAAAGCGTGCGCGCCCGCAAGGCTCCAATGAGCGAATACCGGGTCCGGGTTGGCACCACGCGCCAGCGCGGCGAACGCATAGCCGATGTCTATGCCTCCCCGATTGCTGAATTTGACGGTCTGGTGACCCTGTTGTTTCAGGAGCGCACCATGGCCGACAAGATTGAGCGGCAACTGGTTTCGCGCGGTGCTGCCCGTTCCGCCACCGGTTTGGCCGCCATGCTGGCCCATGAAATCAAAAATCCGCTTTCCGGCATTCGCGGCGCTTCCCAGCTTCTCGAACAGACCGTGAGTGAGGATGAAACCGGGCTGACCCGCCTGATCCGCGATGAAACCGACCGCATCGTCAACCTTGTTGATCGGGTCGAGGTATTTGGCGACGAGCGTCCGGTGATGCTGGAGCCGGTCAATATTCATGTCATTCTTGAGCGGGTGAAGCTTTTGGCCAAAAGCGGGGTGGCGCGCGATATAAAGATCGTTGAAGATTATGACCCCTCGCTGCCGGCGGTAAACGGCAATGCCGATCAACTGATACAGGTGTTTCTAAACCTGTTGAAAAACGCCGCCGAAGCGCTGGAAAACACCCCCAAGCCAAGAATATCGATTGCCAGTGCCTTCAGGCCCGGCATCAAGATTGGTGTTGCCGGCACCAATGAGCGCATTTCACTGCCGCTTGAAATTATCATAGAGGACAATGGGGCCGGGGTGCCGGGCGATATTTTGCCGTTTTTGTTCGACCCGTTCGTAACCACAAAATTGAATGGGTCGGGGCTCGGTCTGGCGCTGGTGGCCAAGATCATTCACGATCATGGCGGGGTTATTGAATGCGACAGCCAGCCGGGCAATACCCGGTTTCGTATTCTGTTGCCGCTTGCCCCCTCCGCTGAGCCGTCCGCGCGAACAAATATTGCGCCGGCGGAGGCGAAATAATGAGCGGACACACCATTTTGTTGGCCGAAGACGACGCGGCGATCCGCATGGTTTTAAATCAGGCGCTAAGCAGGGCCGGCTATGAGGTGCGCCCGACCGGCAATCTGTCAACAATGTGGAACTGGGTATCGCGCGGCGAGGGCGATTTGCTGATTACCGATGTCGGCCTGCCCGACGGCAATGCTTTTGAGATCATGCCCAAGATCAAAAAGATGCGCAAGGATCTGCCAATTTTGGTCATGAGCGCCCAGAACACCTTTATGACCGCCATCAGGGCTTCCGAGGCCGGGGCCTATGAATATCTGCCAAAACCGTTCGATATCAATGAATTGCTGTTGATTGTCGCCCGGGCGCTGGCCGAGGCGGCAAAACCGAAAACGATTGAGCGCTCCCCGGATACCGCCCAACAGGAAAAAATGCCCCTTATCGGGCGCTCGCCGGCCATGCAGGAAATTTACCGCTCCCTGGCGCGGCTGATGCAAACCGATCTGACGGTGATGATTAGCGGGGAAAGTGGCACCGGCAAGGAACTGGTGGCCAAGGCCCTGCATCAATTTGGCAAGCGGCGCAAAGGCTCCTTTGTCGCCATCAACATGGCCGCCATTCCGCGCGATCTGATTGAAGCGGAACTTTTTGGCCACGAAAAAGGCGCCTTTACCGGCGCCAGTGATCGTGCCCCGGGCCGCTTTGAACAGGCCGAGGGGGGAACATTGTTCCTTGACGAAATCGGCGACATGCCGATGGACGCCCAGACCCGCCTGCTCAGGGTGCTTCAGGAGGGCGAGTTTACCCGCGTTGGCGGTCGTTCGGCGATCAAGACCAATGTGCGCATTGTTGCCGCCACCCATCGCGATCTTGGTCAGATGATCGCCCAGGGACTGTTTCGCGAGGATCTTTTTTACCGGCTCAACGTGGTGCCGATCCGACTGCCGCCTCTGCGCGAGCGCACCGATGATATCGGTGATCTGATCGCGCATTTTCTCCAGGTGGAACAGGTGGATAACGAGCCGGCCAAAACCATCACCTCAGGGGCTATCAAGCTTTTGCAGAACTATTCCTGGCCGGGAAACGTGCGCGAACTTGAAAATCTGGTGCGCCGATCGTGCGTCCTGCATGCCGAGGAAACCATTTCTGTTGAGATTATCGAGGCCGAACTGGCGCAAAACCAGCTTCAATCGGGGGTCGCCTCGGTTGCCGAACAGGTCGATTTGCCCGCAGCCGTTGAACTGCACATGGCTCATCTCCTGCACCAATATGAACCTGGCCTGCCGCCAGAAGGCCTGTATCAGGAGATAATTGAACAGGTGGAAGCGCCGCTGATTTCCATGGTGCTCAATGCCTGCCGTGGCAACCAGATCAAGGCGGCCCAATTATTGGGGCTTAACCGCAACACCCTGCGTAAGAAAATCCGGGCTCATCAGATCGAAATTGTCCGCCAGACCCGCCGCTCCTGATTTGCCTCTGTTGGCCTTGTTGTCCTTGGCAAAAGCGCTTTCGCCTGACTGGTGTCACATTTGGGCAACATATCTCTTGAATGGTGCGGCGAATTGGGTCAGTTTCATGGTTTTACTGGTCGGCAAAAAAAGGAAGTCCGTTTGCGCGTGATGATTGCAGAAAAATCACTAATCCCGTGGCGGGTTCGGCTGATATGAAAAAACTGGCGAAATTTGCTGGTCCGGCTGGCAAGCGCACCACCCGGATAATCAGGATTTTTGGCGTTTTCACCATCGCGGCGGCGGTGATTGTCGCCACTATTTCGTTCTGGATCATGACCGGGGCCTCCAATATAGAGCCCACCCCCAAGGTGTGGACCGCGATCTGGATCGCCAACGCCGTTTTGATCGTTCTGGTGATCGCGCTGGTCCTCACCGAAATAGTCATGCTTTTCCAGGCGCGCATCAAGGGCCATGCCGGGGCCAGACTAAGGGTGCGCCTGGTGGTTATGTTCGCTCTGGTGGCCACCGTGCCCGCGTTTATCGTGGCCATTTTTGCCGCCGTAACCCTCAATCAGGGGCTTGATCACTGGTTTTCCGAGCGTACCCGCGACATTGTTGAAAGCTCGCGCCAGGTGGCGCGCTCCTATCTTTTGGAGCATGCTCAAGTGCTGCGCGATGATGTGATCTGGGTGGCAACGGAATTGGAAACCGCTCGCGATATCTTTGCCACCAACCGCGATCGCTACCAGAAACTGCTCACCTCCCTGGCCACCACCCGCTCGCTTCCCTTCACCTCGCTGGTTTCGCGCGACGGCTCGACATTGATGCGCGCCCAGATCAATGTTCAGGGCGCCCAGCCCTCCGTTCCGGTTTCGGTTATGGGTGACGTCAAGGAAGGAGTGCCCACCCTGCTCGCCCCTGGCGCCACCAACATGGTTGGCGCTTTGGTCAAGCTCAGGGGCTATGACGATACTTATTTATTCGCGGCCCGCCCGGTCAACCAGGCGGTGGTTGAATATATGAAGCTCACCGACGAGAACATTTCCGAATACCGCCTTTATGCCTCCAACCGCATGGTGTTTCAGCTCACCTTCGCCCTGATGTATCTCGGGCTGGCCCTGGTTTTGCTTTTGGCCGCGCTCTGGATCGGCATTGCCTTGGCCAACCGCTTTGTCGACCCGATCCGCAATCTGATGATTGCCTCCAACAATGTGGCGCGCGGCCGGCTTGACGTCAGGGTTCCGATTGTCGACAAAAGCGGCGATCTGCACGATCTTGGCCAGCGTTTCAACACCATGATCGGCCAGCTCAAAAGCCAGCGCCAGGCACTCATCGACGCCAATCAGACCAACGAAAAACGCCGTCTGTTCACCGAAGCGGTGGTCGAGGGGGTGTCGGCCGGGGTTGTCGGTCTGGATCAGGACGGGGCGATCAAGCTGGTCAATCTGCGCTGCTGCACCATTTTCAAGCGCGATGAAATCTCCCTGATGGGCGAGAATATAACTTTAGTGGTTCCGCAACTGGCCCCGTTGATTGAACGGGCCAGAAAAGCGCGGCGCGGCCAGATCCGCGATCAGATTGAATTGGGCCCGACAAATGATTTACGTACCTATCAGGCGCAATTGACCCGTGAAGGGACCATGACCGAAAGCAAGGGGTTTGTGGTTACCCTTGACGATATTACCGATCTGGTCAGCGCCCAGCGCACCAGCGCCTGGGCCGATGTGGCGCGCCGTATTGCCCACGAAATCAAAAACCCGCTGACCCCGATCCAGCTTTCCGCTGAACGCTTGCGCAAACGCTACCGCAAAAAACTGAGCGATGATTTCGAGGTGTTTGACAAATGCACCGACACCATAATTCGCCAGGTTGCCGATATCGGGCGTATGGTTGATGAATTTTCCTCTTTTGCCCGCATGCCGGCGGCGGTTTTGGAGCGTGATGATCTGGCCGACACCATCCGCCAGGCGGTTTTTCTGGAAAGTGTGCGCCAGCCGCAGATCAAGATTTCAGCCGACATTCCCGAAGGCCCGCTTTTTGCCCATTTTGACAAACGCCTGATTGCCCAGGCGCTGACCAATCTGATCAAAAATGGAGTTGAAGCGCTGGAAAACGCCGGGCTGGACAAGATAAAAACCGCGCGTATTTGCATTTCCACCAGGCTGGAAAACGAGTTTGTGCGCATTGATGTCAAGGACAATGGCAATGGCTGGCCCCGCGAAAACCGTCATCGCCTGCTCGAGCCTTATATGACCACAAGAGAAAAGGGCACCGGACTTGGTCTTGCCATTGTTGCAAAAATTATTGAGCAGCATGGCGGCTCAATAGAGCTGCGCGATGCGGATTGGGGCGAGAACAATATTGGTGGCGCTTGTTTCAGCTTTGTCCTGCCGTTGCTTTCCTCCGGCTCCAATGAGGAAAAATCTGACGAGAATGTCGCAAACGGCGCTTCGGATCACAAAATACTGGTAGCGAAATAATGGCCCGTGATATTTTGATAATTGACGATGAAATCGACATTCGTGAACTGATTGCCGGTATTTTGGAGGATGAGGGGTTTGAGGCCCGCACCGCCTTTGACGCTGACTCGGCGCTGGCCGAAATTGCCCTGCGCCGTCCATCCCTGGTGTTTCTGGATATATGGATGCAGGGTTCGCGCCTTGATGGTTTGCAGCTTCTGGATGAATTTCATGAACAACACCCTGAAATGCCGGTAGTTATGATTTCCGGGCATGGTAATGTGGAAACCGCGGTTTCCGCAATCAGGCGCGGCGCTTACGACTATATTGAAAAGCCGTTCAAGATTGACCGCCTGCTCCTGATCACCCAGCGCGCAATGGAGCGCAGCCAGCTTGAAAGCCAGGTGGCCGAGCTTGAAATAAAGTCTTCGATCAACAGTTCCGAGCTTGTTGGTCCATCCTCGTGTATGCAGGCGGCGCGAAACCTGATTGAAAAATCAGCCCCGACCAATTCGCGGGTTTTCATTTCCGGGGCTTCGGGCACCGGCAAAGGGGTTTGCGCCCGCCTGATCCACAAAAACTCCCTGAGGGCAAAATTTCCCTTTGTTGAGTTCAACGCCCTGTTTTATCCTCCCAACATGGTGCAAGAAGCGCTTTTTGGCAGCGAAACCCGCGACAGGAATGATATGGTGCGCACCGAAGTCGGGGCGCTGGAAAAGGCCCATGGCGGCACGCTTTATCTGGCCGAGATTGATATATTGCCGCAAAATGTGCAAAGCGCGTTGTTGCGCACCCTGGTTGAAAACAAATTTTTCCGCATCAACGGGCAAAGGGCGGTTCCGGTGGATGTACGTTTTATTTCCTCGTCCTCGATGAACATTCCCCATCAGATAGAAAAAGGCGCTTTTCGTTCCGATCTTTACCACCGCCTCGCCGTGGTGCCCCTTAATCTGGCGCCACTCAAGGAACGGCGCGAGGATGTTCCGGCATTGATTGAAATATTTCTCAATCAATTGTGCCGGATGTATTCATTGCCCCCGATCGCCATTGGCGACGACGCGATTGCCGTTTTACAGACCCAGGACTGGCCCGGAAACGCCCGTCAGTTGCGCAACGCCATCGAGCGCTTGCTTATTTTGACCAAGGACACCCCCCCCGCTGACGGCGTGATCAATGCAGCGATGCTGCCCGCTGATATTGGCGAGGTTTTGCCCACGGTGAGCGGCGAGGACAATTCGGCCCATTTGATGAGCTTGCCATTGCGCGAGGCGCGCGAAGTGTTTGAGCGCCAGTATCTGTTGGCCCAGATCGAGCGCTTTGGCGGCAACATCTCCAAAACCGCCCAATTTGTCGGCATGGAGCGCAGCGCCCTGCACCGAAAAATCAAGTCGCTCGGCATCCATGAACGTGATAGTGAAAATACGCCCTTGCGGACTCAATAAGCGGGGCCGGGGCCATGATAACAGGCGGGAATTATAAATGCGGGTAATCATTTCTGGCGCGGGCCAGGTTGGATATGGAATTGCGGAAAAACTTTCCGCCGAAGGTCTTTCAGTCACCGTAATCGACTCCAATGCCGATCTGGTGCAAAGGGTTCGCGACACGCTTGATGCGCGCGGCGTACACGGCCATGGCTCCCATCCCGATGTTCTGGCCCAGGCCGGAGCGCGCGAGGCCGATATGCTGATTGCGGTCACCCAGGTTGATGAAGTCAACATGACCGCCTGCCAGGTCGCCCATTCGATTTTTGAAGTGCCGACCCGGATCGCGCGCATTCGCTCCCAGACCTATCTTTCCCCCGAATGGCAGAACCTTTTTGCCCGCGATCACCTGCCGATAGATGTGATAATTTCCCCCGAAATCGAGGTTGGTGATCTTATCTTGCAGCGCCTGACCTATCCCGGCGCCGATGAAATCGTCTCATTTGAAGATGATGAGGTGGTGGTTCTGGTAATTGAAGTGGGCGAGGATTGCGCGGTCAGTAACACCCCGTTAAAGCATCTCACTGACCTGTTTCCCAATCTCTTGGCTACCGTTATGGGGGTCAAGCGCAACGGCAAGGCAATGGTTATCGGGTCGGGTGAGTCGATGTCTGCCGGAGACATGGCGGTGGTTGCCGTTACCCGTGATCAGGTGCCGCGCCTGTTGACCCTGTTTGGCCGCGACGAGCCTTCTCCCTCGCGCATTGTTATTGCCGGAGCCGGCAATGTCGGGCGCTATGTGGCCGGCAAGCTCGAGCAGGGCGATCGCGGGGTCAAGGTGCGCCTGATTGAAAGCGACCGCCATATTGCCCAGATTGCCGCCGAGGAGATGAAGGACGCTATTGTCCTGTTCGGCGACGCCTTGCACGAGGAAGTGCTGCGCGAAGTGGATATTTCGGACGCCGACATGTTTTTGGGTCTGACCAATGATGACGAGACCAATATCCTTTCTTCGGTCCTTGCCAGCGAGTTGGGGTGCAAGGCCAATTTTGCCCTGGTCAATCAGGCGCAATATCCCCGTTTTGCCCGCCGCCTCGGTATTGACGCCTTTATCAATCCGCGCTCGGTTACGGTTTCAAAAATCCTGCGCCATGTCCGGCGCGGACGCATTCGCGGCGTCTATTCCATTTTTGAGGGGGAGGCAGAGCTTTTGGAAGCCGAAGCACTTGAAACCTCGACCCTGGTTGGAAAGCCCCTCAAGGAGGTTGATTTTGGCGACGGGGTGCGCATCGGGGCGATAATTCGCGCTTCTGAAGTTATCATGCCGGTGGGCTCAACCCGTATCGAGGCCGGCGATCTGGTGATCGTTTTTGCCATTGCCGAAAAAGTGCGCCAGGTTGAGCAAATGTTTCGCGTCAGCATCGATTTCTTTTAACAACAATCAAAAAGACAACCAACATCTGAAAAAACTGGGCGGAACTATTTTATGCCAGGCATCGGCTATCTAGCAGCTTTGGTCATGATGATTTTTACAGCGGTCACCAGCGCCAGCATGGGTGCGGCAATTCTAAGCGGTGACTGGCAGGCGGTTGAGGCTTTCGCCCTTTTGTCCATTGCCTATGCCGCGCTGGCCTATTTCACTTTTCAGATTGCCCCCGCCCGGACAAAAAACACAAATACCGCCGGGGTTTTTTCCGCCGCCATCATCATCTGGCTGACCCTTGTCGTGGCGGCAATGCCCGCGTTCATGATCCTTGAAGACGCTAATCTGGCGCTGGCCTTTTTCGAGGCCGCCTCGGCGGCGACCACGCTTGGCTCAAGCTTGACCGCGATCTCGGAAATGAGCATGAGCATGATCGTTTATCGTTCCGCGACCGCCTGGAGTGGCGGCCTTTTGACCCTGATGCTGGCGGTTTACGTTCTGGGTCGTTATGCGGTTGGCGGCACCCCCAACCGTGATCTGAGATTTGTGCTCCATGGAGTAGGCCATGGCGATCAGCGCCTGTTCCAGACCTTTGTTGAAGTTGGCGTTCCTTACGGGGCGCTCACCCTGATTGCCGCCGCTCTTTTGGCTCTGACGCGCGTTGAGCCGGCCCATGCGCTGATCGGGGCGCTCAATATCATGTCGACCAACGGCTTTGTCGGCTGGCAAACCGCCGGCAGCCTGTTCAATAATCGGGTGGCTGAAATTCTGGCGATGGTGTTCATGATGATTGCCGCCAGCTCGATCATTTGGCAAAAAGCCCTTGTTGCAAACCGCATGCGTCAAACCCGCGATCAGGGCGAGACCGGGGAATTCTGGGTTTTCGCGCTGGCAGCGATTGCTGTTGGCATTGTTTTTTCCGTGACGGTTTATCCCATTTCCGGCAGCTTTGGCGATGCTGTGCTCAATAGGGGGTTTGATATTGTTTCCATCCTGACCACCACCGGCATTACCAACAATATTTATTCCGGCATCAGCGTGCCGATTATCTTTGTTTTGGCGCTGGCCCTGATCGGGGGCAATTCTTATTCGACCGCGGGGGGGCTCAAATTCTTTCGTTTGCGTTCGATGATGCGTCATTCGCGAAACGAAATTTTGCGTTTGGTCTATCCCAATCAGATTTTACCCGGCTCGGTTGACGCCAGCAGCGCCAATTTCGAGCAGGCCAAGGCCACCTGGAGCGCCTTTATTTCTACCCTGATATTTATACTTATGGTTACTATCGTTTTTGCTTCACTGGGGCATAATTTTATTGCTGCGCTTAATCTTTCGGTAGGTTCGTTTTCTTCCGTCGGCAATTTGGTAAGCAATAATCTGTTTGTCTCCGGAGGGGAGGAAGTGTCTGTTTTTACCCTGCTAACCGTTGGTTTTACTGCTATGGCGGGTCGTGTTGAGCTGCTGGTGATATTGGCGGCGATAAGTAGAAACCGCTGGTAAATTTCAAAGTTTTATTCATATATGCAAACTGAAACGAGTGTGGCATAATGGCGCTGATTGCTTAAGTAAAGCGCACTAGAACCGGTAGCGGCACGGGTTCTGGTATATGTATAATTTGTAATTTTCACTATTTTAGTGGAGTTGGATATTTGCGATAATTCGCAAAAAATAAGAGGACAAGCCAATGCCCAGCGAGAGATCGCAAAATTTGCAGGACGCATTTTTAAATCATGTACGCAAACAAAAAATTCCACTGACAATTTTTCTGGTTAACGGGGTAAAACTGCAAGGCGTTGTTACCTGGTTTGATAATTTTTGCTTGCTGTTGCGCCGTGACGCCCAGTCGCAACTGGTTTACAAACACGCCATATCAACAATCATGCCCGGTGCGCCGATCCAGTTGTTTGACGCCGATCAGGTTTCACAAAGCCAGGCCCAGGGTAACCATGCCCAGGCTCAGGCCAATAATGAATAGGTTTTATTTTCAGCTTTGACACGCCATGAACAGCAGGGGGTAGAGTTTCAACGCGGCCCCGAAACTTTTATCGAACGGCGCAAAAAACCCACGCGTACTGCTCTTGTCAGCCCGGAAATGAAAACCAGCCCTTCCGGCGGGCGTGGTGGAAATGATGGGCATGGCGAGGTGAGCCGGCGCGAGGAATTTTTCTCCCTTGGAGCCGCCATCCGGCTCGATATAATATTTCACGAAATAATTCCGGTTCGAAACATTCGTCCCGCAACGTTTTTTGGTAGCGGGCAGGTGGAAAACCTGGCTGAAAAAATTCGCGAAAACGAGGTGGAGCTGGTGCTGGTCGACGCCAGCTTGAGCCCGATCCAGCAGCGCAATCTGGAACGCGAGCTTGAGGCCAAGGTGCTTGATCGAACCGCCCTTATTCTCGAGATATTTGGCGAGCGGGCGGCAACCCGCGAGGGGGTGTTGCAGGTCGAGTTGGCGCATTTGAATTATCAGCGCTCGCGCCTGGTGCGTTCCTGGACCCATCTTGAGCGCCAGCGCGGCGGTTTCGGGTTTTTGGGCGGGCCCGGGGAAACCCAGATAGAGGCCGACCGGCGCCAGTTGCGCGACCGTGTCGCCGCGCTGGAAAAGCGCATCGAGAAAATCCGCAAAACCCGCCAGCTACAACGTAAGCCGCGCGATGCGGTTCCGTTCCCCCTGGTGGCTCTGGTTGGCTATACCAATGCCGGCAAATCCACCCTGTTCAACCGCCTCAGCGGCGCCAGGGTGATGGCAAAAGACGTGTTGTTCGCAACCCTTGATACCACAGTGCGCAAGGTTACGTTGCCACATGGGCTTGATATAATCCTGTCCGACACTGTTGGTTTTATCGCCGATTTGCCGACCGCCCTGGTGGCGGCGTTTCGCGCCACCTTGGAAGAAGTCGTTTTGGCCGACATTATCTTGCATGTGCGCGATATCGCCAATCCCGACCATGAACAGCAGGCCCGCGATGTCATGAAAATTGTTACCGAACTTGGGGTGAACCCCAAGCAAACCCCGATCATAGAAGTGTGGAACAAGACCGATCTTTTGGCCGGTGAGACAGAACGCCCACTTGCTGCAAAACCTGTCGGCAAGGTCAGGGCCCGCGTTTCTGTGTCCGCCAAAACCGGGGCCGGGCTCGATAAACTGCTTGAAACGATTGAGACGGTATTGGCCGAGGGCAGCCGGGTTTTTCTTGTCGAGGTGCCCCATGACATGGGCGCCGATATCGGCTGGATCTATGAGCATGGCGAGGTTTTGTCGCAAAGCCCGTCCGACGATGATAACGGCACTCAATTTGAGGTGCGGGTAAATCCGCGCCATTGGGTGGCGTTTTTGCGCCGGTTCAAGGGCCGGATAAGGTAATACCAAAGGTTACTTCCTTTGGTATAATTCAGCTCATCCTGATCTGGGAAAACAAATTGAGATTTGGGCGGTTGAGGTGTTTGCCCTCTCCGGATTTTCCTGTTTCGAAATAGCCGGGGAAGCGATTTTTTAGTTCTGGTATCACCGGGAATATTTTGCGCAAATGAACCTGCATCGCTCTTGCCGCGCCGTTTTCGTCAAGTGCTGCGACCGCCTGCATGATCGCGCGATGCTGCTCGATAATGGTTGACAGGCTTTCAATATCGGGCGGGGTCAGTGAGCGGAAGCGGTTCATGTGCAATCGCGCCGTTGCAATATCGTCCCAGATGCCCGAAAACCCCGCTGCACCGGCGATATATTGATGAAACAGCTCGTCCGAAAGGGCAAAACGATCATGGTCCCTGATCGAAGCAAGAGTTTCCTGAAGCGAAATTTCGTGCTGGAGTTGTTCGACAAGCTCGCTGCGCCGGGGTGAAACGATGGCCCTTGTCACCAATCCCACCTCAACCGCCTCGCGTAAAAACTGCGAGCTTTCCAGCGCTTTTATGCGCAATGGCGCAACCACGCTGCCTCGTTGCGCATAAATATCCACCAACCCGACACTGGCCAGCCGCGCCAGCGCCTCGCGCACCGGGGTGCGGCTGATGCCAAGTGTTTCAGCCAGCACTTTTTCCGATATCAGATCAAACGGCTTCAACTTGAAGTTCATGATCAGGTCCAGCAATTGATCGTAAACCTTGCTGGCGGCGGATGAAGAATTATTGCGCGATGTGTTTATTTTAGTCATCATAACCTTATTTGCTGGCCCCGGCCCCAGCCAGTGCGCGAAACTCGCCGACTTCTTTTTGTCCGAATTCACGTAAAATCGATATGTCGCTGGAAGGGATAACCAGATCAAAGCCCTGGGAAAACAGGGTTTGCCACGAGCGTTTTTCACTGGGCACCGTTCCCACTTTCTTGCCCGCCGCCTTGGCTGCCGCCAACACCTGATCAACCATGGCGTTGACCTCGGGATGGTCCAGATCAAGAATGTGCCCGCAATCGGCCGCCAGGTCATTGCGTCCGACAAACAGCATGTCGATACCATCGGTTTGAGCAATCTCTTTGGCCCGCTTGACCCCGGCCACGGTTTCGATCTGGCAAATGATGGAAATGTTGTTTTCCACATTCTCGACATAAGAGGTGTCGAGCCCATATTGAGACGCGCGCGCAATGCCAACCGCAAGCCCTCTTTTGCCCATGGGTGGATAGCGGCAGGCCGAAACTATCGCCTGTGCCTCCTCGGGGGTTTCAATCATCGGCACCATTACCCCGTCCACCCCCTGATCCATCAGGGTTTTTATAATCACCGGATCGTTGGCCGGCAGGCGGACAAAAGAGCTCGCCCCGGTTCCCGTGACCGCTCGCATGAGGTTGGCGGTGTCTTGAACCGATCCCAGCCCATGTTCCATATCCAGCATCAAGAGATCATAGCCGCAAAGCGCCATCATTTCCGCAACCACCGGATCAAACAATTGCAGCCAGCAGCCAAAGATTTGCCTGTTATCGTTTAGTGCAGCCTTGGCCATATTGACCTCAAAAGGATTTCTGGTCATTTTTTACTTTCATCTGGCTGAATATCCGCCATCCACCATCAGCATCTGACCGGTGATAAAGGAGCTACCCTTGCCCAGCAGAAATATGATCGGTTCGGCGATTTCCTCAGGTTCGGCCCAGCGCCCCATCGGGTGAGCGGCCTTGATTTCGGCCATTCCAGCCTCCGGATCATTGAGCCCGTCCAGATAGCGCTGTAAAAACGGAGTGTCAATCGATCCTGGCCCGACCGCATTGATGCGAATGCCCATTGCGGCATAATCGATTGCCATCTGGCGAACCAGTTGCAGCAATGCTCCCTTGCTGGCGCAATAGGCGGCCTGACGCGGCAGCCCGACAACTCCCGAGATCGAGCCGGTGGCAACAATAGCGCCCGATTTTCTCTCCAGCATCGCGGGCAGGGCCCTTTTGGCCATCAAAAAGAATGATTTGGCATTGGCGTTTAAAACGCTGTCCCATTCCGCTTCGCTGGTTTCGTCAACCGATTTGGAAATGATGAACCCGGCATTGCTGACCAGGCTGTCAATGCCCCCGAGCTCGCTTTCGGCAAATTCAAAGATGCGGTTCACCTCATCGGCTTTGGAGACATCCCCGGCAATAGAAACGATATGTCCCGCGTCTTTTGACGCCAGCGCCATAACCCTGTCATCAATATCGGTGGCGCAGATGCTGGCCCCTTCGCGCACCAAAGCCGCCACCACCGCCGAGCCAACGCCACCGGCGGCGCCGGAAACCATGACCCGAGTGCCATGAAGTGAATTGGCCATCCTGTTACCTCGTAATTATTGGATTATCTAATAGCTACCATGGTAGTGTTGATTCATTTGTCTGTCCAGATGTCTTGTCCATGGTCTTTTTATGGATAGGGTTTATATGCCTTGCTCTCCATTCGTCATGCTCGGGCTTGATATTTTATGCCTCGCGGGGCGCACCGATAAAACCATGACGGGCTAAAACCGCCCTATGGTTTTATCTGCCCCTGCGGCGGCGCGGCCAAGAAATTGGCCGGCTCGCGTTGAAGCTCGCTGAGGCTTTGCCTCATTTCTTTTCCCATTCCTTGTATGGACACCACCCATGGCGGGGGTGCCGGGGAAGGCCCTGAAAGGGCCGACGGCGGCGCGAATAAAAAAGCCAGCGGCTCGCGTTAAAGCTCGCAGAGGCTTCGCCTCATTATTTTTTTCCCATTCCGGATTCTCTTTCGTCATTCCGGCGCAGGCCGGAATCCAGTCTTTCTTGTGCCATTTACACACAAAAAGATGGACCCCGGTCTTCACCGGGGTGACGCTCAGGGGTTTTGTCTATTATTTTGCCTTCTCCTGAGCCTTCATGGTGAGCCCTCACAGTGAGCTTGTCGAACTGCGAACCACGAAGGCTCAGAGTGAAGCAAGACATTTAATCCCTCGCATTCAGTTCGTCATGCTCGGGCAGCCCTTCGGCGTAAGAACAAAACCCCCGATCATCCATCTTTAAAATCAACTGTTTTAGGGGCTTTTATGGACCCTCGGGTCAAGCCCGAGGGTGACGCTCGGTGTTTGTAGCAGCGAAACCGCGCCGCTATTTTGCAAGCCGCGGGTAATCGAGCCATTGGCGGGCAAAAGCGGAATTAAACAGGCCTGAACGGAGTGGTAAAGGTCGGGCTTGCCAACAAATACCCGATTGACCGGCTCCATCTTGTCATTGAGTTCAGGAAACCAGGCGCCATTGTTATTATCAATGAAATGATTGGCCACAAACCCCCATATCCGGCGATACCACTCTTCAAATATCGGGTCCTGGTCAATTGAGCTCAACACGGCGGCGGCGCCAACCCCTTCGGCGCATGGCCACCAGAAACGCTCGGACTGATCGGGACGGTCATCCCAGTCAAGCGTATAATAAAACCCGCCATTTTTGGCGCTCCAGCCAATATTGATGGTCTTTAAAAACAACTCTTTTGCCGCCCTTTTCATCCAGTCATGGCGGCGTTCTCCAAGTTGGAACAGCTGAACCAGAAGTCGGCTCCATTCCAGCGCATGGCCGGGGGTGGTGCCGCGTGGCCTGAACATCGGGTCCCCGGCATAGTTTTTGTCGATCTGCCATTTGCTGTTGAAATGTTCGGCCACCCGCCAGTTTTGCTCGCGCGCATGGCGCTTGATGATAAGTTCGGCAATGCTTTGCGCCATTGCCAGATAATTTTGTTCCCCGGTGGCCTCAAACGCCGCCATCAACGATTCGGTTAAATGCATGTTGGAGTTCTGGCCGCGATAATCACTGATCTGCTGCCAGTCTGCGCCATATTCCTCGCTGGTTGCGCCAAATTCCGGCTCCCAGAACCGGGTTTGCAAAATTTCGCTGATATCGGCGATCAGGCGGTCGGCATCCGGATGGCCGGCGACCTTGGCCGAAGAGGCAGCGAGCAGCACAAAGGCATGGCCATAGGCCTGTTTGCCTGGATTGGTTGGCCCGTCATCATCCACACCCCAAAAATAGCCGCCATTCTTGTTGTCGCGGTGCCGTTGCCATAAAAACTCCATGCCATGATCAATATTGCGCTCCGCTCCCGGCAAGCCGAGCAAATGGGCAACAGAAAAACAATGCACCATGCGCGTTGTTTCATGCAGTTGCCGCTCAACCCCGCTCAACCCCGGTTTGCCCGGCAATGGTCGGCCAATATCATCGAGCGGAAAAAAACCGCCGGCGGGATTGAAGGCCTTTTGCTGGAAAAATCCGATCAGCGAATTGGCCTGATTGAAAAGCCATTGGCGATGCGCCGCCCGTTCGACAAATCTTGGCCCTTTTGTCCCGACCCAGCCTGGCCTGTTGTCTTCCTGTGTCATTTCCAACCCCTGATCGTTCCGTTGACCCTTAGATAAACCGCATAAAGGCTCTGGCTGGCGCAAATGAACATTCTGTTGCGTTTTGGCCCGCCAAATTCGACATTGGCCACCGCCTCCGGCAGTAAAATCTTGCCCAAAAGCGTGCCGTCGGGAGTATAACAATGAACCCCGTCCCCGGCGCTGGTCCAGATATTGCCCAAACAATCAAGGCGGAACCCGTCAAACACGCCATTGTCGCAGGTGGCGAAAACTGAATTGTCCGCCAGCGATTTGCCATCCTCACCCACTTTGAGAACCCTGATATGGTGCGGCCATTCCGGGTTATGGCTAAGCCCGGTATCGGAAATATAAAGCTTTGTTTCATCCAGAGAAAACGCCAGCCCGTTCGGCTTGGAAAAATCGCGCGCCACCGCATCTATTTCCCCCGATTGGCCATCGATGCGATAAACATAAGAGGCCCCGATTTCGCTTGTTCCCTTGTGGCCTTCATAATCGCTGTCAATGCCATAAGTGGGGTCGGTGAACCAGATTGAATCATCAGATTTGACCACCACATCATTGGGCGAGTTCAGTTTCTTGCCTTCAAAAGCGTCCGCCAATACCGTGACCGAGCCGTCATGTTCGATGCGCGAAACACGCCGCCCGCCATGTTCGCACGAAACAACCCGGCCCTGATTGTCAATGGTGCGCCCGTTTTGAAATCCGCTTGGGCCGGCAAATTTTGTCACCGCGCCGCTAACTTCGTCAAAGCGCAATACCTGGTCATTGGGGATATCGGAAAACAACAGATATTTGCCCGCCGCGACATAGGCCGGCCCCTCGAGCCACCGCGCGCCTGTCCACAGTTTTTCGACATGAACATTTTCAAATACCAGCGACATGAAACCGGGATCATTGACTTCAAACCAATCGGTCAGCATTTTTTCACTCCAAAGTTGCATGGTAGCAGACTGTTTTATGCTTTTTTATGCTTTGATTCCATCAAAACAGGAAACCGCCCAGTGAAAAACCGTGGAGAATATTGATGTTGAATGGAAAAATTATCCTGATTACCGGCTCTTCGTCCGGTATCGGGCTTGCCAGTGCCCGCGCCGCCATGGACCAGGGGGCAAAAGTCATTTTGCACGGATCGGGGCTGGAAAAGCTGAAAACCGCCGCCCAAAAGCTTGGCGGCGCGCCTTATGTGGCCGCTGATTTATCCCTGCCTGAAGCCGCTCAAACCCTGTTTGACCAAGCGCTGAAAATTCATGGCAGGATAGATGTTCTGGTCAACAACGCCGCGATCTTTCCGCGCACCGATCTTAACGCATCCGATGGGGCAAGCTTTGACAGGATATTTGCTATCAATACCCGCTCGCCGCTTTTGCTGTGCCGCAGTTTCATCAAGCAATTGCAGGCGGAAAAAATGCCCGGCGCCATTGTCAACATCGGCTCGGTAAACGCCTATTGCGGCCAGCCCGATCTGTTGCTCTATTCGATGTCCAAGGGGGCGCTGATGACCATGAGCAAGAATATTGCCGACGCTATTGCCGCCGATGGAATTCGCGTCAACCAGCTCAATGTCGGCTGGACGCTGACCGAAACCGAAATAAAAACCCAAAGGAATGAGGGCCGTCCCGACAATTGGCAACAGCAAATCCCTGAGGTTTTCGCCCCCGCCGGGCGCATCCTGGCTCCAGAGGAAGTGGCACGCCATGTGCTGTTTTGGGCCTCGGATCAGTCCACCCCGGTTACCGGGCAGGTTTATGATGTCGAACAATATACATTCCTTGGTCGCAATGTGATGAGTCGCGTCATTTAAGAAACTTGCTCAACCGATTGATCGCGATATGTATTTTTCTTCCAATAATATGTTCTTGATGGTCAGCAGGCAAATATCGCGCTGGTTTTAATCAGCAGGGCCATGCGGTTTTACAAGTGGTTTTGCTTGCCGGGTCGGGCGGGGCGTCTCTGGACATTTGAATGTGTTTTTACTACCATGGCAGTGTCATAAAGCC
>UOEO01000060.1_pt1 | contig 24715 bp, 15 predicted proteins | sample 1989881 | NCBI WGS metagenome assembly UOEO01 (sample SAMEA4712198, study PRJEB27164) | hydrothermal vent metagenome | biome: marine basaltic hydrothermal vent biome; feature: marine hydrothermal vent; material: mineral | place: Pacific Ocean | collected 2011-06-14/2011-07-23 | depth 1691 m
TCTTGAGCCCGTTCTGACGGAACACTTCGACCGCGCGCGCCATCTTGCCCAGCTCATCGCCATTTTCAGTGCCTGCAACTTCAATGTCATATTTGCCGTCCGCCAGCTTGTCCATGGTCGCAGTCAGTCGATTGACCGGTCTGGTGATCGAGCGAACAACAATAAAGGCCAATATGATGGTTATGAGCAGGATGGAGGCCACAACTACAGCCATCGCCTGAAGCTGCCTGAGATTATCGGCCTCAACTGCCTTGGAGGTGGAAATAACTTGCGCGATTACAGCTTCTGCCACCTGGTTCAGCAATCCTATTCGCCGGGTGGTGGCGTCGAACCATTCCTTGCCGCTGACATTTTCCAGTGATTTATCGTAAGGCGCCTTGCTCAAGACATCGCGATAGGATTGCACCGTCTCAACAACCGGGTCAGCCATGGTTTTGCTATAAAAGGCAACCATGTCCTCATTCACCGATTTGACGAACTCGCCAAGCATTATTTCCTGAATTTCCACCAGACTGACAAATTTCGCATAATCAGCTTTATTGATTTGTCCGGTGGCAAACGCCGCCGCTCCGCTGGCGCGCTCAAGCCCGGCCATTTCCTTGGCTTTCATGATGCTGACCAGCCCGCGAATCTGGTCCGCAAGCTCCTGGTTTGAAGCAAAGGTCATTTGCATATCAATGATTGTCAAAAGCTGCGTCACAGCGCCAGTATAAAATTTCAGCATGTCAGCTTTTGCCAGGCTTTTGTCGCCAACCTGGCTCCGAATGACCGGCAATCTGTCAAAATTCGTCAGTGAACGAACCAGTTGCCGGTCTATTCCTTGATTCATATACATTTTTTGGAGCATCGATAAATGCGTGCGGTATTTTGCCAGCGCCGCATCGGTGTTTTGCCTTTGCGCGGTCAGTTCACTGGAAAACCTTGTCCCGCCAGAAGCGATATATCCGGCCGAATAGCCACGTTCCTTTTGCACCTCATTGATCAAATTGGACAACGGTGTAATGCTGATCGCAAACATCATTGATTGCTTGCTTTGCGTCTCCAGCTTATATTCCGAGTGCAATTCCAAAAAGCCGAGCATGACAATGCCCGCCAGCGGAACCAGCACCAGCACCATGATGCGTAACCGCACGGATAAGTTTGTGATAAATTGCTGAAATTTAGATTCAGTCTGTTTTTTGCTTGCGCCGCCCATTACAGAAACACCTCATAACGCTAAAAATCCCGGGCGGACATTGCTCATTTCAGGTTAAATTCGGGTAAATACTTATATTTGTATTAATCATTGCCTGTGCAATTAAAAATTTGTCAATACTTTGCATTATACATCACAAAGGCAGCCCGGTTCTGACCTTGACCGTCCTGATAGACATGTTGGAATGGACCTGAGACACCCCGGGCAGGCGCGCGATCAGACGGCGGTGCAGGCGTTCGAAATCCTCCAGATCGCGGCATACCACGCGCAAAATATAGTCGGACTGCCCGGCCATCAAATGACATTCAAGTACTTCGGGAACCGTTCTGACCGCCGCTTCAAAGGCCTCGAACGATTTTTCGCTTTGCGAGCCAAGACTGACCGCGATAAAAAACTGCATGGTAAAACCGAGCTTTTCCGCATTAAGCGCCGCCCGATAGGCCACAACATAGCCCCTGTCCTCAAGCGCCTTTAGCCGCCGGTGGCAGGCCGAGGGTGACAGTCCGACCAACTCCCCCAATTGCACAACACTTTGCTGGCAATCGGCCTGAATGGCCAGCAACAGTTTGCGGTCAATCTCGCTCACCTGCGATTTCATTGCACAATTCTCGCGTTTGTTCGAATTTCATCCGAATAAATTAGCCAAGGACGCTAAAATTGCAATATTATTTTTTAAACACCCGCTAGAGTATTTATTCAAATATGCGAGGAGCTTCAAATGCACATCGGTGTCCCCAAAGAAATTAAAAACAACGAATATCGCGTTGGTCTGACCCCTGAAAGCGTGGCCGAACTGGTGGCGCATGGTCACAAGGTAAGCGTTCAAACCCGGGCCGGAGAAGGCATAGGGGCCGATGACGCCGCCTATCGTCAGGCCGGCGCTCAGATTGCCGACGATGCCGGTGCGGTTTTTGCCGCCGCCGACATGATCGTCAAGGTCAAGGAACCCCAGCCCGCCGAACGAAAAATGCTCCATCCCGGCCAGATTTTATTCACCTATTTGCACCTGGCCCCCGATCCCGAGCAAACCCGCGACCTCTTGGCGTCCGGGGCCACCTGCATTGCCTATGAGACCGTAACCGGGGATGCCGGCGGCCTGCCCCTGCTCAAGCCGATGAGCCAGGTTGCCGGGCGCATGTCCATTCAGGCGGGCGCTGCGGCGCTGGAAAAGGTCCATGGCGGCCGTGGCGTGCTGCTTGGCGGCGTGCCGGGTGTCGAGCCGGGCAAAGTTGTCGTTCTCGGCGGCGGAGTTGTTGGCTTCAACGCCGCCCAGATGGCGGTTGGCCTACAGGCCGATGTGACAATTCTTGACAAGAACCCCTTGGTGCTTGAACAGCTTGACCATCATTTTGGCGCCAGTGCCCGGATATTGTTTTCCAACATGAGCGCCCTGGCTCAAAATGTTGCCACGGCCGACCTGGTGATCGGGGCGGTATTGATCCCGGGTGCCGCGGCCCCCAAACTGGTCAGCCGCAAAATGCTCTCGACCATGAAGCCGGGCGCGGTTTTGGTCGATGTCGCCATCGATCAGGGCGGTTGTTTTGAAACCTCCCACGCCACCACCCACGCCAACCCGACCTATATGGTCGACAATATCGTTCATTATTGCGTTGCCAACATGCCGGGCGCGGTGGCGCGCACCTCAACCTATGCCCTTAACAACGCCACCCTGCCCCATGTCCTTGATCTGGCCGACAAGGGCTGGCGCCAGGCGTTGCGTGACAATAAGCACCTGGCCAACGGGCTCAATGTTTCCGCCGGGCAATTAACCTGCGTCCCGGTCGGCGAGGCCCAGAACATCAAGACCATTTCGCTAAAAGAGGCAATTGACGCCCCCGTACAAGCTGTCGCCTGAGAACTGGCGCGACATCATAAAAAATAATCCGGGACACCTGAGACGTGTTCCGGATTATTGCTTTGTTGACATTGCGTTTGCCCTGACCGGACAGTTATACCAAGGCCAAAACCCCTTGTACCAACAAATTCCCGCTCAGGACCGCGCCAATGCCAGATCAAGATAATGACAAAGAAACCGAAAACCAAAAGACGGCGCCCGAAACGGTTGCGCTTGATAACCCCCGCCAATTATTCAAATATCGTTTTGTCACGGTGATCGGCGATATGGGAGAAAATGTTCACAAGGATCCAGAAACCCTGTTTCTGATCGGCTCGCTTGCCGCAAGCCTGATCGAGCAGGTAAAAAAACCCTCATGGACCAAAACCAAGGCCGCCCTGTCACCCCAGGCCTATAATGAACTTTTGAACTCACTAAAGGACCAGGCCAATCAACTGGCGGCCAAAGGCAAAACCAAGGCCGCCTATGCAGTTGAAATCATGGCTCTTTCCTTGATCGCCCCAACCATGCTCGATGATGAACACATCGCTTCGGGCAATGATTTGCTCGACACTATGATTGAAGACACGATCAAATTTTACCGCCAGCGGACCGCATCAAAAAAGTCCATGTCATAAACCATGAACTCCGCGCCGTCATTGCAATGACAAAAAAGAGAAAGGCGCCAGAACGTGCGGACATTAAAGAGCGTGCGGATATTAAAGCCTTTGTTCTGGATTGTTTTGTGCCTGACCCTGGTCAATTATTTGGCAATGCTTTTATGGTCTGGCCCCACTCTTGGCTCGATAACCGGCGGGCTGGCAATTTTTGACCTCAGAGTGACCGGATATGATCTTGGCGAGGCCAAAGCATTGTTGAGCGCTCTTGGCAATGATGGCATTTCGTTTTACCTCAACGTCCAGCAAAAGCTTGACCTGAGCTTTCCCGCCCTGCTTGCGTTGACCATTATGCTGGCCATCATTTTGCTGGCGCCGGCCCGGTTTGGCCGCTGGCGCTATCTGCTGGCCCTTGTCGCCATTGTCGGTATGGTCTTTGATTATATGGAAAACGCCGCCGTACGCCTGCTGTTGCTGGCGGGCCCGGACAATATCAACCAACAAATCGTTGCAATGGCCAGCGCTCGCAGTATAAACAAATGGACATTCACCGTGATCGCCATCGCGATTGTGGTGGTGTTTTTGCTGTTTTCAGTCGGGGAAAAGTTTCGAGCACAAAAATCCGACCACAAAAAATAGGCTTTGCCTGCTTTGACCTGAAACCAAAACCCGCCTGAAGAGTCAATTTCCCTTTTTTAAAAAAGACACAAAAATGATTGCTGGAATTGCCTCCCTGACCTTTATTCCCATTCTGGCCATAGCATTGGTGCACCTGCTGTGGGCTTTTGGTTTCACCTACCCCGCCAAAACCGAAGCTGCCCTGGCCAAAACCGTGCTTGGCTATAAGGGCGTCACCCGCATGCAGCCAAGAATGGTTTCCCTTGGCATGGCGTTTGCCATTCTGGCCGCCGGCATATGGGGGCTCGAGCTTACCGATCCCGCTCCTGATATCATCCTGAGCGCTGGCGGCATTGTTCTGGGTCTGGTGTTTCTTTGGCGCGGGGTGATCGGTTATACCTCATGGTGGCGTCAACTGACCCCGGAAGAGCCGTTCGCCACTTTTGACAAAAAGCTTTATTCCCCTTTGTGCCTTGGAATTTCACTGGGCTATTTCACCCTGACTGCCCTGCGCATCTTTTAATCCTGCTTTGGAACCAGCGCCACCACCGAGCGCTCCGGCAGCATGATTTGCGCGCCATTGACCCTTACCCCGGACAAACAGGAGCACAGGGCGGCCCGCCAGCTTTTTCCTGTAATGGGCGAGCGCAAATGGGCCCGCGCCGCTTTATGGCCCCTGTTGAACCACAACAGCACCTCATCCGCCTTTTCAATCAGGTGCATGCCCAAAACATCAGCCCGTTCCTGATACCAGCCCGCCTCGTCCATTTCATGGCCCAGGGGATGCAGCCACACCACGTCGCGCATACCGTTTTCTCCAATTCCGCTCAAAAACCGGTTTGAGTTGATTGCCGGATGATTGGTGCGGAATTCCTGCAATTGCGCCACATATCGAGCCAGTTCGAAATCGGCATTTTCCCAGTTGATCCAGCCTGTCTCATTGTCCTGTGCATAAGCATTGTTGTTGCCCTTCTGGCTGCGCCCCAATTCATCGCCCTGCCCCACCATCAAGGTTCCGCGCGAAAAAAACAGCGTTGCCAACAACGCCCTGACATCGTTTTTGCGTAAAGTGATGATTTCCCTGTCGGCGGTTTCCCCCTCAACCCCATTATTCCATGACAGATTGTCGCCGTGCCCGTCGCGATTGTTTTCGCCATTGGCCTGATTGTGCTTGTGCTCATAACTGACCAGATCATAAAGGGTAAACCCGTCATGGGCGGCCAGAAAATTCACCCCCGCCGCCGGGGTTTTGCGCGTTTGTTCAAAGATATCCGAGGATCCGGCCAGCCTTGTCGCCAGATCGCCAATCTTATATTGGTCGCCACGCCAGAAACCGCGCACATCATCGCGGTATTTGTCGTTCCATTCCAAAAAAGGCGCGCCAAACCGGCCCAACTGATAGCCATCAGGCCCCGGATCCCACGGCTCGACTATCAAACAGCATTTGCTGATCACCGGATCGCTCTTTATCGAGCTGAGCAATTCGGCGTCCGGAGAAAACCCGTTCTCATTGCGCCCGAGAATTGGGGCCAGATCAAAACGGAACCCGGACACCCCACCCGCCTCAAGCCAATATCTCAACGCGCCAAGAACCATGTCGATAACGATTTGATGGTTGCACCTTAGCGTATTGCCGCACCCGGTATCATTGACCAGCTCCAGGCGGCCATCAACCTCCTGGTGCCGGTAATAGGTTTTGGCATCAAGCCCCTTGAAGCTGAGGACCGCGCCATCCCTGTCGCTTTCCCCGCTGTGATTATAAACCACATCCAGAATAATCGCGATATCGTGCCGGCGATAAAGATCGCTGAGCGCGCGCAACTCGCAAATACCCCCCGGCATCAGCCGCGGGTCGGGAGCAAAAAATCCGATCGGATTATAACCCCATATATTATGCAACCCCAACTCCGGCAGATGCCGTTCATCAATAAAGGCGGCCAGCGGCATCAACTCGAGTGCCCCAACCCCGAGGGAAACGAAATAATCAACAATCGCCGGCTCCATCAGCGCGGCGAGCGTGCCGCGTTTTTTCTCGGGCACTTCTGGATGTAGCCTGGTGAAAGAGCGTACATTGACTTCATAAATCAACCCGGCCGGAGAAATCTTCATCGGCTCGCGCGCATCATGGCTTGAAGCGCAAACAATCCCCTTTGGCACCAGTTTTGCCGTGTCCCCACTCTGCCCGCGCCCCAGGGTCAATCTTTTGTCATGGACATAGGCCCGGTCGATCATTCTCGCATAAGGGTCAACCAGCAGCTTTTCCGGGTCGAAATAAAGCCCCTGATCAGGATCAAATTCTCCTTCGGCGCGCACCCCATAGCGCGTCCCTGCCTTTACCCCCTTGATAAAACCAAAGAATATATTGCCCCGCGGCCCCTCAAGCTTGAAGCGCGCCACTTCCTTTTGACCGTCCTCATCAAAGATCGAGACGAAAACCGCGCTCGCCGCCTGTGAATAAAGGGCAAAATTAGCTCCCCTTGGGGTCAGTGTCGCCCCCAGCGGCTCCGGCTGGCCCATATCGGCTTCAAGAGAATAGCGGGCACTGGTTTTTTTTCGCGGCAATGACATATTCAGGTGATCACGCTTGGCCCTTGCCGGCCAACGCCCGCCCTTATCGCCATCAGCTCTTCAGCCAGCGCTATCTGGGGGGCAAGGGCGGCCTGGGTATCCTGATCATGATCGCCACCAGGCGGCTCATAACGCTCCAGATAAAGGCGCAATGTCGCCCCCACCGTGCCGGTGCCGCTCAGACGCAACACAATGCGCGAACCATCGGCAAAACCGATGCGAATTCCCTGATTACTGCTGACAGAGCCATCAACCGGGTCCAGATAGGAAAAATCGTCGGCATAGGCAATTTTGTGGCCGGAAAACTCGCGCCCGGCCAGCCCGTCAAGCTTGCCGCGCAGCTTTTGCATCACTTGACTGGCCTGCTCATTGTCCAACCCCTCATAATCATGGCGCGAATAATAATTGCGGCCATATTTTTGCCAATGCCCGCTTGCGATTTGTTTTACGCCTTGCTTGCGCTTCGCCACAATATTGAGCCACAATAAAACCGCCCACAACCCATCCTTTTCCCTGATGTGACTGGACCCGGTGCCCGAACTTTCCTCACCGCAAATACTCACCCGGTTTGCGTCCAAAAGATTGCCGAAATATTTCCAGCCGGTCGGGGTTTCATACATTTTTATTCCAAGCTCTTTGGCCACCAGATCAGCGGCCGCGCTGGTCGGCATCGAGCGCGCGATCCCCAAAAGCCCGCCCTTGTAGGCAGGGGCCAGATGGGCGTTGGCCGCCAGCATGGCCAGTGAATCCGACGGAGTGACGAACTGGCCCTTGCCGATAATGAGATTACGATCCCCGTCCCCGTCCGAGGCCGCCCCGAAATCGGGCGCGTTTTCGCCCATCATCAAATCATAAAGCGCTTTGGCATGCACCAGATTGGGGTCCGGCGCCTCACCGCCAAAATCAGGCAATGGAGTTGCGTTGACCACCGTACCTTTTTTTGCCCCCAGCATCTGTTCAAGAATTCTTGTGGCATAAGGCCCGGTAATGGCGTGCATGGCGTCAAAACGCATGGTGAACCCTGCGGCGAACAGTTCGCTTATCGCCTCGAAATCAAACAATTCCTGCATCAGGTCGGCATAATCATTTACCGGATCAATAATCTGGACCTGCATTTTCCCGATATGGGCAGTGCCGGGTTTACTCAAATCGACATCCGGCGCCTCAACGGTCAAAAACCGCCTGATTTCCCTGGTGCGGGCAAAAATCGCTTCGGTGATCTTTTCCGGCGCCGGGCCGCCATTGGCGATATTGAACTTGACCCCGAAATCCCCGTCCGGACCACCCGGATTATGGGAAGCGGAAAAAATTATCCCGCCAAAAACCTGGTTGTGCCTGATCAAATGCGAGACCGCCGGGGTCGAAAGCAAACCATCCTGGCCGACAATGATTTTAGCCAGCCCGTTGGCCGCCGCCATGCGCATGGCAATCTGAATGGCCTCATGGTTGAAATAACGCCCGTCCCCGCCCATCACCAGCGCCTGCCCGGAAATATCTCCGGAGGCATCAAATATCGACTGAATGAAATTCTCCAGATAATTGGTTTGCTGAAAAACCTTTACCCGCTTGCGCAATCCCGAAGTGCCCGGCTTTTGCCCTTGGTAACTTCGCGTTGCGATTTCCTTTATCATTTAGTTAATGCCTTTCACACCGGATTTTTTTCGTTCAGCAACCTGTTGTAAAGCCGCATATAAGATTTGGCCGAATGCTGCCAGGAGACGTCGGTTTTCATGCCCTGGCGTTGCATTCTCGCCCAGATTTTCGGCTTGTTGAACAACTTGATCGTGCGCTCGATTGCTTCGATCAATGTAAGGCTGGAAAGTGGTGAAAACTGGATGCCGGTAGCCACCCCGGCCTCGATTGCGGCGCTGTTGGCGTCAATTACCGTGTCAGCCAGCCCGCCGGTACGCGCCACCACCGGCACCGCGCCATAACGCAGCCCGATCAACTGGGTCAGCCCGCACGGCTCGAACCGGGAAGGAACCACAATAGCGTCCGCCCCGCCCTGGATCAGGTGCGCCAGTTCTTCATCATAGCCAATCTCAAACCCCACCTTGCCCTTGTGACGCCCGGCGGTGGCGGCAAGAAGCTGTTCAAACTTTTTTTCCCCCGAACCCAAAACGCATAATTGCCCGCCAAGGCGCACCAGATCGTCAATCGCTGCGGCGAAAACATCAATCCCCTTTTGCCATGTCAAACGCGAAACGACCGCAAACAATGGTCCTGAAGAGTTTTCAAGCCCAAAGCGCTGTTGCACGGCCCGCTTGTTTTCACCGCGCCGTTTAAGCGAACGCGAGGAATAATTTCTTGCCAGGGCCGGGTCAATGGCCGGGTCCCATATATTGATGTCAATGCCGTTTAATATTCCGCCAAGCCGCCCCGAGCGCTTGTTGAGCAGACCTTCCAGCCCCATGCCAAATTCGGCCAGACGGATTTCCCCGGCATAAGACGGGCTGACCGTGGTCAGCCAATCGGCATATTGCAGGCCCGCCTTGAGGAACCCGACCCCGCCATAATATTCAACCCCATCGACTGAAAAGGCTTTTTCAGGCAAGCCCAGCGTGGCTAAAACCTTATGGTCAAACCAGCCCTGAAACGCCATATTATGTACCGTAAAGACCGATTTGACTTTTGTTGGTGCACCATGGGCCAGATAGGCCGGGGTCAATCCCGCCTGCCAGTCATGGGCATGAATGATTTCGGGTTGATAGTTTTTAATCAATCCGGCCCCGATCATGGCCGCCACCTTGCCCAAAGCGCCAAAGCGCTTCCAATTGTCCGGCCAGTCATTGCCCGCGCTGTCCCCATATGGGCCGCCCTCGCGCTGATAAAGATGCGGCGCATCAATAATGATCAGCTCCAGCCCCTTGACCCTGGCGCCGACCAGATTGGCGCTGGCGCCGAACAAATCATCGATCTGGGCGATCCTGTTGCCGCTTTTTGTTGCCTTCATAACCGCGGGATAACCAGGCACCAGCGTTTTTACCTCACCCCCCAACTCCCCGAGCGCGCCGGGCAGCGCTCCTGCGACATCGGCCAGCCCGCCGGTTTTGATCAGGGGAAAAATTTCCGGGGTTACCGCAAGAATTTTCATTGGTTTTCCGCAACATATTTATCGACCATGGACTGGGTTACCAAAACCACCCCGCCCTTGGTGCGCCTGAACCAGCGCTCGTCGCTTTTAGCGTCCTCCCCGATCACCAGCCCGTCGGGTATCTTTACCCCCCTGTCGATTACAACCTTGTTCAGCCTCACCCCGCGCCCGATATCGCAGCGCGGCAGCACCACCGCCCCGGACAGCAAGGAATATGAATTGACCCTGGTGCCGGTAAACAACAGCGACTTGTGAACGCTGGCCCCGGAAACAATGCACCCCCCGGCAACCAGCGAACTTATCGCCTCACCGCGCCGCCCATCAAGATCATGAACGAATTTTGCCGGCGGGCTGATTTCCGCATAGGTCCAGATTGGCCAATTGCCGTCATAAAGATCAAGATGCGGCACCACATCGGTCAGATCGATATTGGCCTTCCAGTAAGCGTCGATCGTGCCGACATCGCGCCAGTAAGAGACCTGTTCACGGTTAGAGCGCACGCACGAATGAGCGAACCGGTGCGCCCAGGCGGTGCCGTTTTTAACGATATGGGGGATGATATCCTTGCCAAAATCGCGCGATGAGCCTTCCGTTTCAGCATCGCGACGCAACTGCTCCATCAAGAACCCGGTATTGAAAACATAAATCCCCATCGAGGCCAGCGACATTTCCGGATTGTCGGGAATACCGGGCGGGTCGTCCGGTTTTTCCATGAAATCGACAATCTTGTCGCGTCCATCAACATGCATCACCCCGAAATCGCTTGCCTCGGCGCGCGGCACTTCAAGACAGCCCACCGTTACGTCCGCCGCCGTGTCCACATGCTGGCGCAGCATGATTTCATAGTCCATTTTGTAAATATGGTCCCCGGCCAGAACCACCACATATTTAGGTCCCTGATCCTCGATTATGTCCATATTCTGAAAAACCGCGTCCGCGGTGCCGCCATACCATTTATCGCATCCCACCCGCTGGCTTGCCGGCAGAATATCAAAACTCTCATTGCGCTCCGGACGGAGGAAATTCCAGCCGCGCTGCAAATGCCTTATCAGGGAATGGGCCTGATATTGGGTGGCCACCGAAATGCGCCTGATCCCGGAATTGATGGCATTTGAGAGGGCAAAATCAATGATCCTTGATTTGCCGCCAAAGAAAACCGCCGGCTTGGCCCGCCGGTCGGTTAATTCCATCAGGCGCGACCCCCGCCCCCCCGCCAGCACATAGGCCAGGGCGTCACGGGCCAAAGGCGAGCTTTCAGAATGTCTTTGCGGCATTTTTTATCTCTCTCTCCCATGGGCTCCCCGTTTTCAGAAAAGCCTGGCGTTAAAAAGAACTATCAAACCTTAATATGAGCGTTGCCAGCGGCGGCAGTCGCACCTGCGCCATTGCTGGCCAGCCCTCTCCGCTGACCGGTTGGGCGATAACATGGCCGTCATTGCCTTTGTTGCTGCCGCAATAAATTTCAGCATCGGTATTGATCACCTCAATCCAACGCCCGGGGCGGGGCATTGGCAGGCTATAATTGTCATGCACCTGGGGGGTGAAATTACTTATCACCACCACCATCTCGCTTCCCGCCCCCTGGCGCACAAAGGCGAAAACTGAATTGGTCTGGTCATTAGGTATCAGCCAGTCAAACCCTTTCGGTTCGCAATCGCGCCGGTGCAGTGCTTCAATATCGCGATAAGCGCGATTAAGGTCCCCGATCAGTCTGCGCACCCCTTCATGGCTTGGTGCATCCAGCAAATGCCAATCAAGCGCTCTTTGTTCGCTCCATTCGTTGCGCTGGGCGAATTCCTGGCCCATGAACAGCAGTTTTTTGCCCGGATAGCCCCAGATAAACCCGTAAAAAGCGCGTAAAGTGGCAAATTTCTGCCAGTCATCCCCGGACATTTTGTTTAGTAGCGAGCCCTTGCCATGCACCACCTCATCATGACTAAAGGGCAGAACGAAATTTTCCGACCAGGCGTAAAGCAGGCCAAAAGTCATGTCATTGTGATGATAGCGGCGATAGATCGGGTCGCGCGACATATAGCTTAAGGTGTCGTGCATGAAACCCATATTCCACTTGAAGCCGAACCCCAAGCCGCCAGCCTCGACCGGGGCGCTTACCGAGGCAAAGCTGGTTGATTCTTCGGCAATGGTGAAAATGCCCGGATTGGCTCCATAAACCTCACTGTTAAAGCGCTTGATAAAGGCAATCGCCTCCAGATTCTGGTTGCCGCCGAACCTGTTGGGCACCCAGTCCCCCGGCTTGCGTGAATAATCCAGATAAAGCATCGAGGCCACCGCATCGACCCTTAAACCGTCGATATGGTATTTCTCCAGCCAGAACAGCGCATTATTGATCAGAAACGACACCACTTCGCGCCGTCCGAAATTATAAATGGCCGTGTTCCAATCGGGGTGAAAACCAAGGCGGGGATCTTCATGCTCATAAAGAGCGGTGCCGTCAAACCGGATCAGACCATATTCGTCGGTCGGGAAATGAGCCGGCACCCAGTCAATGATAATTCCCAAACCAGCCTTGTGCGCCGCATCGACAAAGCGGGCAAAACCGCGCGGGTCGCCAAAACGGGCGGTGGGCGAGAAAAGCCCGATCGGCTGATAGCCCCAGGAGGCGTCCAGAGGATGTTCTGAAATCGGCAGCAATTCGAGATGGGTAAACCCCATGTCCAGGGCATAGGGGATCAATTGTTCGATCAGTTGATCATAGGAGAAAAACCCGCCATCCGGACGCCGCCGCCACGAGCCCAAATGCACCTCGTAAATCGCCATCGGCTCCCGGCGCCAGTCTTTTTGCGCCCGCTTGTCAAGATATTCCTTGTCCGTCCATTCAAACGGAGCCGGGTCGGCAACAACCGAAGTATTTTCCGGCCTCAATTGGCTTTGCTGGGCGTACGGGTCGGCCTTTAAAGGCAGCAAAGTGCCGTCCACCCCGATGATTTCATACTTATAGACCGCCCCGGCGTTTAATCCGGGCAGAAAAATTTCCCAGACCCCGCTATCGGCGCGAAAACGCATCGGATAGCGCCGCCCGTCCCAATCATTGAATTCGCCGACAACGCTGACCCGTTTGGCATTGGGCGCCCACACGGCAAAATGCACCCCCGAAACGCCCTCGAATTGGATCGCGTGCGCCCCCAGCTTGTCAAACAGGCGCAAATGGGTGCCTTCGGCAAAATAATAATCATCCATCGGCCCCAGAACCGGTCCGAAACTGAACGGGTCGACAAATTCCCATTCCCCGGAACCATTGGCGGCCTTGTAACGCAATACCTGGCGCTGTTTTACCCCGACAATTCCTTCAAAAAACCCCGCCTTGTCGCGTAATTCCAACGCCCCCAGCTCATCACCGCTCTCATTGAACGCAACCAGCCCGCTTGCGCCCGGAGCAAACACCCTTGCCACGAATTTTTTGCCATACTGATGCAGACCCAGCACTGAGAACGCATCATGATGCGTCCCGGATATTATCGCGGCGATCGATTTATCATCAAGTTGCCAGTCCCCCATTTACGACATGTCCCCGGCGGTATCATCTTGCGGCAAGGCATCATCGGGCGATGAAGAATTATCTTCAAACGAGGCATCATCCGGGGGCGGCGTATCATCTGGAGGCAAGGGAGCGCCCTCTTCACTTGCGGTAGGCACGTTCCAGATTTCCTTGGCATATTGCCGGATCGCCCGGTCCGATGAAAACCAGCCCATCCCAGCCACATTGTTGATTGCCATTTCAGCCCAGCGTCCCTGGTCAAGCCAGATACCATCCATCCGCCGCTGCGCTTTTTCATAAGAGGCGAAATCGCGCGCCACCATAAACCAGTCATGCTGGTAAATATTGTTGATCAGGGTTTTATAGCGCTTGACGTCATCGGGCGAAAACACCCCTTCGGCAATCGCCTTGAGCGCGTCCTTGAGATCAAGCGACTGGGCAATGCTCGCACCGGGAAAGATTTTGTCCCTGTGTATCGAGGCCACATCTTCCGCCGTCAGTCCGAAGATCATGATATTGTCGGCCCCGACGCGATTGCGAATTTCCACATTGGCTCCATCCAGCGTGCCGATGGTCAAGGCGCCATTGAGCGCCAGCTTCATGTTGCCGGTGCCCGAGGCTTCCATACCGGCGGTGGAAATCTGCTCGCTCAAATCCGCCGCCGGAATGATTTTTTCCGCCAGCGACACATTATAATTGGGCATGAACACGATTTTGAGCAATCCGCGCACCGCCGGGTCGTTATTGACCACCTTGGCCACATCATTGATCAGCTTGATGATCAATTTGGCATTCCAGTAGCTCGGGGCCGCCTTGCCGGCAAAAATCTTTACCCGCGGCACCCAGTCATTTTCCGGATGCGCGCGCACCGCCTCATAAAACGCCACCGCTTCAATAATATTGAGCAATTGGCGCTTATATTCGTGAATGCGCTTGATATGCACATCAAACATTGCGTCAGGGGACACCTCAATTCCGGTATGCTTCCTGATTTCCTCGGCCAGCCTGACCTTGTTGTCGTGCTTGACCGCCATGAACAGTTTTTGAAACTGCGGGTCCCGGGCATGATCGCGCAGATTTTCCAGCGCTTCGGTATTATCCAGAAATTCGGGACCAATAGTTGCTTTGATCAATTCCGTCAGCCCGGCATTGCACTGCATCAGCCAGCGCCGCGGCGTAATCCCGTTGGTTTTGTTGCTGATCCTTCCCGGATAAAGATTATTCAGTTCGCCAAAAACCGTCTGTTTCATCAATTCGGTATGTAGAGCTGAAACCCCATTGACGCTATGGGAGCCGACAAAGGAAAGCTGACCCATGCGCACCCGGCGGCCATTATTTTCGTTGATCAGGGAAATGGCCGATAAATGCCAGTCATCCACCTTGAGTTTGTCACGCGCCTCCGTCAGAACCTGGGCGTTTATGGCGTAAATAATCTGCATATGGCGCGGCAACAAACGCTCCATCATCGCCACCGGCCAGCTTTCCAGCGCCTCGGGCAACAGCGTATGGTTGGTATAGGAAAAGGTTTTAACCGTAATATCCCAGGCTTCGTCCCAGTCCATCAGGTGAATATCGACCAGAATGCGCATAAGTTCGGCAATCGAAACTGAAGGATGGGTGTCGTTTAGCTGAATGGCAACCTTGTCGGGCAGGTTTTTGAGATCGGGATATTGGCGCAAATGACGCCTGACGATATCCTGCAAGGTGGCCGAGGAAAAAAAGAATTCCTGGCGCAGCCGCAATTCCTGGCCCGACGGGGTGTCGTCGGCCGGATATAATACCAAGGTTATTGATTCAGCCTTGGCGCTTTCCTCCAGCGCCCCGATATGGTCGCCCTTGTTGAACCGGTCCAGCAGCACCGGATCAATCGCCTGCGCGCTCCACAGCCTGAGCGTATTGACCCATGCGCCGCGCCATCCGACAACCGGGGTATCAAAGGCCACCGCATTGACATGTTCGGCCGGCACCCATGTGTGGCGCACCACTCCGTCATCATCCTCCTGGGCATTGACCCGTCCGCCAAAGCCGATTTCATAAGCGCTCTCGCGGCGTTCAAACTCCCAGCTATTGCCGTGCGCCAGCCAGTTTTCCGGCAGCTCCACCTGCCAGCCATTTGCGGTTTCCTGGCGAAACAAGCCGTTTTCATAGCGAATGCCATAGCCATAGGCGGGCACCTGAACACTGGACATGCTTTCCAGAAAACCCGCCGCCAGCCGTCCCAGACCGCCATTGCCCAGCGCCGCATCCGGTTCAATCTCAACCAGATCGTCAAGGTTGACCCCGTAGGAATTGAGCGCCTCGCGCATCGGCTCCATCAGTTCAAGATTACAAATGGCGTCGCGCAACAGCCGTCCGATCAAGAACTCCAGCGACATGTAATAAACCCGCTTGTCGCCATTACGCCATGTCGAGCGGGTGCTTTCCATCCATTTATCGATTGCCCGGTCGCGCACCGTCAAAATGGTTGCATGCAGCCAGTCATAGCGGCGCGCCACCAGTGGATCCTTGCCCACCGAATGAATGAGTTTTTCCAAGATTTCTTCCGCCAGCGCCTCCGGCGTATTGGCGTGCGGCTCTGGTGTGGGGCCGTCGTAAACAAGTAGCGTTTGCGGCATTGCGCAATCCTAAGTGCTGGTTACGATATTCCCCTCTTATACCAAGTATTCAGCCAAACCAGCGCACAATGCAAGCACTTTGGTGCCCACTTTTGTCAATTTCATATCGACCCCGGCCCCGCCAGTGCATAAAGTCCGCCAACAAACGCCCCCCGTACGCAAAGGAATTGATAACACCACCATGACCCGCAAGATCATCATTGATACCGACCCCGGCCAGGACGACGCCGTTGCCATTTTGTTGGCGCTGGCCTCGCCCAAAGAACTCGAAGTCGCCGCCATAGTTGCCGTCGCTGGAAATGTGGGTCTCAGGCAAAACGCCATAAACGCTCTTAAAGTCGTTGAATTGGCGGGGCGCACCGATGTGCCGGTTTTTGCCGGTTACGACCGCCCGATCCGGCGCAAGCTGGTCACCGCCGAACATGTCCACGGCAAGACCGGCCTGGACGGCCCCGACCTGGCCGAACCGCAAATCAAGCTTCAAGAGCAGCACGGGGTTGATTTCATCATTGAAACCATCCGCAACGCCGCCAGCAAAGAAATTACCATTTGTGCCCTTGGCCCTTTGACCAATGTGGCCATGGCATTGCTGCGAGCCCCCGATATTGCGCCCAAAATCGGCGAAATAGTCCTGATGGGCGGGGCCTGTTTTGAGGGCGGCAACATCACCCCGTCAGCCGAGTTCAACTTTTATGTCGACCCGGAAGCCGCCGATATCGTCATGCGTTCGGGCGTTGAAATAACCATGTTGCCGCTTGATGTCACCCACCGGATTTTGGCGACCGGGGAGCGTATCCAGGCAATAAAAAATATCGGCAACAATACCGGCAGGGCCATTTATCAGATGCTTGATTTTTCCGAGCGTTTTGATCTGGAAAAATATCAGTGGCTTGGCGCGCCCGTGCACGACCCGTGCGTCATTGCCTGGCTGTTGGAACCGGAAATTTTTTCCGGCCGCAAGATCAATGTCGAAATAGAGGTAACCAGCGAATTGACCCGCGGCATGAGCGTCGCCGATTATTGGGGAGTTACCAGCCGTACCCCCAACGTCAATTTCATCCGTGATGGCGACGCTGAGCGGTTTTATCAGTTGCTCACCGAACGCCTGTCCCGCCTGCCGTAATCTGGCTGCCAATCGGACCCCCCGATTTACCCAACCCTTTGTTCTTACCCAACCCTTTGTTCAAAGTGTCCGGTGTGTCCAGCCTGTCCGGCCGCAAAAAACCGCGCCCCGGCAATATCGCGCTGATATTTTTGCGCCATTTCCGGGGCGGCTTTTGCCAGCTCATCAACACTTTTTATGATATGGTCGGCGGTTTGATCGTCCATGAGATAGTTGAAATTAAGCCGTGTCCAGCCCGGCTTTTCAATTTCCCTGCCATTTCGAACCGCGGCCCGTATCGCTTCGGAATGCGCCCTGTCGACCCCAAGCAGCCGGTGGCCATAAGGGCCGGCGCAAACACAGCCGCCGCGCGCTTGCACCCCGCTGATATCACTCAGCATGCGGGTGAACAAATTGTGATGGATATAGCCACCCATTTGATTGCGCACCAGAAGGGAAAAAATCGGCAAACGGTCACGCTTGTCCACGCCCAAAATCTGAATCTGCGGATTTTGCCCCCAGGTCTTTTCCGCCCTTTGCCGCAATTGCTGGTCGCGCTGTTCGATAAATTCTGTCCCGATGGCCTTTTTGACCAGAAATACCGCGGCCGCCCTGATATCGCCGACAATATTGGGGGTGCCGGCCTCTTCGCGCTGCACGATCGAAGTCAAATAATCATGGGCCCATGGCGAAACATAAGCCACCGAACCGCCACCCGGCCAGGTCGGTTTTTTGCTCTTGACCACCGAATTGCGCACAATCAGAACCCCCGATGCCCCCGGCCCGCCGACAAATTTGTGCGCCGAGATAACAATCGCGTCTTTTTGTCTGTCGACTGCCGGGCTCATGTCCATGTCAAGATAAGGCCCCGCCCCGGCATAATCCCAGAACGAGAGCGCCCCATGGCGTTTGAGCAGGCGCGTTATTTCTTCGCTTTGACTGATTATCCCGGTAACGTTTGAGGCGGCGGAAAACGAGCCGATCAACAACGGACTGCTGGCGTTCCCCCTTAATTGCTCCTCCAGATGCTCCAGATCAGGCCCGCCATTTTCTCCCTCATTGATTTCAATGACCTTTGCCCCCGCCTCCCGCCACGGCAAAATATTGGAATGATGCTCATAAGGGCCGATAAAAACCACCGGGGGCGGCGAATGATCCTTGAGATCGGCAATCCCCGTTAAAGCCACCAGTCGGTTGATGGCGGAAGTGGCCCCGGAGCCGGAAAAAATTACCGAACAATCATCGCCCGCATTGGTCTCTTGGGCAATGATGGCGCGCCCCTGTTCGCGCATATCGGTTATATAGGCGCCGCAAAACGATGCGTCGGTATGGCTGTTGGCGTAAAATGGCAGCACATCGTCAAGGATAAATTGCTCGACCTGTTTTAGCGCTCTTCCCGAGGCGGTATAATCGGCATAAATCAGCCGTTTGCTGCCGAACGGGGTCTCAAAACTAGTTCCCTCGCCAATGATCCCGGCCCGCAACGACGCAATGATATCCCCTGTTTCCAACTGTTCAACAAATCTGTCAAATGCCATTGTCACTGCCTATTATCAACAAGTTTACTTCCCTTTGGCTCCATGAGATCATACACTGGGTTTTGGCGAAATTTATTTATATTTTTTGCCTGAAATACAGTTTTTCCCATAATTTGATCGAGTAGCAGCCATGAAATTAGATCAAACCAATGTAAAAATCCTGCAAGCGATCCAAAAGGACGGCTCCCTGTCCCAAAGAGAGCTGGCCCAACAGGTGAACATGTCGCCCAACGCCTGCTGGAACCGCGTTCAAAACCTCAAGGACCAAAAAATCATTGTTGGCCAATCGGTGCGTCTTGATCGCAACAAGCTCGGGCTGGGACTGGTGGTTTTTGTCATGATCCGCACCCGCCATCATTCCAGCGACTGGCTCAAGGCCTTTCGCACCCATGTTGCAACCATTCCCGAAGTGATCGATTTTTTCCGCATCGGCGGCGATTATGACTATTTGCTCAAGGTGGTAACACGCGACATGCGCTCTTATGATGATGTCTATCAGCGCCTGATCGCCAGGGTTGAACTGGACTCCATCACCTCCTATTTCGCCATGGAGGCGATTGAGGAACAACGGCCATTGCCCGTTGAAATCATCGATTAGCAATCCGCTCGCCCGCATCAACAAGAAACAGCATATTCAAAAGATTGCCCTGCCGGAATATTTCCGCTTGACCTTCCATTGATGGAAAGGTTGATAAGGAAGCAACATCGCCATCATTTTTGAAGACTCGGAGAACGTGAATGAACGAAAAACAAAGTTCGGATGGCTGCTGCGGCGGCCATGACGAAGCAACCCACAGCCATGATGGCCACAGCCACGCGGCCCCGGCGCACAATGCCGGCGCCGACGCGCCGGTCGTACGGTGCCCGGTCATGGGTTCAATCATTGACCCCAATGCCGGCAAGCCCAGCGTTGAGTATCAAGGACAAACCTATTATTTTTGCTGCAATGGCTGCAAGAAGAAGTTTCTTGCCGCTCCGACGGATTTCCTGACCAGCACCGACCCGGTTTGCGGCATGGATGTTGATCGCGCTTCAGCCAAATATCTCACCAAGCATAATGGCGAGAAATTCTATTTCTGCTCGGCTGGTTGCCAAACCAAATTCGAGGCTGACCCGGCAAAATATGGTGCTGCCCCCGCCGCTGAAGAAAAATCAGCCGGTGGCTGCTGCGGCGGTCATGATCATTCAGGTCATAGCCATGCCGCCCATAGCCATGCCGCCCCGGCAGCAGCCGCCGCCGCCGCTGTTGTTCGCGATCCCATTTGCGGCATGACCGTTGATCCGGCAACCGCCACCCGTTCACTTAAACATGACGGGCAAACCTATTATTTCTGTTCCGATGGCTGCAAGAAGAAATTCACCGCCGCCCCCGCCGATTTCCTGACCAGCACCGACCCGGTTTGCGGCATGGACGTCACCCGCGCCTCCGCCAAGCATTTCACCCGCCATAATGGCCAGGGGGTTTATTTCTGTTCCGCCGGCTGCAAGACAAAATTCGAAGCCGACCCGGAAAAATACGCCGATGGGCCTCCTCCCCAGGAAGAAATGCCTGAAGGCACGATCTATGGCTGCCCGATGGACCCGGAGATTGAACAGGTCGGACCCGGAACCTGCCCGATTTGCGGCATGGCGCTCGAGCCCCTTGGCGTGCCGGACGTGGATTCCGGCCCCAACCCGGAACTGGTTGATTTTACCCGCCGTTTCTGGGTCGGTCTGACCCTGACCCTGCCATTGCTGTTTCTCTCGATGGCCCCCTATGTCGGCTATACCGGCCTGGTTGATGCTATTGGCGCCCCCACCGCGCGCTGGATTGAATTGTTCCTTGGCACCCCGGTGATCCTGTGGGTTGGCTGGCCGTTTCTGGTCCGCGGCGTCAATTCGGTCAAGACCTGGAACCTTAACATGTTCACCCTGATTGCGCTGGGCGTCAGCGCGGCCTGGGGATTTTCGATATTGGCGGTTCTAACCCCGGGCATCTTCCCCGAAGGCTTCCGCGAACCCGATGGCACGGTTGGAACCTATTTCGAGGCCGGAGCGGTTATTGTCGTTCTGGTTCTATTGGGCCAGATCATGGAATTGCGGGCCCGCGAACGCACCGGCTCGGCGATCAAGGCATTGCTTGACCTGGCGGCCAAGACCGCCCGTGTTATCCGACCCGACGGCACCGAAGAGGAAATTCCGCTCGAAGACGTGGTGGTTGGCGATCACATCCGCATCCGCCCCGGCGACAAGGTGCCGGTTGATGGCGTGGTGATCGAGGGCCGCTCCTCGATCGATGAATCAATGATTTCCGGCGAATCGATCCCGGTTGAAAAAGTGGCCGGGGACAAGATTACCGGCGCCACGATCAACGGCACCGGCTCTTTGGTGATGGAAGCCAAACGGGTTGGCGGCGACACCATGCTTTCCCAGATCGTTGAAATGGTGGCCAACGCCCAGCGTTCGCGCGCCCCGATCCAGAAATTCGCCGACATGGTTGCCGGCAAATTCGTTCCCGCCGTGGTCAGCGTTGCCATTACTGCCTTTATTGTCTGGGCCATATTCGGGCCCGAGCCGGCGCTGGCCTATGCTCTTGTTTCCGCCGTTGCGGTTTTGATCATTGCCTGCCCTTGCGCTCTTGGTCTGGCGACCCCGATGTCGATCATGACCGCCACCGGGCGCGGCGCTCAGGCCGGTGTTTTGATCAAGAACGCCGAAGCACTTGAAACCTTTGCCAAGGTCGACACTCTTATTGTCGACAAAACCGGCACCCTGACCGAAGGCAAGCCCAAACTGGTCGCGGTTCTGCCTGAAAAAGGGCAAAAGGAAGACGAGGTCCTGCGCCTCGCCGCTTCCCTTGAACGCGGCTCCGAGCACCCGCTGGCCGACGCCATCGTCAAAGGCGCCAATGAACGCGGCCTCAAACTGGCCAAGGCCGAGGATTTTGAAGCGATCACCGGCAAGGGCGTCAAGGGCGTGGTCGATGGCAAACAGGTGGCTTTGGGCAACGCCAAAATGCTTGAGGAGCTGGGTCTTACCTCCGGCGATCTCAAACAGGCCGCCGATGCAAGGCGCGACGAGGGCGAAACGGTGATGTTCATCGTTCTTGAAGGCAAGATTGCCGGTCTGGTATCGGTTGCCGATCCGGTCAAGCAATCGACCCCCGCCGCCCTTAAAGCCCTGCATGCGGAAGGTTTCCGCATCATCATGGCCACCGGCGACAATGAACGCACCGCCAAGGCGGTTGCCGCCCGGCTCGGTATCGACGAAATCCGCGCCGATGTCATGCCCGCCGACAAGGCGCGTATTGTCAAGGAGCTTCAGGATCAGGGCAAAATGGTCGCCATGGCCGGTGACGGGGTCAACGACGCCCCAGCCTTGGCCCAGGCCAATGTCGGCATTGCCATGGGCACCGGCGCCGATGTGGCGATTGAAAGCGCCGGGTTCACGCTGGTATCGGGCAATCTGGACGGGATCGTAAGAGCCCGCCGCCTGTCGCGCGCCACCATGCGCAACATCAAGCAGAACCTGTTTTTTGCTCTTATCTACAACGCCGCCGGGGTGCCGGTGGCCGCGGGCATTCTCTACCCGTTCACCGGCTTGTTGATCTCGCCGATCTTTGCCGCCGCCGCCATGAGCTTTTCGTCGGTATCGGTGATCTCGAACGCCTTGAGACTGCGCAACGTCAAGCTTTAAACAAAAAGCGTTTCCTTAAAGAAAACTGCGCCCCCCGGACCTGTTCCGGGGGGCCTTTTTTGCGCGCTTTCATGGGCCCTCGGGTCAAGCCCGAGGGTGACGCTTAGAGCAAGATGCGTTTAGGTTTACTCAAAACGCCAAGCTCTAAGTCTTTGTTTTGTCGCGTTTTCGAACCGAATAACCGGATCCACTTATTCTGAAAACGCTCAGTTGGTTTTGCTGATTATTTTGCCTCTTGCGCCTTTTCCTTCTCCCCTTGTGGGAGAAGGTGGCGCATGGCGCCGGATGAGGGGTGCGCTTGCGCTTTTTGTTTTGTCTCGTTGCTCGCTGTTCGCGGTTTGTATGCCTCGCGCGCCGTTACGCAATCAACAGGACAGTCTAAAACCGCCCTATGTTTATTGCTGGCGCTCCGGAGGGGCGCTGGGTTGCCAGCGGCTCGCTCTTCGCGGTTTGTATGCCTCGCGCGCCGTTACGCAATCAACATGACGGGCTAAAACCGCCCTATGTTGATTGCTGGCGCTCCGGCGGGGCGCTGGGTTGCCAGCGGCTCGCTCTTCGCTCGCTTAGGCATCGCCTCATTTCTTTTCCCATTCCAGATTCTCATTCGTCATTCCGGCGAAGGCCTCAAGCCATTCTTTCTTGTGCCATGTATCGACAAAAAAGATGGACCCCGTTCTTCAACGGGGTGACGCTCAGGGTTTTTGTCTATTATTCTGCCTTATCCCAAGCCTTCATCCGTCATTGCGAGCGCACTTAAGGGCGCGCGGCAATCCAGTTTTTAAAGCCCCACGGCAAACCGCCCTGGATTGCTTCGTCGCGTTGCTTCTCGCAATGACGAAATAGAAGCGGGCATGGCCCATCAAAACATGACAGAGCCTAAATCAAAACAGCACAAAGAGGGACGCCGGCCAGCGGGAGCATTTTTATCTTCGCCTCTTTGCCGTCAAGCACAACCCGGGCTGGAGTTGAGGCAAAAACAATCAAATATTGTTTTTTGAAATGCCCGCTGCTTGTTATTTCCGCTCCGCCCTTATCACTCCATTCAACAGCTATAGTTGCGCCGTTTTCCGCCTGATAAAAAGCGCTGCCGTCCCGAAAATTGGCCACCAGCAGAACCATATGCCCCGGCTTTTCAATATCGGCGGGCATCGCGGAGCCCAAACGAATTTCCTGATCAAAGGCCAGCGCAACAATACCCCCCGAGCGGACAAAAACCGGGATTTCCTCAAGAGAAGCCGCAACCAGATGCTCTCCGGCCTCAAACCATTTGTTATCAAACAAATGCCACCAGTTCCCCTCAGGCAGATAGACATTTCGCTCCACTTGCCCTTCAGCGATCACCGGGGCGACCAAAAGATCGCGCCCCAACATATACTGGTCCCAAAGCACGCTGGCTTGCCGGTCATTTTGATGATCAAGCACCATTGCCCGCATCAAGGGTGTGTTGGCTTCAACGCAATATTTCGCTTCGCCCACCAGATAGGGCATCAGCGACATGCGCAAATTGGCGTAAAAACGATAAATGGTCAAAGCCCGCTCGTCCCCAGAACGTTCGGCGATATTCCACGGGGTGCGGTCCTGGTTATGTTCAGCCTTGCTCTCGGCGTGAAATTGCATGATCGGGCAAAAACAGGCCATTTGCACCGAACGAATATAAAGTTGAGCCCCGGGAACCGGCCCGCTGAACCCGGCCAGATCCCAGCCCCAGAATATTATTCCCGACATGCCGGCGGAAAGCCCGGCCAGGATCGAGCGCTTGAAGGCGTCCCAGCTTGAGCGCTCGTCCCCGGCCCAGTGAGCCGGGAAAGATTGCGCGCCCGTATAGCCGGAACGCGAAAAAGTGATGCCATTGTTCTGTTGGGCAAACTCGTAATAGGCGCCAATATAATCATTGGGATATTTGTTGCGCATGACACGGCCATCGCTGCCGTCGGCAAAAACCAGATCATGGCCAAAAACACACTCGCCACCATCGGTTTTAAATCCGTCAACGCCAATTTCATCGAGCAGATATTGCCGCTTTTCAAACCACCATTCCCTGGCCCCTTGATTGGTGAAATCCATTAGCAAAGCATCCTTGAACCAACCCTCGGGCAGCCGATATGGAGAGCCATCGGCGTTCTTGACCCCATATCCGTGGTGAACAAACGCCGCCTCATCATTGGATTTTTGCCAATGAACAAGGCTGGTCACCTGCTTGATGATCGGGATTTGCCACAACAGGCATTTCAGATCATGCTCGTGCAAATAATCGACCAGCCCTTTGGGATCGGGCCAGCGCCCCCATTCAGGAAAGGTGAAATCCTTGTAGGCCAGAGCGCTGTCGCCATCGCTTTCGTTGTAGATTGCGTCGTTGAAAATAT
>UOEO01000202.1_pt1 | contig 24582 bp, 18 predicted proteins | sample 1989881 | NCBI WGS metagenome assembly UOEO01 (sample SAMEA4712198, study PRJEB27164) | hydrothermal vent metagenome | biome: marine basaltic hydrothermal vent biome; feature: marine hydrothermal vent; material: mineral | place: Pacific Ocean | collected 2011-06-14/2011-07-23 | depth 1691 m
CAGCTCACCGGTGAGGTCGCCCACGACTTTAACAATGTCCTGTCAGCCATTGGCGGCAATATTCATCTTCTGGAAGCAAAAAATATCAATGACGGCAAATTCGACGCCGCTTTGCACCGGATCACCAGCGCCCTTGAAATGGGCGCTTCGCTGACCCAAAGACTGCTCGCTTTTGCCCGCAAGCAACAGCTTGAACCCGAAATAGTTGAACTGAACGAGCTGGTTGAGGGGGTTTTTGAGCTGATTTCGTTTTCCCTGGGCGATGATGTTGGTCTTGAAACCCATCTGCACGACGAGAAACTTCTGGTGAAAATTGATCCCGGTCAACTGGAAAGCGCCTTGTTGAACCTGTGCCTTAACAGCTCCAACGCGATTGAGGGGAAAGGCCAGGTTTCCATTTCGGTCAAGGCGCGTGGACCAAACAATGCCGCCATCGAGGTAACCGATAATGGCCGCGGGATGAGCCCTGAGGTGCTGGAGCGCGCGTTTGAGCCGTTTTTTTCCACCCGACGCTCTTCACAGGGCTCCGGTTTGGGGCTGAGCATGGTATTTGGGTTCATGAAACAATCAGGGGGCGAGGTCTTGATTGACAGCGAGCCGTACAAAGGCACCTGCGTTACCCTGATATTGCCGCGCGCCGGCATCAAAGAAAAAGCGCCGCGCGGCCAATTGGCGGCGCCGGAGCAAAGGGCACAAAGAATATTGCTGGTTGAAGACGATCCGGCGACACTGGAGCGGGCAAAAAACATGCTGGTTTCTCTTGGCCATCAGGTGATCAAGGCCTCAGGCTTTGATGTGGCCGAACAGATAATGGAAAGCGCACAGCCCTATGACGTGCTGTTTACCGATATCCAGTTGGAGGAGGGGCGCTCGGGCTGGACGCTGGTCAATCGTCTGGTTGCCAAAAACAGCGCCAAGAAAATCATTGTCACCTCCGGCCGGTTCAGCAAAGATACCAAGGCCCCAAATGAATTTGACGGCAAGATATCCCTGATCGCCAAACCCTACACCAAAGAAGAGATAGGCCAATTATTATAGAGCGTTTTCAGAATAAGTGGATCCGGTTATTCGTCTCGATAAACGCGATAATCATAAGACAAGCTTGGCGTTCTGATTCAACCTGAACGCATCTTGTTCTAGCGTGCCTCCTGTTTTCAGATAATTCCCCGCTTTCGTAATTTTTCGCAATGATTTTCATCAAGCCCCAGCAGTTCGTTGAGCACCTCATTTGTATGCTGGCCAAGGGTTGGCGGAGCGCGCCGGTATTGCACCGGGGTCCGGGTCATCTTCAAGGGATTGCCGATCAACTCCACTTCGCCCGAAAGTGCGGTTTCATGTTCCATCTTGATGCGCATGCCGCGATGAAGAAAATGCTCATCTTCAAATACCTGCTCAAGATCATTGACCGGCCCGCATGGAACATTGAGCGCCTCAAGCCCGTCAAGCCAGTATTTTACCGGGTGGCGGCGGATTATTTTTTCAATCAGATCAATCAGTTGCTCGCGGTTGACCACCCGCTGGCTGTTGGTGGCAAATCGCGCATCCTGCACCAATTCCGTGATCCCGGCGAAGTGGCAAAAGCGTTCGAACTGGCTGTCATTGCCCACCGCCAGAATAAAATCTCCGTCGGAAGCTGCAATCAATTGGTAAGGGACAATATTGGGGTGGGCGTTGCCGCGCCGCTTTGGCACAATACCGCAGGTCAGATAATTTGTTCCCTCATTTATCAGCCAGGCAATCTGACTATCGGCAAGCGCCAGATCGATATACTGCCCCTCTCCCGTCAGATCACGATGGCGCAAGGCGGCAAGAATGGCGCTTGAGGCATACATGCCGCACATGACGTCAGCTATTGCCACCCCGGTTTTCATCGCCGCGCCGTCGGGCTCCCCGGTCAAACTCATGATGCCGCCGGCGCCCTGGGCAAGAAAATCATAGCCGCCATGCTTGGCTTTGGGCCCGGTTTGGCCAAACCCGCTGATCGAGCAATAAACCAGCCCCGGCAACTCATCTTTCAAATCAGCATAGGAAAGGGCGCATTTGGCCAGCCCGCCGACCCTGAAATTTTCAATCAGAATATCCGATGTTTGCGCCAGTTGCCGCACCAGAGCGGACCCCTCCTGGGTTTTGATATCAATGGTTATCGAGCGCTTGTTGCGATTGGCGCATAGATAATAGGCGCTTTCGTCACTGTCCTCGCCATCTTTCCCGGTAACGTAAGGTGGCCCCCATTTTCTGGTGTCATCGCCAATTCCGGGTCGTTCGATCTTGATGATGTCAGCCCCGAGATCGCCCAGAAGCTGGGTACAGGTCGGCCCGGCCAGAATGCGCGACAGATCAAGAACCCTCACCCCGGCCAGCGCTCCGGCGGCGAATTCTTTTTTACCCTCGACATGCTTCATTTTATCAACCTGGTCTGTTTGCACCTCCTTTTACAACAAATTCCAAATAGCGCCAGCGTCCGATAACACCATCTGTTCACGCAATTGGAGGTCATGAACAGCCCTTTTATTCATTGCCTTTATTTGCGCCGCCTTTATTTGCATAATGGGTTGGCGCCAAGGAGGTAAAAATGTCCCCGCTAAGACCCAGAACCATTCTTGAAACCCATGAAGTTCTCAACCAGCCATCGGCCCCAAACGATAGGGATCTCTGGGGTGATGACCAGGTATTGCGCCAGGGAGTTGAGCGCGAAGGGGGACGCACCAAAGACCCCGCGGCGCTGGGAAAGGCGCTTGGCGAGCCCCGATATCAAAAAGCGGGACGCGATGCCAACCGCTTTACCCCCGAACTGGTTGGTTTTGACCGTTCCGGCAGGCGGATTGACGAGGTGGAGTTTCATCCCTCCTATCATCAGTTGATGGAGCTGGGACTTGGGGCGGGATATGCGGCCTCATCATGGGAGCGCGATGGAGGCGAACATGTCAGCCATGCGGCAATGGTTTATCTGATGAACCAGGTCGAGCCCGGGGTTTGCTGCCCGATGACCATGACCTACGCCTGTTTTCCGGTACTGGCCGCCCAGCCGGATTTGCCTGATGATTGGCACAAGCTGATCCTTGGGCGCCGTTATGATGCTGCCAGCCGACCGCTTGCGCAAAAATCAGCGGCAACCATTGGCATGGCGATGACCGAAAAACAGGGCGGGTCAGACATTCGCGCCAACTCGACGATTGCCACCCCGGACGGAGAAAACTACCGCTTGCGTGGCCATAAATGGTTTTGCTCGGCCCCGATGTGCGACGCGTTTTTGACCCTGGCCCAGGCAAAGGGCGGGCTGACCTGTTTTCTGGTGCCGCGCTGGACCCCGGATGGCCAGCGCAACCCCATCCAGCTGATGCGGCTCAAGGACAAGCTCGGCAACCGCGCCAACGCCACGGCGGAAATTGAATATCATGACGCCTTTGCCTCTCGTCTTGGTGAAGAGGGCAAGGGGGTCAAAACCATTCTTGAAATGGTCCATCATACCCGCCTTGATACCGCCATGGCCCCGGCCGGGCTGATGCGCGCCGCCTTGTCTGAAGCCCTGTGGTGGGTTGGCGGGCGCTCGGCATTTCAGCGCCGCCTGATCGACCAGCCATTGATGCGTTCGGTTTTGGCCGACCTGGCGCTCGATTGGGAAGGGGCGCTGGCGCTTGGTCTCAGGGTGGCGCGTTCCTTTGGCGGCAAAACCGACCAAGACAAGGCCTTTGGTCGCATCAGCGTCGCTCTGGCCAAATTTCTCTCCAACAAGCGTTGCCCGGTGGTGATTTATGAGGCCATGGAGTGCCTTGGCGGCTCCGGTTATATCGAGGAGAGCCCGATGCCGCTGCTTTATCGCGAAGCGCCCCTGAATTCGATCTGGGAAGGCTCGGGCAATATTATCTGTCTTGATGTATTGCGCACCTTGGAACGCGAGCCACTGGCCGGAGAGGCTTTAAGAAACGAACTTGATGCGGCCCGCGGCGCCGACCAGCGCTATGATGGCGCTTTGGACGCATTTTGGGCCCGCTGGCCCAATGGGCCGCATGAGGCTGAAGCGCGCTGGTTTGTCGAAAGGCTGGCGATATTGCTGCAAGCTTCGGTTTTGCTTCGCAATGCCCCCAATGCGGTTGCCGACGGTTTCATGCAGACCCGGGTTTTGGAGGAGCGCGGCATGATATCAGGCTCTGTCGGCAATATCGATGTCGCCGCAATTTTACAGCGCCTGGGCGCAAGCGCCCAATAACAAAGGTTACTTCCTTTGGTCTAAATCAGCATCGGCGCGGCGCGCATATTTCAGCTCGCTGAACTTCGCCGCCTTGGCGTCGTAAAGCAACAAGCGCCCGAACAGGGGCGCACCAATTCCGGTGATCAGTTTTATCACTTCCATGGCCATCAATGTGCCAATAACCCCGGTAACCGCCCCGACAATGCCTAAAACCTCGCACGCCGGCAGGTCGCCATCATCGGGTACAACCGGATAAAGACAGCGGAAACCGGGGTATTTTTCGCCCTGTTCATTGGTCAGGTGCGGGGCAAAAACGCTGACCTGGCCGTCAAACATGGAAACCGCCCCGCTAACCAGCGGTCGCTGACCAGCCTCGGCCACTTCGGCAATCTGGCGGCGTGATGAAAAACGGTCGGTCCCGTCAACCACGATATCATGGGAGCTGACCAGTTCTGGCCCGGTTGCAAGATCAAAGCGGGCGCAAACCTGATTTACCAGGATTTCAGGGTTCAGTTCGCTGGCGAACCGGGCCGCGCTTTGCACCTTGTTAGTGCCAATATCGTTTGTTGTGTGCACGATCTGGCGTTGCAGGTTGGAAAGGGATACCTGATCATCATCAACAATGGTCAAGGTTCCAACCCCGGCGGCGGCCAGATAGGCAATCAGCGGACTGCCCAGCCCTCCGGCCCCGACCACCAGCACTTTTGCTCCCTTGAGCTTTTGCTGGCCCGGCCCGCCAATGCCCTTGAGCACGATATGGCGCGCATAGCGTTTTGCTTCATTGGCGCTCAGCATCAGTTCTTGCCCAGAATTTTAAAGCCCAATGGCACCGCCAGATATTGCTTGTTGATCTCTTCAAGCCCGTAGGTAAACGCGGCAAGCATTACCAGGGAATTTGATATGTCACTGGCCCCGAACGGCATGATTACGGCGCTGAAACGATATTCAAACGGACACCCGCGCGAGCGTGGCAATACGCCGTCCTTATAGATTTCAAGTGTGCCGCCAAAATTTTCCATTGTCACGCTGAACCCGAGCGGCTTTTTGCCGAACCATTGCCAGCACGGCGAGGCGGCGGCGGCCTCAAAACTTTTCAGCTCCAACAGATAGTTGCCGACAATGGTTCCCTCAGTCCCCTTGTCCGGCACCCCAAACAGCAATTTCGAACGATCCACCTCCAATTCGCCGTCACCGATCATGGCAATTATTTGCGCTGGAACGCTTATATCGAGATCGGACAGGATCATTTCGGCCTGCGTTGCCGTCCTTTTTCTCACATCATTGAGCGTTTCGCTCGGGCGCAGGGCCATATACATGACCGGGGTTCCCAAAATCCATTTGTTCTGCACCAGATCAATCACATAAATATGGGAATAAGCGAGCCGACTCTTTTCGCTGGCGCCATATTCCTCATAGGAAAAAAACCGTCCGTCCGGGGAATATCCGATTGGAACAAACTGGCTGTTGTCGGAGGCAGAAGCCGCCCCTGTGCTCAGAAAGATCAGTAAGAACCCCAGCAAACAAAACCGGTATCGCATTGCGTGCAACTTTCGCTATTTTAAACTCTGTCCGACCGGCACCACAATAAAACGCCGGTCTTGTCCCTCCCATCCCGATGAATATACGGAAATCAGGGCAACGGTATTTGAAATATCGTTTGCTTGAAAAGGCGCAAACACACCGGATATTTTATAATATAAGGGGCATTTTTCTGATTTGGGCAAGCTTTTGTCGCGATAAATCTCGCTTTTCTGAAAATCATAATCCGTGATTGTCAGCACAAAGCCCTGTGGTTTGCTCGGCGCCCATTTTTCGCATTCAAGAATATTGTTGAAATCAACCATTTTAAGGGTCAGCCGATAATCCCCGATCACCGCCCCATTATAGCCCGTCAAGCCAAAGCGCAAAGACAGCCCCTCCAGATCAGGAACCCCGTCGCCATTATAGGCGAGCATTTCAGCCGGCCAGCCGATTTTGAGTTTGTCCAGCCATATCTGCGCTTTTTGGCGCGCCAGCTGGCGCGCCCCGACAAGTTCGCCGGGCAATGGATCATCTTGATTGTCGAGCCTGATACGCACGGGAGTGCCCGCAACCGGCGAGCCGTCCCTCAGGTCAATAAAGTAAATGCTGGAATAGGGAAAACCGCTGGCGTCCTCAATTCCATATTCCTCATAGGCGAAATAGCGTAAATCCTTGGAATAGCCGATAATGGCCGGCTGGGCGAAATTGCCGGCCCATGCCGGTTTTGCCCCCCAAACCATCATTATTACAAGGCCAAGAAGTACTGTTAGTATCCATGGTGAAATCCGTTGCCGCTCAGCCGGTTGAACCAAACCCGTCAGCGCCGCGTTTTGTTGTGCCAAGATTTTTTACCTCCCGATAGCTTACTTCCGTCACCGGCGCGACGACCATCTGGGCAATGCGCATGCCGCGATAAACCGTAAAACCATCCTGGCCGTGATTGATCAGAATAACCATGATCTCGCCGCGATAGTCGGCATCAATCGTGCCCGGAGCATTTAAAACCGTCACTCCATGTTTGAGCGCCAGTCCGGAGCGGGGCCTGATCTGGGCTTCAAATCCGTGCGGTATCGCGAGGCAGAACCCGCACGGGACCAACGCTTTTGCGCCTGGCACAATCAAAACCGGCGCATCTTGGGGCACCGCCGCTTCCAGATCGGCTCCCGCCGCTGCTCTGGTTTGCAGCGTCGGCGGCTTGAGACCGCGCCCGTGGTCCAGCCATTTAAGCTCAATTTCGGTTGCAATTGCACTCAAAGCTTTTTGCCTCTTATTTTATAGCACTTGCAGTTTATAGCACCTGCCGCCTTTGCTTCACCACAGTCGCCAGACCAAAACGGCGAGCAATATGGCGGCAACAATAAGGATATTTTGCCCAAAGCGCCCCGTTTCCTTTCGCCGCCGCTTTAATTCCTCCTCCTGCATCTGCAAGAGATTGTTGGCTCTTTTTACCAGGGTCGGTACCCCGGCCAGCGTTTCAACAAAATTCTCAAAATGCTCACCAATTTCGGCCAGTTTTCCTCTTGGACCGGCCTGGCGCTTTATCCACTCGGTAACCAGCGGCTCTGAGGCCGTCCAGATATCCAGGTCCGGGTCGAGCATGCGCGCCACCCCTTCGACCAGCACCATGTTTTTTTGCAGCAGGATAAGCTCGGGCCTGGTTTGCATGTTGAACAATTCGGTAACGGTGAATAATTGCCCCAAAAGACCGGCCATCGAGATGTCGCGGGCCTTGGCTCCATGCATTGGTTCTCCGATCATGCGCAGCGCCAGGGCGAAATCCTCTTCTGACTGGTCCGCCGGGACATAGCCAATGGCAAAATGCAGGCGGGCGACCCGCCGGTAGTCGCGCATGATGAATCCATAAAGGATTTCCGCCAGAAACCGTTGTTCCTTTTTCCCGATGCGGCCCATTATGCCAAAATCAACCGCCAGCACGCCACCGGTCTCGGGGTCGACAAACAGGTTTCCCGGATGCATGTCGGCATGAAACAGGCCATCGCGGATTGCATGCAGCAAAAAGCTCTGCATCAGATGTACCGCCAGTTTTTTGCGATCGACCCCCGCCTTGTCCATTGCCTCAAGGTCATGCATGGTGATGCCATCGATCCAGCTGGTGGTCAAAACCCGCTGGGCGGTATAGGGCCACTTGACCTGTGGCAGGTCAAAGTCGTCATCATCCTTTATGTTTTCGCCAAATTCCGAAATGGACGCCGCCTCAAAGCGCAAATCCAGCTCCATATGCGCTGAACGTTCCAGCGTTTCAACCACAGCGATCGGGCGCAGCCGCTTGATGGAAGGCATCAGCCATTCCAGCAGCCTGGCGGCGGCAAAAAAGCTCTCCACATCGCGCCTGAAGCGTGCTTCGATACCGGGTCTGAGCAGCTTTATGGCAACGACTTCGCTTGTGCCGTCTTCATGCTTTAATTTTGCCTTGTGGACCTGGGCAATCGAGGCGGCGGCAATTGGCGGCGAAATCTCCACGAGAAGCTTGGCCTTGTCGCCAAGCGCCGACGTTAAAATATCCGGCACCAGAGACGCATCGAACGGGTCCATTGCGTCCTGAAGCGTAGCCAGATCCTTGGCGATCGCCGCCCCGACCACATCGGGGCGGGTGGCAAGGGTCTGGCCAAACTTGACATAAGTGGGCCCGAGCCGGTTCAAGGCCTTGGTCAAACGCTCGATACGGCCGGATTTACGCACCGAAGAGCGCTCCACCAGCCGGATTACATTGAGGGCGAACCTGACCCCGCCCGGCAGATTATCCGTTTCAACTACGGAAAACGCACCCTCGCGCGCCAACACGTACCCGGCGCGTAAAAGACGCCAATATGCTGCAAACCCCATATCTTTGTGCGTTCCTCAGATTTTCCAGGCGCTGTGCAGCGCCGCGATATTGCCCGTTAACGGGGTGTGGGAGACCCGGCTGAAGCCTGCGTCCTTGATCATGGCTGAAAACTGGTCCGGCTTGGGAAAGCAGCGTATGCTTTCAACCAGATAAGTATAAGGGGCGCTGTCTCCGGTTACCACCCTGCCCATCGGTGGTATCACCTTGTCGGAAAACAAGTTATAAACCCGCTCCAGCCCCGGCAGGTCCGGGCTGGAAAATTCAAGGCACAAGAAGCGCCCGCCGCGTTTTAAAACCCTGAAGGCTTCACCAAGCGCCTTTTGGATCCGGGGCACGTTGCGAATGCCAAAGGCGATGGTATAGGCATTAAAAGAAGCGTTTTCGAACGGTAATTCCTCCGCGTTGGCCTCGACAAAGCTCGCCTGGCCCTTATAGCGCCAGTTCTCGGCCCGCTTTTTTCCAACACCAAGCATCTCTTTGTTGATGTCAGAGACCGTGACCTGGGCAAACCCGTGCGAAAAATTGACGATGCGCTCGGCGATGTCCCCGCTTCCACCGGCCATATCCAGAACCTTGAAGGGGCGGGTGCCGCCGCGCGGCGGCCCGAGCCTGGCCACCATGGCGTCCTTCCACAAACGGTGCATGCCCCCGCTCATCAGATCATTCATCAGATCGTAACGCTCGGCAACATCGTGGAAAACCTTGTCGACAAGAGCTTGCTTGTCTTTTAGCGCCACTTCTCTGGCCCCGAAATGTGTGGTTTGCTGTTCTTGCATCATCATGGCTTCTCGCTAACACTTTCGCTGCGGTTAAAAACCTTGGCGCATCATAATGCAAGTGGGATAAAGTGACACCCGGTTTTCTTGATCTGGATTTTAATTATGCCTGAATTGCCTGAAGTGGATATTATCAGACAGGGCCTGGCGCCCTTTGTTGTTGGCGCGCGCATTGAACGGGTGATTTTAAACCGCCCCGATCTTCGAAATGTCTTTCCCCCCTCTTTTGCCACCCGGCTGGAGGGCGCTGAAGTAATAAATATTTCGCGCCGGGCTAAATATCTCCTGTTCACGCTCTCCAACAATGAAACCCTGCTTTCCCATCTGGGAATGAGCGGCAATTTCCGCTTTGGCCGGCCCGATCGCCAAACCATCAATATCAAGCATGGATTTGAAAAACACGATCATGTTATCCTTGAACTTTCCGGCACCCATTCGCCGACCCCGTTTTTGATTTATTCCGACCCGCGCCGGTTTGGTTTCATGGATCTGAGCACAGACCCGCAAAATTGCAAATATCTGAAAAAACTTGGCCCCGAACCCTTCGGGAATGAATTTAACGCCGTAGCGCTTGCCAAGAATTTAGCCGGACGTCGCGGCGCGATCAAGGCGGCCCTGCTTGACCAAGGCGTGGTTGCCGGGCTGGGCAATATATATGTGTGCGAGGCTTTGTATCGCGCCGGGATTGACCCCAGAGTACGCGCCATGGATCTGGTTACCGGGTCAAGAGAACGTATTTTGCAGCTCGAGGCGCTGGTTGGCCATATAAAAGACGTGCTCGGCGAGGCCATTGCCTCCGGCGGGTCGACTTTGAAGGACTATAAGAAGGTTGATGGCTCCACCGGCTATTTCCAGCATGGCTTCAAGGTCTATGGCCGGGAAGGCGAAACATGTCTGGCCAAAGGGTGCTCCGGCACAATCAAGCGGATCAGCCAGTCAGCCCGTTCAAGTTTTTACTGCCCTGTTTGCCAGAGCTGATATTGACGCTTGTGTCTGTATGGTCGCAAAACCGGTTGACGCTGGCCGCCTGGCCAACTATAACGCCCCCACATGGCGGCATCGGTGCCGCCGATTTCATTTGCAGAATTGGTCAGTTGACTGGGCGTAAAATGGTTTGGCGCCCGTCAGTTTGCACCAGATAGAGCCTTGAGAGACAAGACCATGGCAAACACATCTTCGGCCAAAAAGGCCGTTCGCAAAATCGTTGCCCGCACAGCGGTCAACAAATCGCGCCGTTCGCGCATGCGCACCTATTTGCGCAAGGTTGAAGAGGCGATTGTTTCGGGCAACCAGTCAGATGCCGCAACGGCGCTTAAAGTGGCCGAGCCGGAAATCCAGCGCGCGGCAACCCGTGGCGTATTGCACCGCAATACCGCTTCGCGCAAGGTTTCCCGTCTGGCGCGCCGCGTCAAGGCGATGTCTGCCTGAGGCTGATTTTCTTCCTCGTTTTTATCAAAGGCTCTCCGGCTTAGGCCGGGGAGCTTTTTTTTGCGCTTGGCGCACCCATGATTTCACAAATGCGTTATTAATGGCGCTGTGTGTGGGGCGGTGCGGGCCGGGGCTGACATATTTGCTCTTATTGCGCGCAAGACGCAAAAAAAATACTGCCTATTATTTTGGCAGTTTTTTTGCTCTCAGCGATTCTCCATTGAGTCTCAGCACGTTAATAATCCGGGCCTTAAGCAGCACAATTGGGGGCGAACAAAGACAATCAGAGTCAAGCCCCATTTTGTTGCAAAAGCGTGTTGAATCAAAAAATTTCAAGCTCTAAGATAAGCCCATCAGGCAAGTAATGCGGCCCGCAAAACGGTGTTTGGCGGTGAAGGTTGAATAAAAAAGTCGAACCGGGATGACGTGTCCAAGGGGTATTTTCAGATTTCTTTTTGTCATGCGGGTTGACTGAAAAGACAGCGCTGCTTGTGTTGTTTGTTGTTGCGGTGTCTTTGGGGTTGTGGGGCGTAGCTTTAGCCAAGTCAGGCTAAATTCAGTATTTTAATTGGGTTTTTCTTGCGAATTGGGTTTCGCAGGGGTGGGGTTTTATGCGCCAAATCATAATTAGCGGAAGGAATTTGCATTTGCCCATTTTCATGGAAATGGATCTGCCTGTGCGCTTTAAAGCATGTCCGGCAACCCCCGCGCGGGTTCCTGATGTGGTAACCCGGCGCTATGGCCAAAACGAAACGATGAAACTTTTTTAACGCGGGGGGGTGCTGCGGAGCACCAGAGCGTTTTCTTTGACAAGTGGGCACCACTTGTCCGGTCTGAAAACGCGACCAGACAAACGAAAGAGCCAGGCGTTGTGATGCAACAAAAAACCATCTTGCCCTGGAAGGTGAATACGGGGGTTGTCCGGTTCATGAAAAACACGAATGGATGCGGCACGAAAGCGCGATTGTGGTGTTCAGTTTTCGCGCTGGCGGCAAAATAAAACGGGGCTCGGCAATGAACACATTATATCCGGCGGCGAAAAATCAAACAGCAGGTGATCGATCCGTCACGCGCCAATATTCTGGCAGCTCGGACGACGGGGCTGTTTTGAAGTCCGGGGAAAAGGAAAAAATGTCAGACGGCAATAAGAGGCATAAGGATTTGGAAAAAAGCTGGTCACGCGTGCGGGCGCGGCTCCGCGCGGCAATGGGCGAAGATGTTTTTACCAGTTGGTTCGCCCGCCTGGAACTGGAGGAAGTGGTTGACGATCTGGCGCACCTTTCGGTCCCGACCCGGTTTTTGAGCTCATGGATACAATCCAATTACGCCCCGGCGATCATGGATGCGTTCAAGGCGGAAAACAGCGAGGTTTGCCGCCTGCATTTTACCGTCAGGGTAAACGGGCAGGCCCGTCCCCGCCTTGCCACTCAAAACGAGATGTCCAGTGCGCCGGCGCCGCAATCCCAGGGCATGAAAAGCGAAAATGGCTCATCCCCCTTGCGCCCCCGGCGTACTGATGTTTTGTCCGGCTCCGCCATTGACCCGAAAATGACCTTTGACAATTTTGTGCCCGGCACCGCCAATGAAATGGCGCTCGGAGTGGCCCGCCAGGTGGCGGGAGCCGTTTGCAACAACACGGTGGCCTTTAATCCGGTTTACATTCATTCAACCGTTGGGCTGGGCAAGTCCCACCTGCTTAATTCCATTGCCTGGGCCACCGCCTCGGCCGATGCCTCGCGCAAGATCATTTATCTGACCGCCGACCATTTCATGTATCATTTCATTACCGCGGTGCAGCGCCAGTCGGCTTTGGCATTCAAGGAATGGCTGCGTCATATCGATTTGCTGCTTATTGATGACTTGCAGTTTTTGCAGGGCAAATCGGCCACCGAATTCGGCCACACCCTTAGCGTTTTGATCTCCGGGGCCAAACAGGTGGTGGTTGCCGGGGATTCAGCGCCGCGCGACCTGGAAATGCTTGACGAGCGGGTGCGCTCGCGCCTGTCGGGCGGGCTGGTGGTTCCGATTTCCAAATTTGACCTCAACCTGCGCCGCGCCATTGTTTCGCGCCGCGCGGAAATCGCCATGACCCGTTTTTCCGGAGTGAGCTTTCCGGCGGCCGTAATCGATTATATTGCGTTTTCAGTGATATCGCACGGGCGCGATCTGGACGGGGCGGTCAACCGACTGGTTGCGGCCAACCAGCTTACCGGTGAAACCATAACCGTGCCGCTGGCCGAAAAAACCCTGGCCGACCTTATTCGCATCCGCGAAATTCCCCGGGTCAGGATCGATGATATTTTAAAGATTGTTTCGCGTCATTTCAAAGTGCCCCGGACCGATCTCTTGTCCTCGCGCCGCTCTCGCGACATTGTCCGGCCGCGCCAGATTGCCATGTATCTGGCCAAATCGCTCACTTCGCGCTCCCTGCCCGAAATCGGGCGGCGTTTTGGCGGACGCGATCACACAACGGTGCTCCATTCGGTCAGGAAGGTCGAGCAATTGATGCGTGATGATGGTGAGCTGTGTCAGGAAATAGAGCTTTTAAAACGCATGCTGGCGGACTAGTAACAAGCTCTGGTTTCGTTGAAATAAGAGAATTATGGCTCCACCGCTTCTTGCCCTGCAAAATATCGCCCTGAGTTTTGGCGGCGCTGCGCTATTGGTTGATGCCGACATCTCGGTTGCTCCGGGCGACCGGCTGGCCTTGGTCGGGCGCAACGGGTCGGGCAAATCAACATTGCTCAAGATCGCCGCCGGTTTAATTCATCACGATGCCGGAAAGCGGTTTTTGCAACCCGGCGCAACCCTGCAATATCTGGCTCAGGAGCCGGATTTTTCCGGCTACAAAACCACTATTGATTATGTAAACGCCGGGTTGGGACCTTCTGACGATACTTTCCGGGCCACCTGGTTGCTCAATCAACTTGGCTTGAGCGGCGCTGAAACGGTTGCCAATCTTTCCGGGGGCGAGGCCAGGCGTGCCGCTCTGGCGCGGGCCCTGGCTCCCGCTCCCGATGTGTTGCTGCTTGACGAGCCGACCAACCACCTCGATCTGCCGGCGATTGAATGGCTTGAGGTCGAGCTTTCAGGCTTGAGAAGCGCCATGGTTCTGATCAGCCACGACCGGGCGTTTTTAAACCGGCTGTCGCAGAAAACCATCTGGCTTGATCGCGGGCGCGCCCATCAGTTGAACAAGGGGTTTTCCTCTTTTGAAAAATGGCGCGACCAGTTTTTGGAGGAAGAGGCTCAGGCCCAGCACAAGCTTGACCGCAAGATCGTTGCCGAGGAGCATTGGCTGCGTTACGGGGTCACCGCGCGCCGCAAACGCAATGTGCGCCGCCTTGGCCAGTTGCACCAGTTGCGCGAACAACGGGTGAATGACCAGCGTCCCGGTTTGGAAATGAATATTTCGGTGGCAGCGGGCAAAACCACCGGATCGATAATCATTGACGCCAAATCGATCAGCAAAAACATTGGCGGCCGGCAATTGGTCAATGATTTTTCCTTGAGGGTGATGCGCGGCGACCGGTTGGCCATTATTGGGCCGAACGGGGCGGGAAAGACCACGCTGGTCAATTTGCTTGTCGGCAATTTGCCTCCCGATAGTGGCGAGGTCAAACCAGGCTCCAATATCGAATTGGCCCTTTTGGACCAGACCCGAACCTCGCTTGACCCCAATACCTCGCTAAAGGACGCACTGACCGGGGGCGGCAAGGATTTTGTCCTGATCAATGGCGCCCAAAAGCATGTCATTGCCTATATGAAGGATTTTCTGTTTACCCCCGATCAGATTTCAACCCCGCTTAGAACCCTTTCTGGCGGCGAGCGGGCGCGGGTGATGCTGGCCCGGGCGCTGGCGTTGCCGTCAAATCTTCTGGTTCTGGACGAGCCGACCAATGATCTGGACATGGAAACGCTCGATTTGTTGCAGGAAACCATTGCCAATTATGATGGCACGGTCATTCTGGTCAGTCATGATCGCGATTTTATCGACCGGGTGGCGAGCCTGACCCTGATCGGGACGGGGGATGGGGTCTGGACCTGTTATGCCGGCGGATATTCGGATATGCTGGCCTTGCGCGGCTTTGGCGTTACGCCACCGGAAAAAAACCTGACGCCGGACAAGAAAAAACCCACCAGGGCGCGCCCCGTTGCCTCTGAGAGCCAGCAAAGAAAAAAACTTTCATTCAAGCACAGCCACGCCCTAAAAACCCTGCCCGGACAGATGGCTGAGCTGGAAAAAACCATTGCCGGTCTTGACAAAAAACTGGCCGAAGAGGGATTTTATCAGCGCGACCCGGAAGGGTTTGCCCGCGCCGGGCGCGAGCATGAGGCGGCGCAGCGGCAAAAGGATATTCTGGAAAGCCAATGGCTTGAACTGGAGATTTTGCGCGAGGAAATCGAGGGTAATTAGTTTTTCCGTTTCATATTCGGCTCATTTGCCTGCAATCCCTTGCCTTTTTGGCAAAATCACGCCAATTTCACTTCCCCGATCCTGCCTCGCCGTGGCATTGCCGCCATTGGGCAGTTGCGTAAATTATCGGGGTAAATAGCTAAGGACGCCAAGAAATGAAAGTAACGCTGGAACGTAACCATTTGCTCAAATCCCTTGGTCATGTCCATCGGGTGGTCGAGCGGCGCAACACCTATCCGGTTTTGGCCAATGTGTTGCTAAGGGCCGATGAGAACGGGCTTGAATTAAGAACCACCGATCTTGATATTCAGGTTACCGAAACCGTGCCCGCCGAAGTGGCGGAAAATGGCGCAACGACCGTTCCTGCCCATACGCTTTATGAAATTGTGCGCAAGCTTGCCGATGGCGCACAAGTGCACCTGGAAACCGAGGGCGACCAGAATATGGCCATTACCTCGTCCAGGTCGAAATTCTTCCTCTCCTGCCTGTCCGCCGACGGGTTTCCCGATCTCAAATCTGGTGACTTTCCTCACAGTTTCACCGTGGCGGCCCCGGAACTGGCCGGACTTATCGAGCGCACCCAGTTTGCCATTTCCAACGAGGAAACGCGCTATTATCTCAACGGAATTTATTTCCATCACATTGAAGAGGATGGCAAAAACCTGCTCAGGGCGGCAGCCACCGACGGCCACCGCCTGGCGCGCACCGACATTGAAGCCCCGGACGGGATCGCCGGGATGGCAGGAATTATCGTGCCGCGCAAAACCGTTACCGAAATGGCCAAATTGCTCGACGGGGTAGAGGATGAGGTTTTTGTCGAACTTTCGGACAGCAAGATCCGGCTCAAGGTGGCGCGGGTTGTCCTGCTTTCCAAATTGATCGAAGGCACGTTTCCCGATTATGAACGGGTAATGCCCAAGGACAATGACAAACGAATGGCAGTTGATCGCATCAGCTTTGCCGCCGCCGTCGACAGGGTTTCAACCATTGCTTCTGAACGTGGCGGCAAGGTGGTCAAATTGTCCCTGAGCGCGGGAATGCTCGAACTCTCGGTAACCAATCCCGATCATGGCAACGCCAGCGAGGAACTTCCGGTTGACTATGACGATGCGGATTTTGAAATCGGGTTTAATGCGCGTTATCTACTCGACATCATTTCCCAGATCAAATCGGACAATGCGGTTTTCATGTTCGGCGATCAGGGCTCGCCAACCCTGGTCAGTGATGAAAATCAGGCCAATGCGGTTTATGTCCTGATGCCGATGCGGGTTTAACCAACCTGTCGGCGCAAGGCAAAGAACCAACCTGTCGGCGCGAGGCAAATAACCACCCGCCGGCGCGAGGCAGAGAACCAGCCCGCCGGCGCGAGGCAAGAAAATGACCCACCCCAAGCGTTATATTTCCCGGCTGCGCCTGACTTCGTTTCGCAATTACGCTTCCGCCGCCCTTGATCTTGATCATTCCCATGTGGTTTTGACCGGTCCGAACGGGGCCGGAAAAACCAATCTGCTCGAGGCGGTCTCGTTGCTGTCGGCGGGCCGGGGGTTGCGCCGCGCCCGCTTTGACAATCTGGCGCAATTGGGCTCCGAAGGCCGCTGGGCGGTGGCCGCAACCATCCATACCCCGGCCGGGGTGGTGGATATCGGCACTGGCGGCGCGCCACAAGAAGCCGGGCGCAGGGTGCGCATAAACGGCGCCAATGCCCGCGCTGTTGATGATATGAGCGAATATGTGCGCATGTTGTGGCTGACCCCGGCCATGGATGGTTTGTTCAGCGGGCCGGCAACGGATCGTCGCCGCTTTCTCGACCGGCTGGTAACGACCCTCATTCCAGATCACAATGCTTCGATTTTGGGGTTTGACAAAGCCATGCGCCAGCGCAACCGGCTGTTGGAGGAAAGCGCTGATCCGGCCTGGCTTGGCGCCATTGAGGTTCAAATGGCCGCCTTTGCCGCCGCCATAAGCTTTGCCCGCATTGATTGCATTGCTCATTTGCAGCAATTGGCCGCAGGCGAACAAAACGGAGTTTTTCCGGCCGCTCTTTTGGCGCTGGATCCTGTGTTTCCCACAAACGAATATGATTTTGCCTCCTCCTCGATGCTCGAACAGGCGCTGATTGATCATTGGCGGCAAAGCCGCCCCCATGATCAAAGGGCGCGCCGCACCCTTGTTGGCCCGCACCGGGTTGATCTCAAGGTCACTCACGCACAAAAATCCATGCCGGCCCGCCTGTGCTCGACCGGCGAGCAAAAGGGCCTGCTGATCGGGCTGGTCCTGGCCCATGCCCGCCTGGTTGCGACAATGACCTCGATCACGCCCCTGCTTTTGTTTGATGAAATCGCCGCCCATCTTGATCCCGAACGAAGAGAGGCGCTTTTTGCGGCAATCGACCAGCTCAATACCCAGTGCTTCATGAGCGGGACCGACCCGATGCTGTTTGAGGCTCTGGCCGGCAAGGGGGTTTATATTGGCGTCAAGGAGGGCCGCTTGATCATGGCGTAATGATCCCGCTTTGACCAAACCGGTGATTACCCCGCGCAAAGAGAAGAAAAACCGCCATTTTACTTGGGGTAAGCGCAACTATCCGCTAGAACCAAAGTTAGGTAAATTCACCCTGATTCGGGACCAGATGAACGACGAAAAAAACAACGACCACCCAACCGGTAACACACAGGAATACAGTGCGGATTCGATCAAGGTCTTAAAGGGCCTTGACGCGGTCAGAAAGCGCCCTGGAATGTATATCGGGGACACCGATGACGGCTCCGGGCTGCACCACATGGTTTATGAGGTGGTCGACAACGCCATTGACGAGGCGCTGGCCGGACATGCCGATCTGGTAACCGTGACCCTTAACGCGGATGGTTCGGTGACCGTTAGCGACAATGGGCGCGGCATACCGGTTGGCATTCACACCGAAGAGGGTGTTTCCGCCGCCGAAGTCATCATGACCCAGCTCCATGCCGGGGGTAAGTTCGACCAGAACTCCTATAAGGTTTCCGGCGGCCTGCACGGGGTCGGGGTTTCCGTGGTCAATGCGCTTTCAGTGTGGCTCAAGCTCAAGATTTCGCGTGATGGCAAATATCACGAGATGAGCTTTACCAACGGGGTTGCCGACGCGGCGCTGGTGGTAACAGGGGCTTCCGGCCCCGAGACCGGCACCGAGCTTTCCTTCATGCCCTCGTCCGAAACCTTCACCATGGTCGAGTTTGATTTCAAGACCCTTGAGCACCGCCTGCGCGAGCTGGCTTTCCTTAATTCAGGCGTTCATATCCTTTTGACCGACAACCGGCCCGCCGAGCCCGTTTCCATCGATCTTCACTATGAGGGCGGGCTTGAGGCCTTTGTCAAATATCTCGATAAGGCAAAATCTTCCCTGATCGAAAATCCGATCTCTTTTGAGGTGGAAAAAAACGGCACTTCGGTTGAAATTGCCCTGTGGTGGAACGACAGCTATCATGAGAATGTCTTGTGTTTTACCAACAATATCCCGCAGCGCGATGGCGGCACCCATCTCGCCGGCCTGCGTGGGGCATTGACCCGCCAGGTAATCGGTTATGCCGACAAATCCGGCATATTAAAGCGCGAAAAGGTTTCCCTGACCGGGGATGATTGCCGCGAGGGTCTCACTTGCGTTCTTTCGATAAAAGTGCCGGACCCGAAATTTTCTTCACAGACCAAGGACAAGCTGGTCTCCTCCGAAGTGCGCCCGGTGGTGGAAAGCGCGGTCAACGAAAAGCTTGGCCAATGGCTTGAGGAACACCCCGTTGAGGCCAAAACCATTGTCTCCAAGGTTGCCGAAGCCGCCGCCGCCCGCATGGCGGCGCGCAAGGCGCGCGAACTTACCAGGCGCAAATCGGCGCTTGATATCTCCTCGCTGCCCGGCAAGCTGGCCGATTGCCAGGAACGCGATCCGGCAAAATCCGAACTGTTCATTGTCGAAGGGGATTCGGCCGGTGGCAGCGCCAAACAGGGCCGCGACCGGGCGACCCAGGCCGTTTTGCCCTTGCGCGGCAAGATATTGAACGTCGAGCGGGCCCGCTTTGACCGCATGATCTCCTCCGATCAGGTCGGCACCCTTATTACCGCGCTGGGGACCGGCATCGGGCGCGAGGAATTCGACGTTGAAAAGCTCAGATATCACAAGATCATAATCATGACCGATGCTGATATTGATGGCGCCCATATCCGCACCCTGTTGCTGACATTTTTCTTTCGCCAGATGCTCTCTCTGATCGAAAGGGGCCATCTTTATATCGCCCAGCCGCCGCTTTACAAAATCAAGCGCGGCCAGTCCGAACAATATCTCAAGGACGAGCAGGCGCTCGAGGATTATCTGCTGGCGACCGGCATCCAGGACGCGCGTCTGACAACCGCTGACGGGGTGGTTCATGCCGCAGCCGACCTTGGCGCAATCGCTGACAAGGCCCGCCAGATCGTTCATGCCATTAATGCCCTCAACACTCGTTATGATCGCACCATTGTCGAACAGGGGCTGATCGGCGGAGCGCTGGCGCCTGAAATTCTGGCCAACGAGGACGAAACGGCAAAACTGGCGGCAACAATTGCTCGCCGGCTTGACCTTATATCCGACGAGGTCGAGCGCGGCTGGATTGGTGAGAGCGATGGCGCGGGCGGCTTGCGGTTTTCGCGCACCGTGCGCGGGGTTCAAGAGGCCCATATTCTTGACGCCAATTTCCTGGCTTCCGGGGAAGCGCTGAAACTGCGCCAGATTTATCAAGGTGTCGGCGACACTTATAAAGGCATCGCCAGTTTGGAACGCAAGGACATCAAAACAGCGATATACGGGCCATTTTCGCTGTTTGCCGCCATTACCGACGCCGGACGCAAGGGGGTTTCCCTGCAACGTTACAAAGGCCTTGGCGAGATGAACCCCGAGCAGCTTTGGGAAACAACGCTTGATCCCAATGCGCGTACCCTTTTAAGGGTGGAAATCAACCAGAGCGAGGAAACCGATGCTATTTTCTCGCAATTAATGGGTGATCTGGTCGAGCCGCGGCGCGAATTCATTCAAAAGAACGCCCTTAATGTGGCTAATCTGGATGTGTAGTTCGAACAATTCGAACCATGCCATTTTAGCTTTCGTCCCTAAACCGGCCACAATTTGAATGGATAGCCAGTTATAGAGCGTTTTCAAGATAAGTGGACACCACTTATCTGGTTCGAAAACGCGACAAAACAAAAATTTAGAGCTTGGCGTTCTGATTCAACCTGAACGCATCTTGCTCTAGCCGGGCTGTATCTCAACGTGAAATGCATTCCCGGTTTTTAGGGCTTTTTATGGACATCAAGCTGTCACCTCAGGATCGCATCAGTTCCTCCGCCAGGCGCGGCCGTCGCGGCGCGCCCAAAACCGGCAAAAAACGCACCAATAGCCAAAAATCCGGTGGCGGCGGCAGGGGCAGCGGCGGCGGCGGCGGTGGCGGCAAAAATTCCAATAAAAAATCGCCTTCCGGACGGCGCGGCCGGGCAACCCCCCCCCTGACATTCTGGCGCGTTATCGGCAAAATGTTTTATTGGTCCCTGGTGCTTGGCATCTGGGCAACGCTGGCGGTTGCCGGAATTATTGTCTATTACGCCATTCAACTGCCGTCCTCGGATAGCTGGGCGGTTCCAAAGCGTCCGGCCAATATCCGCATCATTGCCGCCAACGGCCAGTTGATTTCCAACCGCGGCAAGATGGGCGGGGAAGCGGTCGCCTTATATGAATTGCCCCAATATGTTCCCGCCGCCGTCATTTCCATTGAGGACCGGCGGTTTTATTCCCATTTCGGCATCGACCCCATCGGCATCGCCCGCGCCATGGTTGTCAATATTGAAGCCGGGCGCATTGTTGCCGGCGGCTCCACCATTACCCAGCAGGTGGCCAAAAACCTGTTTCTTACCCCCGACCAGACCCTGGGGCGAAAGGTGCAGGAGGCGTTGCTGGCGCTGTGGCTTGAGCGCAATTACACCAAGAACGAAATTCTCGAACTCTATTTGAACCGGGTTTATTTTGGCGCCGGCACCTTTGGCATTGAAGCAGCCTCCCAGCGCTATTTTGGCAAATCGGCACGCAATCTTTCGTTGGGGGAAGCCGCCATTCTGGCCGGGCTGTTAAAAGCTCCCTCGCGCCTGTCCCCGGACAAAAACCCCGAGGCCGCCGCCAAGCGGGCGCGCGTTGTTTTGACCGCAATGGCCGAAGAGGGATATATATCCCAGGCTGAGGCAAAAGCGGCCGCCATCGACCCCAACAAGCGCATTCGCACCCGGGTCGCCGGTTCTGAATATTATGTTGCCGACTGGGTTGAAACCCTGATGAAATCCTATATCGGAGAAGTCACCCAGGACGTTATCGTTACCACGACCATTGACTGGGATTTGCAGAAATACGCCGAATTCGCCATTCGCGAAATGGTGGCCAAGAATGGCGAGGAGCGCAAGTTTTCACAAGGGGCGCTGGTTTCCATGGACACCAGCGGGGCGGTCAAGGCCATTGTCGGTGGTACCGATTATTCGACCAGCCAGTATAACCGCGCCATTACCGCGCGCCGCCAGACCGGCTCATCCTTCAAGCCGATTGTTTATCTCACCGCTCTTGAAGCCGGCTATACCCCCGACACAGTCGTTGAGGATGCCCCGCTTGATTACAAGGGCTGGAAGCCGGAAAACTACAATGGCAAATATGCCGGCAAGGTGACTTTACGCAAGGCGATATCCTATTCGCTCAATACGGTTGCCGCCCGGCTGATTATCGCGGTCACGCCCAAAGCGGTGGTTGAAACCGCCCACCGGTTGGGGATTTCCTCCCAGATCGACCCGGTACCCTCGATTGCCCTTGGCACCGCCGGCATATCATTGCTGGAGCTGACCGGGGCCTATGCGCCGTTCGCCAATGGCGGCACCGGGGTCATCCCGCATGTGATTACCTCGATCAAGACCACCGACGGCAAGGTGCTTTATCAAAATATTCCCGCCGGCCCGGGCCGGGTGATCGCGGCCAAATATGTGGCGATGATGAACGACATGCTATCCTCGGCCATTGATATCGGCACCGGCAAGCGCGCCCATCTCAAGGGTTGGCCGATTGCCGGCAAGACCGGAACCACCCAATCCAACCGCGACGCGGTTTTTGTCGGCTATTCGGCCAAATTGATCACCGGTATCTGGCTTGGCAATGACGATGATTCGCCGATGAACCGGGTCGGCGGTGGCTCGCTTCCGGTTGAAATATGGTCCGAATTCATGACCAGGGCCCATCAGGGGCTGGCCCCGACCAATTTGCCCGGCACCTATGGCATAATCCCGCCAGACCCGCTTAAACCCGACGCCCAGAACCCCCCGCCACGGCAAAAGCGCACGCTGGTTGATCTGATCAACTCACTATTCGGCAATAATAATTAAAGTTATTGCTCAGGCAAGCGATGCCATATCACCCCGGCCCAGCCCGCCGGCGCGAGGCAAATAAAGCGGCGGCTTGGTGCTTGATAAGCTGTGTCCGCTGGCAAAACACGAATTGTTCAGCCTATTTCACGCCATATCACCCCGGCTCCAGCCCGCCGGCGCGAGGCAAATAAAACGGCGGCTTGGTGCTTGAGAAGTCGTGTCCGCTGGTAAAACACGAATTGTTCAGCCTATTTCGCGCCATATCACCCCGGCCCAGCCCGCCGGCGCGAGGCGAATAAAGCGGCGGCTTGGTGCTTGATAAGCTGTGTCCGCTGGCAAAACACGAATTGTTCAGCCTATTTCGCGCCATATCACCCCGGCCGCCGGGATTATCATGTTTTCAAACCTGACCGGATCGGAGGCATAATTGAAATAAAACCGCTGGGTTGCGGTGTCACGAACCCTAAGAGCGGCGGGCAAATCAAGGGTTGCAATGCCCATTTTTGAGCAGAGCTGCAACACCAACCGCTTGAACGTTTCTTCATCGGGCCATCCGGCCAGATAATAAAGATTTTTTGCCCGTACCAGCCCCGGCTGCCCGGATTTGGTTTGCCAGACAATCTCATCGCCTGTTTCCAGATGTTCAAACCAGCGTTCAAAACCGCCGCCATCCTTTAGCTCAATTCTGGAGCCCGGCGGCAGGCTTTGAACCATTGTTACTTTTGTCTCAAGCCCGTCCAGATTGGGGCCCAATGGTTCGGCAATCGAGAATTCATCGGTTTTCAAGCCGGAGCGCGGCCCGATCAGCGCTAAGCCCTTGAAGCGGGCCAACCCCTGTTTTAGCTCTTCGGAAATTGCCATCAAACCCGGCGCCAAAACCAGCCGATAGGCTGATAAATCATCAATGTCCGGGGGCACAATATCAATCGAAAGCCCTGCTTGGCGCAACGCCCGGTAAGCAGAAAAAGCCAGCGCGAACATATCAAAATCAGCCCCCTGCGGCTCAGCCTGCCAGGCCCAGCATGATTGATAATCAAAAATCAGCGCCACCTCGGCCCGGCCTGTTTCCGCCTTTGGCAGGGTCTTTATTTCGCGCGCCACTTCAGCTATTTCAGCCAATGCCGGAGCTGCAACCCCATCGGAGCGCAACAGTCCGGCATGCATTTGCTCCTGGGCAAACGGAGCCTGACGCCAGCGGAAATAGCAAACATTTTCGGCCCCATGGGCAAACGCTTCCCAGCTCCAGAGCCGCACCATGCCGCCAAGGGGGGCCGGATTATAAGGAGCCCAGTTCACCGGGCCGGGCTGTTGTTCCATCACCCAGAGGCGGCCACGACCGACAGCGCGGTAAAGATCATGGTGAAAGGCCTGCATGTCCGGGTCGCCCTGACGCAAAAACCGTTTTTTGTGCGCCTCGTTTGCCTCCAGCCGGTCACTTAAAAATCCGATTGGATAACTGTCCCAGCCCGCAATATCCATATCAGCGCCGACCTTGTAATGGTCAAAATCAACTATGCGCCCCATATAATTGTGTAGAACAGGAGCATTGGAATATTTGCGGATCTGGTCAACCTGCACCTTGTTGAATGCTACCACCTGATCGGAGCTGAAGCGCTTGAAGGCCAATTGATGGGCCGGATTGGCTTCGGTAACCGTCAGATTGGGCAACTCGATCTGGTCAAAACTGTTATATTGCATCGACCAGAATATGTTGCCCCAGGCCTGGTTCAGCGCCTCTATTGTGCGATATCTTTGCGCCAGCCAGTTGCGAAACTCCAATAAAGCGGCCTTTGAATAGGAGCGGGTGGTATCGTGGCAGCCATATTCATTGTCTGTCTGGAATGCACAAACATAAGGGTTTGTCCCATAGCGTTGCCCCAACAGATTAGCGATGCGGGCGCATTCTTTCTTATAACCCTTGTGCGAGAAACAATAATGGCGGCGCGAGCCGAATTTGCGCTTGCGCCCTTGTTCGTCAACGGCGAGCATATCGGGATATTTATCCAGCATCCAGCGCGGC
>UOEO01000034.1_pt1 | contig 24244 bp, 23 predicted proteins | sample 1989881 | NCBI WGS metagenome assembly UOEO01 (sample SAMEA4712198, study PRJEB27164) | hydrothermal vent metagenome | biome: marine basaltic hydrothermal vent biome; feature: marine hydrothermal vent; material: mineral | place: Pacific Ocean | collected 2011-06-14/2011-07-23 | depth 1691 m
CGGGGTCAGCCCGGAAATGATTGAGCGAACCATCATGGCGCTTGAAAATTCCAGCGGCCCGGTTCTTTGTTATTGCCGCACCGGAACCCGCTCCACCACCTTGTGGGCTCTCTCCCAGGCCGGCAAAAAACCGGCCAAGGAGATTATCGAGGCGGCGGCACAGGCCGGATATGACATCTCGCATCTTGCGGGTCATCTGGGGTAAGGCTCTTTCTGGTTGACCATTTCGCCTTTTGCTGAACTCAGGGACACCGATATAAATGTCAATCAAGAAAATCCTCGTTGCCAATCGTAGTGAAATCGCCATTCGCGTGTTTCGCGCCGCCAATGAATTGGGGCTGAAAACCGTGGCCGTGTTCGCCAATGAGGACAAGCTGGCGCTACACCGTTTCAAGGCCGATGAAGCCTATATGATTGGCAAGGGCCTTGGTCCGGTCGAGGCCTATTTGCAGATTGACGAATATATTCGCATTGCCCACGAGAGCGGGGCGGACGCCATTCACCCCGGTTATGGCCTGTTGTCGGAAAGCCCGGAATTCGCCGACGCGTGCGAAGAGGCGGGAATTATCTTTATCGGCCCGCGGGCCGAAACCATGCGCATGCTCGGTAACAAGGTTTCAGCGCGCCATCTGGCGGTTGAAAATGATGTGCCGGTGGTGCCGGCAACCGATCCGCTGCCTGAAGATCTTGATCAATGCGCATCAATGGCGGCAAAAATCGGCTATCCGTTGATGCTCAAGGCGAGCTGGGGCGGCGGCGGGCGCGGCATGCGCCGCATTCTGAGTGAAAAAAACCTGCGCGGAGAACTGGATGAGGCCAAGCGCGAGGCCAAGGCGGCTTTTGGCAAGGACGAGATGTATCTGGAAAAACTTGTCCAAAGGGCGCGCCATGTGGAAGTGCAGCTTTTGGGCGATGATCATTCCAATCTGGTGCATTTGTTTGAGCGTGACTGTTCGGTACAACGGCGCAACCAGAAAGTGGTCGAAAGGGCTCCGGCGCCCTATCTGAGCGAAAAACAGCGCGGCCAATTGACCGCGGCGGCGCTGCGCGTCGGCAAGGCGGCAAATTACCGCTGCGCGGGAACGGTTGAATTCCTGCTTGATGCTGACAGTAATGAATTCTATTTCATCGAGGTCAATCCGCGCATTCAGGTCGAACATACCGTTACCGAGGAAGTAACCGGCATTGATATCGTCAAGGCGCAAATCCATGTCATGGACGGGGAGGTGATCGGCACCGCGCAATCCGGGATACCGGCGCAAAAGGACATTCACCTTAACGGGCATGCCCTCCAGTGCCGGGTGACCACCGAGGATCCCGAGCAGAATTTCATTCCCGATTATGGCCGAATTACCGCTTATCGCGGCGCCACCGGGTTCGGGGTGCGGCTTGACGGGGGCACCGCCTATTCGGGGGCAGTGATTACCCGCTTTTACGACCCGCTACTGGAAAAGGTCACCTGCTGGGCCCCTTCACCCCAAGAAGCGATTGCGCGCATGGACCGGGCCTTGCGCGAATTTCGTATTCGCGGAGTTTCGACCAATCTGGCATTTCTGGAAAACATAATCGATCACCCGAAATTTCGCGACAATTCCTATACCACCCAGTTTATCGACAATTCTCCGGAACTGTTCGCCATTCCCAAACGGCGCGACCGGGCGACCAAGCTGTTGACCTATATCGCCGATGTCAGCGTCAACGGGCACCCCGATGTCAAGGACCGCACCCGCCCGCCTGCTGATGCGCCCCAACCGGTGGTGCCGGTTTTTGAACCTGTTTCAACCATTGAAGGGTCGCGCCAGATATTGGAGCGCGATGGGCCCAAAGGGCTGGCCAGTTGGATGAAGGGGCAAAAACAGATCCTTTTTACCGATACCACAATGCGCGACGCCCATCAGTCGCTGCTGGCCACCCGCATGCGCACCAACGATATCGTAAAGGTGGCCAGTGCCTATTCAAACGGGATGCCCAATTTGTTTTCGCTGGAATGCTGGGGCGGGGCGACCTTTGACGTTTCAATGCGGTTTTTAAATGAAGACCCCTGGGAACGCCTGGCGATGGTGCGCGATGGTGCGCCCAATATATTGATGCAAATGCTGCTACGCGGCTCCAACGCGGTCGGATACACCAATTACCCCGACAATGTGGTGCAATATTTCGTTGCTCAGGCCGCCAAGGGCGGGGTTGATGTTTTCCGGGTTTTCGACTGTCTCAACTGGGTTGAAAACATGCGGGTCGCCATGGACGCGGTGATTGAAGCGAACAAGGTCTGTGAAGGGGTAATTTGTTATACCGGGGACATGCAAGACCCTGATCGGGCCAAATATGATTTGAAATATTATGTTTCGCTGGCCAAGGAGCTGGAAAAAGCCGGAGCCCATGTTCTCGGGCTCAAGGACATGGCCGGATTGCTCAAGCCGGCGGCGGCAAAAAAGCTGATCCAAACCCTAAAACAGGAAATTTCGCTGCCGATTCATTTTCATACCCATGATACTTCGGGAGCGGCGGCCGCTTCTGTTCTGGCGGCGGTTGAAGCGGGAGTGGACGCGGTGGACGCGGCAATGGACGCGTTTTCCGGCACCACTTCCCAGCCCTGTTTAGGCTCTCTTGCCGCCGCGTTAAGAGGCACGGCGCGCGATCCGGGGTTTGACGCCAAGACCATTCGCGAAATCTCGTTTTACTGGGAGGCGGTCAGGACGCAATACCGCGCCTTTGAGAGCGATCTGCGCTCCGGGGCTTCGGAAGTCTATCTGCATGAAATGCCGGGAGGCCAGTTTACCAATTTGAAGGAACAGGCGCGCTCCTTGGGCCTGCAAAGCCGCTGGCACGAGGTGGCCCAGACCTATGCCGACGTCAATTTGATGTTTGGCGATATCGTCAAGGTCACCCCTTCGTCAAAGGTGGTCGGGGACATGGCGCTGGCCATGGTTTCTTCCGGGCTGACCCGCTTGGATGTTGAAGACCCGGCGCGCGAGGTAGCGTTTCCCGATTCGGTGATCGGATTTTTTGCCGGGGATATCGGTCAGCCACCGGGCGGATTTCCCAAAGCGCTGCAAAAAAAGGTGCTCAAGGGCAAGAAACCGCTGAGCAAACGCCCCGGCGCCTATCTCAAGGCGCGCGATATAGAGGCGGCGCGCGCCGATATTGCCAAAGAGCTTGATCAGGAGATCAATGATTTCCAGCTCGCCTCCTATCTGATGTACCCAAAAGTTTTTGTCGAGTTCATGAAGGCGCAGGATACTTATGGGCCGACCGCCGTTCTGCCTACCGCGGCCTATTTTTACGGGCTGGTCGACGGCGATGAATTGATGATTGATCTTTCCAAGGGCTTTACCCTGGTTCTGCGCTATCTCGGGCGGGCGCAAACCAACCAGAAAGGCATGGTCAGGGTATTTTTCGAGCTCAATGGCCAGCCGCGTTCGGTTTTCGTGCCGGATCGCAATATTGCCGGGGAAATAATCACCCGTCCCAAGGCCGTTGATGGCGAGCCCAAACAGATCGGGGCGCCGATGCCGGGAGTTATCTCGACGCTGATGGTCAAGACGGGTCAACAGGTCAAGGCGGGAGATGTGTTGTTGTCAATCGAAGCGATGAAAATGGAAACCGCGATCCACGCTGAAACAGACGGAATGGTGGCCGAAGTGCTGGTTGGCCTGGGCGACCAGATTGACGCCAAGGATTTGCTTATAAAACTGGAATAATACCAAAGAGAGCAATCCTACAAACGCTTTGCGGTGCCATCAATGGTTGGCCCGTTATTGTCGTTTTCCGGATCGTCGTTGAAATCATCATAGCCGCTCGATGAAGAATTTGACTGGGAAAAGTCCACCCGCTCCAGGCGGCCGACAATCCAGTTAACGGCGAACGTCACCAGCAAAATATCGTCGATCCAGCCCAGACCGACCAGAAAATCGGGCATAAGATCAATCGGGCTGATCACATAGGCGACAATGCCGACCATTAACGCCTTGAGATAAAATGGCGTTGCCGGATGCCAAAAGGCGCGCCAGAGCAATATTATCTGGCGGCGGAAAATGACCAAACGTGATAAAACCCTGCCCATTGGTGAAATGTAGTCTCGTTTTCAGCGATTGCAAGAGCTTGGCACAAGAGCTTGGTGCAAGCGCATTGCATCCCATTGCCGGGCGGCGTAATGGATTTGGGCATTTTGGGAGTTTTTGAAATGACCGGGCCACAAGCGCGCAGAAAATCGGTTCAAGTTGATGTTGGCGGCATTTTGCTGGGCGGCGGCGCCCCGATTGTCGTGCAGTCAATGACCAATACCGACACCGCCAATATTGAAGCGACAGTCAAACAGATCATTGATCTGCACCGGGCCGGCTCCGAAATCGTGCGCATTACCGTTGATCGCGCCGAGGCGGCGGCGGCAGTGCCTCATATTGCCGAGCGTTTGCAGAAAGCGGGCATCAAGGTGCCGCTGGTCGGGGATTTCCACTATATCGGGCACCAGCTTCTTGCCGATCATCCCGCCTGCGCCAAAGCGCTTGATAAATACAGGATCAATCCGGGCAATGTCGGGTTCAAGGCCAAGCGCGACATTCAGTTCACCAGTTTGGTTGAGCTGGCGCTCAAATATGACAAGCCGGTCAGAATCGGGGTCAATTGGGGCTCGCTCGACCAGGAATTGCTGACCCGGCTGATGGATGAAAATACCGCGCGCGATCAGCCATGGACAGCGGCGCATGTGATGCGCGAGGCGATCGTGCAATCAGCGCTTTTATCAGCCAAACGGGCCGAACAGATTGGTCTCAAGCGCGAAAAAATCATTCTTTCAACCAAGGTTTCCGACGTGCAAAACCTGATCGCGGTCTACAAGGAGCTGGCCGCACGCTCGGATCATGCGCTGCATTTGGGGCTGACCGAAGCGGGGATGGGCAGCAAGGGGATTGTTGCTTCTTCCGCCGCATTGGGGATTTTGCTGCAACAAGGGATCGGCGACACCATTCGGGTTTCCCTCACTCCCGAGCCGGGCGGGGACAGGACCCTTGAAGTCAAGGTGGCGCGCCAATTGTTGCAATCAATGGGTTTTCGCCGCTTTGTGCCGATGGTGGCCGCCTGTCCGGGTTGCGGGCGCACCACTTCCTCGACCTTTCAGCAATTGGCGCGCGAGATCGAAGATCATTTGTCCTCGTCAATGGCAAAATGGAAAGAAACCTATCCCGGGGTAGAAAATCTTTCGGTGGCGGTAATGGGCTGTATCGTCAACGGCCCCGGGGAAAGCAAGCACGCCGATATCGGCATTTCATTGCCGGGAACCGGGGAAAATCCGGCCGCCACGGTTTTTATCGAGGGCAAGAAAGTCGCCACCCTCAGGGGAAATGATGTCGCCGAACAGTTCAAACAAATGCTGGCCGACTATATTGAGCAGCGCTTTGGATGAAGAACCTGAAAACTCGATTGTTGCCCAGCGGGTTAATCTGGCCCGTAGCGGAAACAACCCATATCTTGTGAGCAGACTGGAAAGTGGCTGGCTGGTGATGGCGGACCGGCAGATGGTTGTCGGCCATTGTATAATATTAGCCGATCCTGTGGTTACTTCGCTTAATGATCTGGATGGACTGGCGCGTCAAACGTTTCTGGCGGATATGGGGCTGGTGGGTGATGCAATGCTTTCCTGTTCCGATGCCTATCGGATCAATTATGAAATTATGGGCAATACTGATCCTGCGCTTCATGCTCACATCATCCCCAGATATAAAAGTGAACATGATGCCAAACGCGCCATGCCCGTATGGTTTTATGATTGGCATGAAGCACCGGCTTTTGACCCACAACAACATGGTGAATTTCAGCAAGCACTTCAGGCACAAATCGCCCGGATGAGATGAAGGGGTAAAGCTTAATTCTCCCTTTCGGCAAAATATTTTGCCGTGGCGCGCAGACCGTTGGCCTCGGGGCCAAACATCATCAGGGCGGAAATAGCGTTATGTATAGTGTCGCCCAAATGACGCCGCGCCGCCGTTAGCCCGATGCGGGCAACAAGGGTTGGTTTTTGCCTTTGGGCGTCCTTTCCCGTGGCCTTGCCCATCTGTTCGCTGGTGGCGGTGAGGTCTAAAATATCATCAGCAAGCTGAAAGGCATGCCCGGCCTCCTGGCCATAGATAGTCAGGGCGGCAAGCTGGTCGTCATTGGCGCCACCAAGAAGAGCGCCCATGCGTACGGCGGCCCGGATCACGGCCCCGGTTTTCATTTTTTGCATAAGGGCGATCTCATTTTCTGGCGGGGAATTTTTTTCACCCATAAGATCAAGCGCCTGTCCGCCAGCCATTCCCGCGGCCCCGGAGCCCCGTGCCAGCTCCAAAATCAGGCTGGTTCGCACCACCGGATCGGGGTGACTTGAAGGGTCAGCCAAAACTTCAAAGGCATGGGTAAGAAGGGCATCACCGGCCAGGATTGCTGCTGCCTCGTCAAACTTTTTATGTACGCTGGGCTGGCCACGGCGAAAATCATCATCATCCATTGCCGGCAGATCATCGTGAATGAGCGAATAGCAATGAACCATCTCAACCGCCAACGCTGCCCTGATCACCTGGTCCGGTGCCAGCGAGAATATGGCGGCGCTTTGCATCACCAATAGCGGGCGCAGGCGCTTGCCCCCGTTAAGGGTGCCGTGGCGCATGGCGCCTATAAGACGTTGCGGCGCTTGTCCGGGGCCGTGGAGGCGCTCCCGCGTCAAAAAATCGCCAAGGGCGCGATCAATCATTTTGGCGCATCCGTGGCGCTGACTTTTAAAATCATCCATATATTGTGACTAACCGTTAGTTGTATGGCCTGCAAGCCGCACCATTGGCCGCCACTTCAATCAAAGAGAAGATGCAGGTTTTGTCTGCTCCAAAAAATACACTAGCCAACGGGATTTTAAGCGAGTATAACGCGCGCCAATCCAACTGGAAATTTCACTAAAAATGCTCTTTGTCAGGCTGGCCCGATCCCGCGCCTTTTGAGCACAATATGTTAGACGGAGTTTAAAAATGGCAGTTCCAAAGCGAAAAACCACGCCCTCCAAACGTGGCATGCGCCGTTCGGCCGATGCTCTTGGCCGTCCCGCCTATGTCGAGGACAAAGACAGCGGCGAATTGCGCCGCCCGCACCATATCGACCTCAAGACTGGCATGTATCGCGGCCGCCAGATTCTCAAGGCAAAAGACTAGAGCAAGATGCGTTCAGGTTGAATCGGAACGCATGTTCTAAGTCTTTGTTTGGTCGCGGTTTCGAACCGGATAAGTGGTATCCACTTATCCTGAAAACGCTCTAGCCTTTATCTGATTCAGTCAATTTCAGGGCTGCCCTTTTTTAAACAAAAGGGCGGCCGTTTTCATTGTGTGTCCGCTTGCGGGGTTGTAAGAGAAACCAACCACAATCGGAGGGCTTGCATGATGACACGCACTGAACGGGACACCATGGGTACCATTGAGGTGCCGGCTGATAAATATTATGGCGCGCAAACGGCGCGCTCGCTGATGAATTTCAAGATCGGCGGCGAAAAAATGCCGATCGAAATCATTCATGCCTTCGGGGTTTTGAAAAAAGCCGCCGCGCTGACCAATAATGAACTTGGCCTGCTTTCAGATGAATTGACCTCTTTGATCACAGCGGCCGCCGATGAGGTTATTTCCGGCAAGCTGGACGATCATTTCCCGCTGGTGGTGTGGCAGACCGGGTCGGGCACCCAATCAAACATGAACGTCAATGAAGTGATTTCCAACCGCGCCATTGAAATGGCCGGCGGGCAAATGGGCTCCAAAAGTCCGGTTCACCCCAATGATCACGTAAATAAATCCCAGTCCTCCAACGATACTTTCCCCACCGCCATGCATATTGCGGCGGTTGCGCAAATAGAAAATTATCTGTTGGGTCGGGTGCAAAACCTGCGCGACACGCTTGCGGCCAAATCAAAAGAATATGCCGATATCGTCAAGATCGGGCGCACCCACCTCCAGGACGCAACCCCTCTTACTCTCGGTCAGGAAATTTCCGGCTGGGTGGCGCAACTGGATAATGCGCTGGTGGCAATAAGGGCAACCCTTCCTCAGTTGCGCCAATTGGCGCTCGGGGGGACCGCGGTTGGCACCGGGCTTAATACCCACCCGAAATATGCACAAATGGTTGCAAAAAAAATTGCCGAACTTTCAGGACTGAAGCTGGTAACGGCCCCCAACAAGTTTGCCGTTCTGGCCGCGCACGACGCTTTTGTCGGCACCTCGGGAGCGCTCAAGCAATTGGCGGCGGCGACAATGAAAATCGCCAATGACGTGCGCTGGCTGGCCTCCGGCCCGCGCTGCGGTATCGGTGAGCTGGCGCTGCCGGAAAACGAGCCTGGCTCCTCGATCATGCCGGGCAAGGTCAACCCGACCCAGTCTGAAGCGATGACCATGGTTTGCGTACAAGTTATGGGAAATGATGCAACTATCGGGTTCGCCGGCTCGCAAGGCAATTTCGAACTCAACGTATTCAAGCCGGTAATGGCCTATAATCTGTTGCAGTCGATCCGGCTTTTGGCCGACGCCTGTCAGAGCTTCAATGATAATTGCGCCGTGGGAATTAAGCCGGTTGAGGCCAATATTGCCGCCCATCTCAACAATTCGCTGATGCTGGTAACAGCGCTCAATACCATCATCGGTTATGACAATGCGGCCAAACTGGCCAAACATGCCCATAAAACCGGCTCGACCCTTCGTAAGGCGGCGATCGAACTTGGTTTGTTGAGTGGTGATGAGTTTGATAAAGCGGTGCGGCCTCAAGAAATGGTCGGCCCGCTCAAGCTTTAGGACCGGCATATATCTTCAAGCGGTTTCAGTGTGTCCATATCCGGCGGGCATTGAGGGGTGGGCAATCCTGATAGTGGCGCAATAGGCGATGGTTGCAACATTTACCGGGGCGCGCTTTCCCTTGCGCTGCGCCGGCATCTTGTTGCGCGCCGCAATAAGCTGGGAGAGAAATTGTGCCGGCACCCGGTGACGAAACAGCGAGGGGCGCTGGCGCGGCATCGACACAATTACCGGCAGGTTTGATGATGCGATGCAATCCTGTCTCTCTTTGGAACAGTGATGATCCCGATTTGACATTTAACACCTCATTTCCTGTATCAGAGCGGACCATCTGTTTCATTTTGCAACAAAATGCGTGGTCCTTACCTTCTAGGTGGCAAGGGGCGTGCCAATTATCAATGGTTTTTTAACCTTTCAAGGGGTCAAGCTTTAAGAGATGGTTAATCATTGCGGCTCTCAAACCATTGCTTAAAACACGTCCTTGGCCTTTCTGATCGCTCCAAAAACTTCTGTTGGAGCGGCCCCGGACATGCCGATCAAAGACGCCAGTTCAGGATCATCAGCCCTGAGAAATGGATTGGCGCGTTTATCCTCACCGAGCAAAAAAGGCACTTCCGGCAAATTTTTTGATCTCAGGGCCGAAATTTCAGCAGCACGGGTTTGCAGCGCCTTGTTGTTCGGGTCAATGCTCAGGGCAAAGGCGGCGTTGGCGGCGCCATATTCATGGCCGCAATAGACCATGGTTTCATCGGGTAATTCCCTTAATCTTTCCAGACCGGCCCACATCATCGCCGGCGTACCTTCGAACATGCGCCCGCAACCAAGGGAAAACATCGCGTCGCCGGTAAAAAGATTTTTGCCGTTTGTATCAAAATAGCAAACATGGCCCAGCGTATGCCCGGGGGTGGCGATAACGCGCAATCCGGTATTGCCGATCATGACCCGGTCGCCATCGGAAAGTTTTTTATCAAGCCCGTCAATTTTGTCCGCCTCCAGCGCCGAACCGCTAACAGTAATATCATGGGAGAGTTTGAGGGCGGCAATGGCCCCGGTATGGTCCCAATGATGATGGGTGATCAAAACATCGCTCAGCTTCCAGTTGCGGCGTACCAAAGCCTTGTTTATCGGGTCGGCCTCGGGAGCATCGATTGCCGCTGTCCGGCCGCTTTTACTGTCATGGAGCAAAAAGCCATAATTGTCGGCCAGGCACTTAAATATTTCGATCTGGAGCGGCATGGCCATTGCCTCCTTGGTTTTGATGCTTACTTTTGCTAGGCCCATGGATCATGGATCATGGATCATGGATCATGGATACAAAGCGCCTGGCTGATTGTGCGCATCAAGGGGTGTTGAAAAAATGACGCCGGACATCAAGTGGCTGATCGAGTTTTACAACTCGCCGCTGGGCCGTATTGCGCGGCGCCTGGTCTATAAGCAGGTGATGGAGCTGGCCGGAGATATCAAGGGCAAACGGGTGCTCGGGCTGGGGTTTGCAACCCCCTATCTTGGCTTCAGTCTTGAAAAGGCGGAGCGGGTTTTAGCTTTCATGCCGGAACGCCAGGGCGCAACCGCCTGGCCGCGCCAGGCTCCATCCAAGACGGTTCTGGTCGATCCGCTCGAATTGCCGCTAACGGACGCCGCGATCGACCTGGTGATTGCGGTGCATGCGTTTGAACATACAGCGGACAGCGAAGAGCTGATGCGAGAAATGTGGCGCATATGCGCGCCAAACGCTCAACTGATCATTGTGGTGCCCAAACGAAGGGGGCTGTGGTCAACCCGCGACAATACCCCCTTTGGCTCCGGCAATCCATTTAGCCGCCGGCAACTGGACCGACTGCTTGAGGATCATTCGTTTGAAGTCACCGATTGCCGGGATGCGCTTTACATACCCCCGAGCCAGCGCCCGTTTCTGCTTAAATCAGCAGGGTTTTTTGAACGGGCCGGACGCATGTTCGGCTCGGCGCTGGCCGGGGTTATTCTGGTCAAGGCGCATAAGAAACTTTTCCCGGCCGTCCTGCGTCGCAAACGGGCGGAAAGATTTATCCGGGTGCCGTCAATGGCCCCGCAAACAGCGATGCAAAACCGGCGGGCAAAAATTGTTTGAAGATGGTTAGCGCAAGCTTTTGCAATAAAGGCTTGCTATGGCTATGTTCGCGCCGCGCGTGTTCTCTCCCCTCTTTTTAGTTGAAAGCATATCCTTAAATGTCCCCACGCCCGATGCCAAAACCCTCGATTATGAAAATAACCCCTTATGTTCCCGGCCGTTCCAGCCCCTCACCGGGGCTCAGAACGGAGCCTGGGCTAAAAACCATCAAGCTTTCTTCCAATGAATCAGCGCTGGGAGCCTCACCAAAAGCGATTGCAGCCCTTGATGGCCTTGGCGGCGTGCTGGCTCATTATCCGGATGGATCTTCAGGCAATTTGCGCGCCGCGCTGGCTCAAACGCACGGGCTGGAAGAAAACCGCATTGTCATCGGGGCCGGTTCGGACGAAATCCTGCACCTGTTGGCGCAAATATATATCGGGGAGGGGGACGAAGCCATTGTCAGCGAATTCGGGTTTCTGGTTTATCCGATAATAACCCGGGGCGCAGGCGGGGAGCCGGTTTTTGTTTCCGACAAGGATTACCGGGTCGATGTCGAGGCAATTCTTGATGCGGTAACCAAAAAAACCCGCGTGGTATTTGTCGCCAATCCCAATAATCCAACCGGCACTTATTTGAGCGCCAGCGAGATGGGCCGCCTGCACAGGGGCTTGCGCGACGATATTTTGCTGGTCATTGACAATGCCTATGCCGAATATGTCAGCGCCGATGATTATCAAACCGGAGCCGAGCTGGCGCATACGGCGCAAAATGTGGTGATGGTGCGCACTTTTTCCAAGATCGGGCTGGCAGCGCTCAGGATCGGCTGGATGTATGGGCCGGCAACGATCATTGACGCCGTCAACCGCCTGCGCGGCCCGTTCAACGTAAATTACGCCGCCCAACTGGCCGGTGTCGCCGCTGTGCAGGATCATGAATTTACCGCCCGCCTCAAGGCTCACAATTCCAAATGGCGGCGCTGGCTGAGCGATCAATTGGCTTCCAACGAAATCCGGGTTTTGCCCTCTCAGGGTAATTTCATTCTGGCGATTTTCACCCGAAACGGCACGGCCGGAGCCAAAAAGGCTTTTCAGGCATTGTCCGAAAAAGGCCTGGTGGTGCGCGAAATGGGGGCCTATGGCCTGGCTGATGCCTTGCGCATTTCCATTGGAGACGAAGAGGCAATGAAAAGAGTTGCAGTTATTTTAAGGGATTTGACGCAAGCATGAGCGTGGTTTTTGAAAAAATGGCCCTGATCGGGGTTGGGCTGATCGGCTCCTCCATTGCCCAGGCGGCGCGCCAGAGGGGGGTGGTAAATCATATCAGCATCGCCACCAGGCGCCAGGAGACGCTGGAGGAGGCGCGCTCGATCAATATTGGCGACAGCTACACCACCGAGGCAAAAAAGGCGGTTGCTGATGCCGATCTGGTAATTTTATGCACCCCTGTCGGGGCTTTTGAAAATGTGATGAAACAGATCGCCCCGGCCCTCAAGCGGGGGGCTGTTTTAACCGATGTCGGCTCGGTCAAGGGGCATGTGCACAAGGTTGTTGGACCGCTGGTGCCGGCGGGAGTGGATTTTGTCCCCGGCCACCCGATGGCGGGAACGGAATATTCCGGCCCCCTGGCGGGCTTTCCTTCATTGTTTGAAGGGCGCTGGTGCATATTGACCCCCGAGGCGGATATTGCGCCCAAGGCGGTGGAAAATCTAAGCGCGTTCTGGCGGGCGCTGGGTTCTGATGTCGAACTGATGGACAGTGCGCATCACGATCTGGTGGTGGCCATTACCAGCCATGTCCCGCACCTTGTCGCCTATAATATTGTTGGCACTGTTGATGACATGGAGACGGTTTCCAAATCCGAAGTGATAAAATTTTCCGCCGGTGGTTTCCGCGATTTTACCCGTATCGCCGCCTCGGACCCGGTGATGTGGCGCGACGTGTTCTTGACAAATCGCGATGCGGTGCTTGAAATGCTGGGGCGGTTTCTTGAAGATCTCAGCGTATTGCAACGCGCAATCAGGGTCGGGGACGGGGTGGCGCTTGAGGCTTTGTTTACCCGCACCAGGGCCATTCGCCGCTCGATCATTGACGCTGGTCAGGAAACCGCTGCCCCGGATTTCGGACGAACGCAGAGTCATGAAGACGAAAAAGACACTAAAAGCTAGTTAAGGGCGTTAAAGGTTAAAACCGGCAAATTGCCAGCCAGCAACACCCCATGGCGCAATGAATAGGACTGGTCGCGGCTATTATCCTTGTTGGGAAACCCAAACAGGATCTGAAGCGTTGTCGGGTCGATAAAGCGTTGCAGGCGATCCATTATGTTTTTTGTATGCAGCGCGAAATCGCCGCTCAGCCTGGCCTGGCCGTTAGCGCTCAAACTGCCGACAAGCTTGAATTCAGAGCGGGCGTCAGCGCCGGTAAACGCCACAAGCTCAATGCCGGTCTTTTCTCTAAACCAGTTGCTGGCAAGTCTTGAAAGCGACCATTGCCTGATATCATCCGGGATGGCGCCAATTGTTGCTTCAAGGCGCAGGCTGGCATCCGTCAGATCAAATTCGGCAAGCGTAACCTTGTTGGCGCCAACAAGGGCGCTCAATTGCACCAGGGCGGCATTCTTGTTGTATTTATCCGGGTTATCGGCAAGCTCAGCCTTGAAGCGCTCAATGCGCATCAGCAGTTTTTCACCGGCAAGATTGTCGATAAACTCAAGATTACCAGCCGCAATGGAAACGCGATCCAGCGCCCAGCCGTTGGTGCGAACAAAAACATTTAAATAATCCCAGCCTATCTGGCGGCGCGAGCCGGAAAAATCATCTTTGATCGCGGCCGGACCAGAAGCGGAAATCTCCATGCTGGTCGGGCTGAAAACCTGCATTGCAGCCTTGATCCGGGGCAGCGAAAAACTGATGTCGCCATCCCTGACAACCAGATTGGAGCAAGTGAGAACAAGGTCAAAGGGAAAACCGGAAACGATGAATTTTTTGCATTCAATTTGCGGGGCCGCGTTCAAACTGGCCTGCATAAACTGGTCGGCCCTGGTTTTTATCGCAATGGCAACAGCAAACCAGGCCACTATCCAGCCGGCAACAACCATGATGATGATGCTTATTAAAACCACAAGACGCTTCATTGCTGGCTTTCTTTGACATTGAACGCACACGATTTTGTTTACGGGAACGGCTTAACACCGGTTGCATGTATCAATCCATACGGCTAGAAAATTAGCCATGTAGAGGATTTGTGTTCAAATATGGTTCACTCGTATAGTTTTTGGGTATTTGGATACGGATCGCTAATCTGGCGCCCGGGATTTGAATTTATTTCTGCCCAGGGGGGGTTGCTGTGCGGATTTCACCGTTCGCTATGCATTTATTCGCATTTATATCGCGGCACACCGGAAAAACCCGGTCTGGTGTTCGGCCTGTTGCCTGGCGGCTCATGCCGGGGCCGCGCTTTTGAGATCAGTTCAGACAAATGGGCGGGGGTACTTTCTTATCTGCGCGAACGCGAAACACAGGTTTATCGCGAGGTTCGCGGCCCGATCAAACTTGATGACGGGCGCAAAGTTGAGGCTTTGAGCTTTGTTGCCAATGAAGATCATGCCCAGTTTGCCGGGGGATTATCCATTGAGGAAAAATTGGCGCTGGTAGACAGCTCGCAAGGCCAGACGGGCAGCAACCGCGATTATATTTTCAACACGATGGAGCATTTAACCCAATTGGGCATCAGTGACCGGCGGCTTGATAACATTTGCCGCCTGCTTGAACAAAAGCAGGTTTCATGATCCAGGTTTCATGATCATAGGCGGCCGGTAAAACCTGCCTGGACTGTTGTTTAAGCGTGTGATGATCAAGCCTTTGTTGCTTCAATCCGTTCAAACTGGCCGTGCTTGGCAAAGCGCCACATATAGGTGGGCAATAGCGCATCGAGCGCCTTTGGCTTGATTGAAAACGCCTCAAAGGTGCGTTTTTGAGCAATGGCGCTTTCCGAGACAATTTCATCGCTCGCATAAAAGATTGCCTGGTCAACAGTCAGCCAGGGGTTGGGCAGCCATTGCAAAAACCAGCCCTCCAGCTGGGCAATCGGCATCGGCCAGGTAACAAGCGGCCGGCGACGGCGGCTTTGCTTGACCACCTTTTGCATCAACTCTTTCATGGTCAGGATATCGGGGCCACCAAGTTCGTAAACCGTCCCGGCCTTGGCCATCCCTTGTGCGGCACGAGTAATTGCCCCTGCAACATCCACGACATAAACCGGCTGATGGCAGGCCTTGCCCCCAATCACCGGCATGACGGGAAACAGGCGGGCAAAGGTGCCAAACAGATTGAAAAATCTGTCGCCCGGGCCAAACATAGTCGCGGGACAAAAAATGACCGCCTTGGGAAAGGCTGCAAGAACCTGTTTTTCTCCCAAGGCCTTGGAGCGCAAGAAATTGCTTTTGGCATCCGGGTCGGCGCCAAGGGCTGAAACATGGATTAAAGAAGGCACCCCGGCTTTTGCCGCGGCGCGGGCGACGTTTGCCGCACCAAGCGTGTTGACGGCATCAAAACTCTGCCGCCCGCTTTCGTGCCATATGCCGGCAAGATTAATGACAATATCAGCGCCCTTGACCGCCCGGGCCACTGAATCAAAATCACGTATATTTACCTGAATCGGCTGTATCTGACCGACACTACCGAGCGGGCGCACATGACCGGCCAGATCAGGACGGCGCACCCCGACCCGAATACGAAAGCCCTGATCGGCCATTTGTTGAACAAGCTGGGTCCCCAAAAAGCCCGACCCGCCAATGATGGTGGCAAGTTTGGATTTTCTTTCGCTCATGGCGCTCTAATGCTCCCCGATAATTGGTGCAATGATTATTATTGGCTTGATAGCTGCAACATCACTGCTTGTCGAGAGTTACTGAGCATCCAAGGGCGGTTTTGGCCAATTTGCCGCGAGAAGTTTTTACGCAAGCTAATTGACAATTCCGCTTCCCGCCCCTAGTGAACTGGCTCAGGATTTACCCCCTCCCCGGATTGCCCTGGTGGCGGAATTGGTAGACGCGCTAGCTTCAGGTGCTAGTTTCTGTATGGAAGTGGAAGTTCGAGTCTTCTCCAGGGCACCATTTACTCTTTTTTACAAGCGTTACGGCTAAGCGCTAATGGCTAGGGCGTTTTCAAGAGCAAGATCGAATAATTGAACGATCCAGCGGATTGTTCAACGATCGAACAGGACACCACTTATCTGTCTCGATAAACGTGACAAAACCAACCCGTCGGCACGTGACAAAACCATCTCGTCGGCACGAGACAAAACCAGCCCGTCGGCGCGAGACAAAAGAAAGACTTGAAGAGCCAAGCGTTCTAACTCAGCATAAGCGCAGCTTGCTATAACTGGTGATACAACCAGAATTTGAAAACATACTTTGGGTTATTTGCAGTTGACAGGGTGAGGGCAATGGCACAATTGAGTGAGTTGGAGCAAATTGTTTTGGGCGCGTTCAGGGTTACCGGCTTTTTTGGTAAAACTCCGAAACGAAACGTATCGAGAAAGTCCAGCGGCGTATGGCGCAACGTTCAGGCCAGCGGACAAGAGCTGTCTCTTGACGAAATCGCCTCGGCACTTGACGCGCTGGCGCAAAAGGGACTTCTCAGATTTGATCAAGGTGTCGCATTTCTTACCGATGCCGGGTATGAGGAAATTCTCAATCAGTAATTTTCTGAAAATTGCCCTGCCCCAATCTTGATACCAGGCATTCTTTATTCATTGACGCTTGACGCCGCCGCCAGTTTCAAGCAGATAAAGCGGGATGCGGGTGTAGCTCAATGGTAGAGCAGCAGCTTCCCAAGCTGAATACGAGGGTTCGATTCCCTTCACCCGCTCCAGCATTTAAAGTTCCAGATTTTTTCATGTCCATATTTTGCAATATGGCCAACGGGCTTGCGCCTATGGCAATCGGCAAGAAATTGTTTTTGGCGGAGTAGAACATCCCCCTGACATCACAAGAACCCTGGCCAAACGGGTTTTGAATAAAATGCCACTGATTTCCTATAATCAATTTACATGTCTGGCCTCTAAACAAATTCATGCGGCTTTGCGGTTCCTACATGAAAATTGTCAAGCAAAACCACACAACGTCACATCGCAATCAATTAACCCCCATGCTTGAACCGGCAACATATCCAAAGGACCAGACCATGCTTTTGACAAAGAAAACTTCCGTTTTAACCAGAAAAAATCTGTTAAGCGGCATTGCCGGCCTGTCGCTTGTTGTCGGGCTGAGCCTGGCCCCGGTCAGTTTTGATTTCCAGGATGGCCAGTTGACACTCAATTCAAGTGCAGCCTATGCCAGCCCGGGCGATAATGAGCGCGGCAATGAAAATCCCGCCGCCAGCCAAAGCAATAATGAACGGCCCTCCGCCAGCGATGTTGCCGACAAGGCGCGTGAAGCTGCCAACAAGGCGCGTGAAGCTGCAGCCGACAGGGCGCGCGAGGCTGCCAGTAAAGCCAGCAATGATGCCGCTGATAAGGCACGCGAGGCAGCAAGCAAGGCCCGCGAAGCCGCTAGTAAAGCCAGCAATGATGCCGCTGACAAAGCACGCGAAGCAGCCGACAAAGCGCGTGAACTGGCTGACAAGGCGCGCGAGGCAGCAAACAAAGCCCGCAACGAAAAACCCTCAGCCAATGAGCGCGGCAGCAACCATGCCAGCGATACAGCTGACAAAGCGCGCGAACTGGCCGACAAGGCCCGCGAGGCAGCCGACAAAGCGCGCGAACTGGCCGACAAATCCGGGCAGGAAAAAGGACATGACCAGGCCAAAGGCGGCGACAGCAAGGACAGAAACAGCGGCAATGATAACTCCGGCAACCAGGGCAGCAACGTTAACCCTGACGCCGCGCCGCTGGCCCTGTCGGAATTCATATCCTCGCTGCGCAAAGGCACGCGTGTCAGCTCGGGTGCAGCAACATCTTCAAGCCTTAATCTGAGCTACAGCAATGGCTGGAAAGAGGAAATCGTTAATGGGCGCTATGTTCTTGTTGACCCGAATGGCAACACGATTGTCAGCCGCACCGTAAGAAGCGCCGACATTGCGCGGTTGCAGGCAATCCTGAAATAATCTTTGTCAAAATGATATGGCCTGGTTTTGCCTCAGGCAAAACCAGGGTAATAAAAAAGGCGGCGCATCAGCGCCGCCTTTTCCAATTTCAGCAATCAATTTATCAAGGAAACCGCTCTATTTACCCAGCGCCAGATCGGTAATCTTGTGGGTCCATGCGCCTACCGGCTGCTTGGTGATCACCGGATCGGAGCCACCGGCCAAAAGCGTATCAACCGTACGCTGGAAATCGGCGGGGTCCAAAGTACCATCAGAGCCTGCGGTCAGCTTGGCGATTTCACCCATCATGCGCCGTTGATGCTTTTGTGTCTGGGCGCCGGTTTCATCGTTCTCAAGTACGATGTCGGCGGCAGCGTCGGGGTTTTGCTCAGCCCATTTCCAGCCCTTCATCGAAGCGCGGACAAAGCGCACCATCTCATCGGAGAATTTGGGATCATTCAGCCTGTCTTCAAGCACATAAAGACCATCTTCCAGGGTTGCCACCCCTTCATCCTCATATTTGAAGGTTACCAGATCCGCCGGGGAAAGACCGGCGTCAATGATCTGCCAATATTCATTATAAGTCATGGTCGATACGCAGTCAGCCTGACCCTGAAGGATCGGGTCAACGTTAAAGCCCTGCTTTAAAACCGTAACTCCGTCAGGCCCGCCATTGGTGGAAAGTCCCAATTTGCTCATCCAGCTCAAGAACGGATATTCATTGCCAAAGAACCAGACGCCAAGCGTACGGCCGGGAAAATCGGCCGGGGTCTTGATGCCGCTGTCCTTGCGGCAGGTCAGCATCATGCCCGAGGATTTGAAGGGCTGGGCAATATTGACCAGGGGCACGCCTTTTTCACGCGCCGCAAGAGCTGAAGGCATCCAGTCGATGATAACATCGGCGCCACCGCCGACCAGCACCTGAACCGGGGCAATATCGGGGCCGCCGGGCTTGATGGTTACATCCAGACCCTCATCCTTATAAAAACCCTTTTCCTTGGCGACGTAATAGCCGGCAAACTGGGCCTGGGTAACCCATTTGAGCTGCAAGGTAATCTTGTCGGCACTAAAGGCGGGCGCGGCAGTGATCACCATTGCACCCAAAACCAGCGTTGAAAGTAGTTTTTTCATTTTTTACGTCTCCCTTATTACATTTTTCCGTTTTATCACGTTAGCCAGGCTATAAAAACCGCCAGCGCGATCCCGGCGGCTGATGGTTTTGCCGGCAACGCTTGATGCCGCCTATCCAGCACGGACAGACGGATGCCAGAAAGTGACCGCGCGTTCTATCAGGGCAATCACTCCATAAAAGGCCGTGCCAGCCAGGGCGGCAACGGCTATTTCCGCCCACACCAGATCGACATTCATCCTGCCGACTTCCGTCGAAATTCTAAACCCCATGCCAACGATGGGGGTGCCGAAAAACTCGGCAACAATGGCACCAATAAGCGCCAGGGTGGAATTTATTTTCAGCGCATTGAAAATAAACGGCGCCGCGGCAGGCAGGCGCAGCTTGAACAATGTCTGCCAATAGCCGGCGGCATAGGTGTTCATGAGGTCTTTTTCCATATTGGAGGCCGCCGCCAATCCGGCCACCGTGTTGACCAGCATCGGGAAAAAAGTCATCACAATGACCACCGCCGCCTTTGACGGCCAGTCAAAGCCAAACCACATCACCATGATCGGGGCGATGCCGATAATCGGCAGGGCGGAAACAAAATTACCCAGCGGCAAAAGTCCACGTTGCAAAAAAGGCGAACGGTCAACGGCAATGGCAACCAGAAAGCCCGACCCGCAGCCCATGGCAAACCCAATTAGTACGGCCTTGAGAAAGGTTTGCTGAAAATCAGCCCAGAGAATTGGCAGTGAGCCGATAATTCTTGTCCAGATCATTGAAGGGGGCGGCAACAGGATTGGCGACACGTTGAGCCCGCGCGTCACCCCCTCCCAGATCACCAGCAGGGTAATGCCAAACAGGGCCGGAACAACAATATCAATGGTGCGGGCAAGTATTTGATTTTCCGGTTTGATGCGCACCAGGCGTTCATTGACAAACCAGGCCAGGCCCCAAAAGGCCAGCGCGCCATATAGTAAACCCAGATTCATGCAGCTCCCCCCATGTGCTTTTTGGTAATGCGCTCAAGTAACGAGATAATGGCAACCAAAGATGCGGCGAGGGCGGCGGCCATAAAGAGGGCCGACCATATTTGCACTGTCTGGCCATAATATGAGCCCGACAAGAGCCGCGCCCCGAGGCCGGCGACCGCTCCGGTGGGCAACTCGCCGACAATGGCCCCGACCAGGGCAATGGCAACGGCAACCTTCATTGAAGTAAACAGATAGGGCAGGGCTGCGGGCCAGCGCAGTTTCAAGAAAATCTGGGTTTGGCTTGCCGCATAGGTGCGCATCAAATCAAGAGAGATGCGTTCGGGAGAACGAAAGCCCTTGACCATCCCGACCGCGACCGGGAAAAACGACAAATAGGCGGAAATCAGCGCCTTGGGCAAAAGGCCGGAAATACCGACCGCGTTGAGGACAACAATAATCATCGGGGCGATGGCAATGATGGGAATGGTCTGGGAGGCGACGATCCATGGCATCATCGAGCTGTCCATGGCCCGTGAATGAACGATCGAGATCGCCAGAACAATGCCAAGAGTGGTGCCGATTGCAAACCCGAGCAGGGTCGCGGACAGGGTTATCCAGGCATGATAAACAAGTGAACGGCGCGAGGTGACCGGCTTTTCAATCGTGGTTTTCCAGATTTCCTCGATTACCTGCTGGGCGGAAGGCAATACCGGGCGGTCCTGATTAAGGGTGTCGGAAACAAACTGGGTCGGGGTCCAGTCGGTAACCCCGGCGCGCTGATAAACCCCCAATTGCCACGGGCTGTTGAGCATAACCGCAAATATGTACCACAGCACGATAATCACACCGACAACGACAAGGATGGGAAAGGTTTTGCCCTGATATATATTTTTCAGCATATCAACTATTCCTCATAGGCCTGCCCGGCCTTGAGACCTTTGCGAACCCGGTGGGCAATCTCAAGAAATTGAGCCGTTTCACGAATTTCAAGCGGGCGCTCGGCCGGCAAATCGCTTTGGATCACATCAATGACCCGGCCTGGGCGCGGCGACATGACAATGATCTTGGTCGAGAGATAAACCGCCTCGGGAATGGAATGGGTGACAAAGCAAATGGTCTTTTTTGTCCCGGCCCACAATTTGAGCAATTGCTCGTTTAAATGATCGCGCACTATCTCGTCCAGGGCGCCAAACGGCTCGTCCATCAGCAACAAATCGGCATCAAAAGCCAGCGCCCTTGCAATCGAGGCGCGTTGTTGCATGCCGCCGGATAATTGCCAGGGATATTTCTTTTCAAATCCGGCCAGATTGACCATCTCAAGGGTGCGCGCAACACGTTTCTGACGCTCTTTTTGGCTTTTGCCGATTATTTCGAGCGGCAGGGCGACATTGCGCTCAACCGTGCGCCAGGGCAGAAGCGCCGGGGCTTGAAAAACATAACCATAGGCTCGTTTCAGCCGCGCCTGGTTGGGGGTCATCCCGTTAATGGAGATGGCACCGCCCGTTGGCTGTTCGAGATCGGCAATCACGCGCAAAAACGTCGTTTTGCCGCACCCGGAAGGGCCGATAAAGGAAACGAACTCGCCCTTTTTGATGTCAAGATCAACTTGGGACAAGGCATTAACCGGGCCATCCTTGGTATGAAAGGTCAGGGAAAGCTTTTGGGCGGAAACTACAGTGCTTGATTTATTCATTAAGGGCATACTCTCCATTCCTCCCCCTTGTGGGGAGGGTAGCGCGGCGACCGCCGGGTCGGGTGGGTTTTTTTTGACCATCCGAATTTTTACCCCCGCCCCTGACCCCTCCCCATAAGGGGGAGGGGAATAAATTGGTGGAGATTACAGCAGCCAATTTATTCAAAATCCCCTCAAACCCCGCTTTGCGGAATGCCGGTGCGCTGCACTTTTCTCGGGGAGGTGATTTCCTTATAGGCGGAAAGCGCCTTGTTGACCGCCGGAAAAGGCGGGCGGGCGACAAATTCACCATGACCTTCGCGGGTCTTGATCGTACCTTCCTCAACCGCCACCTGGCCACGGGTCAAAGTGAAACGGGGCAGGCCTTTGACGTGTTTGCCCTCAAAAACATTATAGTCGATTGCCGATTGCTGGGTTGAAGCGGAAATGGTTTTTTCCAATTCCGGGTCCCAGACCACGATATCGGCGTCCGAGCCGACCAGAATGGCGCCCTTTTTCGGGTAGGTATTGAGGATCTTGGCGATATTGGTCGAGGTGACGGCAACAAATTCGTTCATGGTCAGCCGCCCGGTGCTGACCCCATGGGTCCAGAGCATCGGCATGCGGTCCTCAAGACCGCCGGTGCCATTGGGGATTTTGGTGAAATCGCCAAGCCCGGAGCGTTTTTGTTCGGTAGTAAAGGCGCAATGGTCGGTTGCCACCACCTGCAAGGAGCCCGATTGCAAACCGGCCCACAAGCTGTCCTGATGCTTTTTGTTGCGGAAGGGCGGGCTCATCACCCGGCGTGCGGCATGGTCCCAGTCCTTGTTGAGATATTCGCTGTCATCAAGGGTCAGGAACTGGATCAGCGGCTCGCCATAAACGCGCATGCCGTTTTGACGCGCGCGCCGGATCGCCTCATGGCTTTGCTCGCACGAGGTATGAACGACATAAAGCGGAACTCCGGCCATGTCGGCAATAATAATGGCGCGGTTGGTGGCTTCGCCCTCAACCTCGGGGGGGCGCGAAAAGGCATGGGCCTCGGGGCCATTATTGCCCGCGGCGAGCAATTTGGCCTGCATCTGGGCCACCACATCGCCATTTTCGGCGTGGACCAGCGGCAAGGCGCCAAGGTCGGCGCAGCGCTGGAAGGAGGAATATAATTCATCATCATCAACCATCAGCGCGCCCTTATAGGCCATGAAGTGCTTGAAGGTATTGATGCCGCGATCAACCACGGTTTGCATTTCGTCAAATACCTGCTCGCCCCACCAGGTGATGGCCATATGAAAGGAATAATCGCAATTGGCGCGGGTTGATTTATTGTCCCACATGGAGAGGGCTTCCAAAAGCGACTGGTCGGGGCTCGGCAGGGCAAAATCAACCACCATCGTGGTGCCACCGGCCAGCGCGGCGCGGGTGCCGCTTTCAAAATCGTCGCTCGAATAGGTGCCCATGAACGGCATTTCAAGATGGGTGTGGGGATCGATGCCACCGGGCATGACATAACAGCCGCTGGCGTCCAGAACCTCATCGCCGGACAGGTTTTCGCCAATTTCGCTGATTATCCCATCTTCGATCTTGACATCCGATTTATAGGTGCGGTCGGCGGTGACGATGGTGCCGCCTTTGATCACTTTGCTGCTCATTTTCTTTCCTCCAAATCTATTCGAACTCTTTACCCTTAAGTTTTTCGGCTATTTCTTGAGTCTCAATTTTATCGACGTCTTCAATATCTCCAAGTAGCGATGCATCTCCCAAATCCAGGTATTTGGCCCGCCAGATCCCTCGCGGTGACGATTTTTGTATGCGTGTTTTCTTAAACCCATCAACGAAGTAAAAACGATGGGTATGCGATTTTAGATTTGAGTAAAGTGGAACCTCATCGGCCGCCTGAACAATTGTGTCCGCATCAGTATCGCTTCCGGCTCCTTTGGAGGTATCAGTGATCTCAAAACGACCGTTGTGAATTTTTCCCTCAAAAACACGTTCAATTTTTCCGATATATTTTACAGTTTTGTCCTCATATAATCCAAAGTAGTTCGCATGTGATCTATTTGGTTGTTCAATGGGCTCGCAATAAAAACTATACTTCTCATTTTCCTTCATTGTAGCGCGGGTTGGGCGCACAAGCATTCTAAGTTTATGATCTATCAGGTCCGCGCTATCGAGGTAACTTCTGAAATCGTCCGCAATCTCCTGCAAGGATCTCTCGAAATCTGCGACACTTTCGTCCAGTATCTTTGAGAGACGGGTAAATGTTGTTGCAATGAAGATTACTCCTGTTTCCTCCGCAATTTTATTTATAGTCTTAATTTGTTTTTCAGAAATATCTTCCTTTGTGAGGCCAATCAAATAAACTAGAGAGCCATCAAGTATTTTTTTATTGCCATTGATGCTTTTAATATGACGTTCAAGTTGATTTTCATCCAATGCTCCGTCGAGCTTGGCCTCTATAAATATGTCAAAAGGTCTTTGTGAAATTTGCGCATCAGGAACGCTATTTTGTCCTCGAATTTGTTGAT
>UOEO01000119.1_pt1 | contig 23985 bp, 17 predicted proteins | sample 1989881 | NCBI WGS metagenome assembly UOEO01 (sample SAMEA4712198, study PRJEB27164) | hydrothermal vent metagenome | biome: marine basaltic hydrothermal vent biome; feature: marine hydrothermal vent; material: mineral | place: Pacific Ocean | collected 2011-06-14/2011-07-23 | depth 1691 m
TCAACACCTCCACCGGCGCCATTGATGTTTCGGCCAAGGATACCTCCAAATCGATCACCATTGCCGCCTCCAACCCCGGCGCATCGCGCACCGCCGCCGACATCTCGTCAGCCTTTGGCCTGACCAACGCGGTTACCGCCCCGATCACCACCGACAGCGTCACCAGACAGAACCTTGAAACCCAGTATAATGATTTGCTGGGCCAGATCAGCGATTTGACCAAGGACGCCAGCTATAATGGTGTCAATCTTTTGGACACTGGTTCCTTGAAGGTGACCTTCAATGAGACCGGCTCCTCCAAGCTTGATATCTCGGGGGTTGACTTTTCCGCCGGTGGGCTTGGCCTGAACAAGCTGGCTGCAGGCTCGTTCCAGAGCGACACCAACATCAACGCAACCATTGCAACCCTTGATACTGCGACCGCTTCGCTGAGAACCCAGGCTTCCAAGTTCGGCTCCAACCTTTCGGTGGTCCAGACCCGTCAGGATTTCTCCAAGAGCCTGATCAACACACTGCAAACCGGGGCCGCCAATTTGACCCTGGCCGATGGCAACGAAGAGGCGGCCAACCTTTTGGCCCTTCAGACCCGGCAGTCGCTGTCGACCCAGGCGCTTTCCCTGGCTTCAAGAACTGACCAGCAGATCTTATCCTTGATCCGCTAATCGCAAAAAAGAGCGATATATTATCAAAGGCGGGCCCTGGCCCGCCTTTTTTATTTTGGTTTGCAGCATCAATTTATCACCCCCCTTTCCCCCTTGGCTTTCTTGGCGCAAAATACCCCCGGATTCGCAACCGGAAAAGAAAAAGAGATCGCTTTGTCCTTAAAAGTAGAACTAAAGCCGGGAGAACGCTTGATCATCGGCAACAGCCTGATCACCAATTCCAACCAGCGCACTCGTCTTTATATCGATGGCAACGCGCCGATTTTACGCGAAAAAGATATTTTGACCGACACCACGGCAACCAGCCCATGTAAACTTATCTATCTGGCGGTTCAACTGATGTATCTGCGCGGCGAGATTGAAACCATGCGCAAAAGCTATTTTGAATTGATCAACGATCTGATCAAGGCCGCCCCGTCCACCATGAGCTATATTGACGACATAAATAATGAAATCTTAACCGGCTCCCTTTACAAAGCTTTAAAGGCCGCAAAAAGGCTGATCATTTATGAGCAGGAGCTGATGGGAAATGCAGAATCAGGCAGCGATGGCCTACCAGCAGGTAGCAAAACAGACTGTTAGCCCACGCAACAGGGAAGCTGATTTACTCTCCAGATCCGCCTCCGACCTGCAACGGGTGCGCGACAATTGGGCATCGAGCCAGGACGAACTCGACAAGGCATTGCAATTCAACCGCAAGCTGTGGACCATTCTTCTCACCTCCGTCACCCGAGAAGACAATCCCCTGCCCCCGCAGCTCAAGGAGAATGTGGTCAATCTGGGGCTGTTTATCATCAAGCGCACCCTTGATATCCAGATCACCCCGAGCGAAGAAAAGCTCGACGCAATAATCAATATCAATCGCGAATTGGCCGCCGGGCTAAGAGCCATCCCTGATTCAAAATAGCGCGCACAACCAACATTGACAGCAGCTGTTTATGCTCATATGTTCCGGCCCGTTAGCGGGCGTTCCTAGCGCCTGTTTTTTTGTTTCGTAAAAAGGGCATGGACATGAAAATCCGCAATTCTCTTCGGGCGCTGATGGGGCGGCATCGCGACAACAAGCTTGTCCGCCGCCGCGGTCGCTATTACATAATCAACAAGGTCAACAAGCGTTTCAAGGCCCGCCAGGGTTAAAAACTGCTTGGCGTTAAATTGAAAATCATCTCAAGCGGCCGACCCGAAAGGGCCAGGCCGTTTTGGTTTTAAGCCTAAAATTCAAAGAGTGTTTTCATCGATAAGTGGATACCACTTATTCGTCTTGATAAACGCGACCAAACCAGCCCGTCGGCGCGAGACAAAACAAAGACTTGGAGCTTGGCGTTCTGGATCAACCTGAACGCATCTGGCCCTAACGGATATAATTGACCATGGTCAGCTTGCTGATTACCGACATCACCTGATAGCTGGCCTGCAAGCGCAAATCGAGATTTTTGATTTTCATCACCACATCAGACACCGGCGCGTCTTCGAGCTGGCTGATAACGGTTTGCGCCTGCACCTTGTAATTATTGTTGCGATCGAGATAATTGCCCATCGTATTGCGCACAATACCCAGCTCCATGGTGATCACCTCCAGCGAGCCGGAAGAATTATTGTTGCTTTGAGCAAGTAGCGCCGTTTGCCGCTCGACCAGCGCGCCATAGCGTTTTTCCGAAGTGGCGTCGGTATTGGGAAATGTCTCGACCGCCATTGCCGCCAGGGATTTGACCAGATCAAGGAAACCTTTTTCATTACCCTCGACCCCATAATTGACCGAAGCGCTTTGCCCGACCCGCGCACTGACCGATTTTCGCGCCGACGCGCTGCTTGATCCGTCATACCAGGCAACACTATTGCTGGGTGTGCCAGCGATCAGGGAAGTTGCGCTGTCAAATGGCGGGCCATCAACTCTTTGAACCGTATCGCCATTTCCGTTAAAAAAATTATCCGCCGCTGCAAATACCGACGCCGATGCCAGCTCGCCCCCCGCCAGCGACGAGATTGCCGAATTAAGGGCGGTCTCAAAATTTTGCGCCGTGGTCGCCGCATCCGCCCCCAGCGTATACTCGTCCTCCTTGGGGGTGGTGGTGCTGGTTGCAGTCAGCGAAATGGTCGAACTGGTCCCGTCCGGCAGGGTGAAGGTAACAAAGGTTTTTTCGCCCTCATTGGGCACCGCGGTAAAAGTCAGCCCCATTGCCGCCGGACTGCCCGCCGGCTGGGTGGCGCTGACCGCTGTGCTCTCTGAGGAAACAGCGCCCATTTTAAGGCCGAACGGATGAACCCCGTCCTCGCTAAGGGTCAGCGTTGCGCCCGCCAGCGCAACCCCGATCCGCCCCATGCCGTTAGCTCCGGCGTCGGCGGCCTTGCGCTCACTGACAATGGTGCGAAAGCCCGCCTTGGCCCCCTCCCCATTCATCATGGCGTCAAACGAAGCCACCGGCGGATCGTCGGTATCCGAGCCGGCGAGCAAATAGCGCCCGGCCGCCTTGCTGTTCAACAAATTGATCACTTCATCGAGTTGCGAGCTCGAATAGTTTTGCGCCGTTACCAGATTGATTTTATTTTCGCCCACAGTGTCGGTTGCGGCGAATTTGCGCGCCTCGCTGGCGATATCGCCCATGCGCGTAAGCGCCAGATCAACCACATCAAGGCGAACTCCAACCATGGTGATGTTGTTCTGATAGGCGTCAATACGCGACACCTGCTGGCGCAAATCAATACCCACCGCCCGGTTTGGCCCCATGTCTGAAAGGGTTTGCGCTTTTTTTCCCGTTGCCAACTGGATTTGCAAACTGTCCATTTGCTGGCGCATCCTGAGCACATTGGCGTAAGAGGCGTTTACCGAGAACATGTTTTTATTTATGATCATCAATAACGCTCCTAAATCTTCATCAGAGTGTTGATCAGTTGCTGCACCGTTGAGAGCACCCGCGCATTGGCCGCATAAGCGGTTTGCAATTCGACCAGAAGCGCCATTTCCTTGTCGACATTGACCCCATATTTATCCTTCATGCGCGTGTTGAGCGTTTCCAGCGTCAACTCGCGCGTTGATTGCGCCGCTTGCGTGCTTTCAGTTGACGCCCCCTGATAGGAAAGCATCTGGGTCACCATTGACCCGACGCTGCCGGTAAGCTGGTTGCGCCCCATTGATTTGGTCGAGGTAACCGCCCCGGAAAACGTGCTCTGGCGCATCTGATCAAGAATATAATTGGCCCGGCCCGCGTCTCCCAGCGATGAAGTGGCGGAATATTGGACCACCAGGGAATTATCCTGAACAACCGCCGAATTAAGGGAAATTCTTGCCGCAAACCCCAAACGTTGCGTGCCGGCATCAAGACTGTCGGTAAAAGCCCCGTTGGAAACATCAACGAACAACGGCAATGCCAATGTGCCGTCCTGGGTGCCGGTCGCGGTAAAAGTGGCTCCAAGCGAGCTGATATCGCTGGTGGCCCCCGCCCCGTCATCAACCACGCGCAAAATATTGCCCGCCGGGTTGGAAACAACAATAGCCGCCCCCAGCGTGGTATCCAGCGAGGCGGCAACCGCCCCGATGCCACCGGAAAAATCAAGCCCTATCGTGCGCACCCCGTCAGGCCCGGTACTGTCCATCGGCAGTTTGCTCGTGTCATCAACCCGTACCACTTTAACGGTTTTCGCCGTGCCGCCCTCGACATAATCGAGCAAAAAACTATTGCCCTTTTGCACATTGGACAGATCGATTTCAAATCCGTTCGCCGCCCCCGAAACAACTGAAGTACCCTGAGTAGTAACATTTGACATCGCCAGCGCCATACTGGCCGCGATATCATCAAGCTGGCTTTGCGCCTGCACCAAAGTCTGGTCGCGCATTTCCACCAGCCCCGCCAGACGGCCCGATTGCAACACCCTTTGCCCGACAAGATCCAGCGTCAAACCGGCCGGGGTACGAAGGCTCAATTCGCCAACCCCACTTTTCGTGCTATCGCTGGAAAACAGTGAATTTGCCGCCAGCTTGCCGCTGTCGCTAAAGTTGAACGTCGACACCCCGACATCCAGTATCCCCACCCCGGCTCTGGTCATCAGGCGCACCGTGCCATCAGTGCGATAAGTTACGTTGACATCAATAGTTTCGGAAATTGCGCTGGTAAGGCGGTCCCGCTCATCCAGAAGCGCCGCCCGGGCGGCATCGTCCTGGCTCGAATTGATCAGGCGCTGATTGATATCGCTCAAATTGGTCAAATTCGAATTCAGACCGTTGACCAGATCGCGCATCTGGTTTTCGGTGTCCTGACGCAGATTTTGCACGCTGGTGCTCAAGGAGTTGAGCCGATCCGACAGCCCCCCGGCGGCATTCAGCACCGAGGCCCTGGTCGCATAACTGTCCGGGCTTGTCGCCAGCGCCTCAAGCGAACTTTCAAACCCCGCATAAAGAGCGTCAAGGCTGCCTTTGTCCCCGGGCTTGCCCAGATATGTTTCCAGCCGGGTTATAATATCGGAACGCGCCTCGGCATATCCGCCGTCGGAAACTTCTTTTGTGTAATAATTCTGCAATGACTGGTCAAACGCCCGGTTGACCTGGGTTGCGCGTACCGAAGATGAATTGGTGCCGGCATTTTCAACCGGGTTCTGCCGCTGGACATGATAGCCCGCAACCCCCGAATTGGCGACATTGCGCGACAGGATCTCCAGCCCGCTTTGGGTAACCCCCATTCCCGAGAGCGCATTTGACAATGTTGCCGTCAGACCCATGTTCCGCTCTCCTTAGCCTGTTGTTTCAATGAAACAAAACAACCAGGCCAACCCTTTGTTCAAGCGCATCGTTTCTCAACAACCACCACACAATTATTCTTTTCAGCTCATGCCTAGCGCACCATATTGAGCGCTTCTTGCAACATCTTGTCTGAACTTGTCACGATCCTGGTTCCGGCCGCATAGGCTTGCTGGGTAACGATCAGCTTGGTGAATTCCTCTGAAATATCGGTATTGGACGCCTCAAGTGTCGCCCCCTGAATGCCGCCGCCATCAGAATCAATAATTGCCTCTCCGCTTTCAGAGGTCGAAGCGAAAATACCGCCATCAAGCTTTTTGAGCTGATTTACCGCATTGAAATTGGCGGTAACAATCTGGGCCAGCTCCACCGTTTCCCCGTTGGAATAAGCAGCAACCACCCGCCCGCTATTATTGATCGTTACTGAAACGAACGAGCCCGCCGCAAACCCGTTCTGGGCCAGCCTGGTTACCTGGGCGGTGCCGTTGGCGTCGTCAAACTGGGTTACCCCGGCCGAACCATGTTGCAGGGTAAGATCGCCCAGCGACACCCCATCAACACTTGCCGCGCTAATGGTGGTTTTAGTCACCGCCGGAGACAAGGAGCCATCGGCGGCAAACGTATAGCTTTGCCCGACATTTTTCCATTTGGTGGCCGCGCCCGTGGCGGTGCTGTCCGTCAGATAAAACAAATTCCACGTGTCGGTGCCCGTTGTCGCCGTATTGGCGGTTTTTGCCCAGCGCATCTGCACGTTTACCGGCGCGCCGCTTGAGGAATAAACCGTGATTGCCCCGCCGGAAATCGACTGGCTGAGAAAGGTGGCGTCATCGGCCCCGGTAACCACCCCGGTCCCCGCGGTGGTCGGATCGTTGGCGTAATCGGCCACCACCAGCAGTTCTGAATTGGCGGTGTTGGCGTCATAGCTTAGCGTCTGGGGCACCTGGGGCACATTCAGCTTATAATCGATTGAAGTTGTTGCCGAGGCAGGCAGGAACGCATTATCGATACGCACCACCGAAGGCACGGAGCCAGAAACATTGCCCGTGGTCGCATCAATCGGCAGCCCCTTTAGATAATAGCCAGCCCCATTGACCAGATAACCGCCGGAGTCGACCTGAAAATCGCCGCGCCTGGTATAATAATTGGTGCCCCCGAACAATGCATTGCCGTCATTGATGCCAACTTTCTGGTCAACGACAAAATATCCCGTCCCGTTCAACGCCATGTTTGTCGGCGAGGTGGACGCGGTCATGTCGCCGCGCAAATTGTTGGTGGCCACCGAATAGGCCTGCACCGACCCGCCCTTTTGCCGGCGCTGCGAAGCCTCGGCGATCAGGTTAACAAAGTCGGTTTCAGTGCGCTTATATGCCGTTGTTTGCGAATTCGCGATGTTGCCGGAAATATTTTCCAAAGCGAAAGCCTGTGCCTGCAAGCCGGAAACCGCCGTCGCAAGTGCGCCATAAATACCCATACCAAAACTCCATTTTGCCCTTGCGGCGCCAAACGCGCCACCCGGCTATTTTAAAGCAAGACAGGTGCCAACTATCTATCTTGTTGTTATTGCTGGCTTTTTATAAAAAGCACCGGGTTTTTTCCGCAAAAACAGGCAAAAACAACCCGGCGAAGAGGCAGTTTTTGCCGTATTGCGGGCAACGCCAGACCAAAACCACACCGCCATGGCGGGCCCGCTTGTGCCTGTCTGGCAAACGGGCTAAATGCTTAGGGGTTTGCGGAGATTTTCGCCCATAACGCCTGTTATGATTGGCCAGATAAACTTGTTGGATGGTGCTGTTTTTATGCTTTTTGACGACGCAGGATCTTTTTTGAACGCACCGCGCCACGCGGTGAGCGTATTTGGTATGTCCGGGGTCGGAAAAACCCGGCTTTCGGCGCTTTTGCGCAAAAATGACTGGTTTCACTATTCGCTCGATTACCGTATCGGCACCCGCTATATGGGCGAGCACATCGTTGACAATTTCAAATATCAGGCAATGAAAGTGCCGTTTTTGCGCGATCTTTTGCGCTCGGACTCTATTTTCATTTCCTCCAACATCACTTTTTCCAATCTCGACCCGCTATCAACCTATCTCGGCGCGCCGGGCGACCCCAAGCGCGGCGGGCTGGGTCTCAAGGAATATCAGCGCCGCCAGGAACTGCACCGGACAGCCGAAATTGCCGCCCTTCTCGACATTCCCTATTTTTTGAACCGGGCCAAGACCCTTTATGGCTATGATGATTTCATCGCCGACACCGGCGGATCGCTGATCGAGGTCATCAAGCTTGATGATCCAAGCGATCCGGTGGTTGAAAGCCTGACCGCAAATACGGTTTTGCTCTATATCAAAGGCACCGATGATGATGCTCACGCGCTGATAAAGCGTTATGAAAAAGCGCCAAAACCGATGTATTACCGCCCCGATCTTTTGGTGAAAAAATGGGCTGAATTCAAGAGGCTGCACCACATTGAAAATGACCATGACGTTGACCCGGCCCGCTTTGCCGTCTGGGGCTATCAGGCCATTTTACAGGACCGCCTGCCCCGTTATCAGACCCTGGCCGACCGCCATGGCTATGTCATTAACGCCGCCGATCTATGCGAAGTACGCGACGGCAAGGATTTTTTAGCCCTGATGCAAAAGGCTTTCAGCCAGCGCCGCGCCGACTAAACCCGGCGCCCCAAACCCCGATCACGAGAATGACCCGCAAATGCCCATTCGTATTCCCGACAATCTTCCTGCCCGCGAAACCCTTGAAAAAGAGGGTATCGCGGTCATGGATTCAAGCCGCGCCACCCGTCAGGACATCAGGGTTTTGCGCTTTGGCCTGCTTAATCTGATGCCCAACAAACAGCGTACCGAAACCCAGTTCGCTCGCCTGATCGGGGCCACCCCCTTGCAGATCGACCTGACATTGGTGCGCATTTCCGATCACAAATCCAAAAACACCTCCGAGCAATATCTCACTTCCTTTTATAAGAAATGGGAGGATATAAGGCGCCAGAAATTTGATGGCTTCATCGTCACCGGCGCCCCGGTCGCCCATCTGCCGTTTGATCAGGTGCGCTACTGGCCGGAAATGCTTGAAATAATGGATTGGACGCAAACCAACGTTCACTCAACCATGTTCATCTGCTGGGGCGCCCAGGCGGCGCTGCATCATTTTCATGCCATTGAGCGCAAACGCCGGACCAAAAAGGCACTCGGAGTATTCCGCCATCAGGTCAAAAAGGCAAATTCGCCCTATTTGCGCGGATTTTCCGACGATCTGGCCATTCCGGTATCCCGCTCCAACGATATCGACCCTGAAAGCGTTCCCGACAACCGTGGGCTTGAAATCCTGATCGACAGCGATCAGGTCGGCATCTGCATGCTTGAGGACCCCGACCACCGCGCCATTCATATGCTCAACCACCTCGAATATGACAATACTTCACTTGACGAGGAATATCTGCGCGACCAGAAGGCCGGGCTCAACCCCGACCCGCCAACCGGATATTACCAGGATAAAAATCAAGGGTCCGTTCCCCTGAACCGCTGGCGCAGCCACGGGTTTTTGCTGTTTCAGAACTGGATCAACGAGATTTACCAGACCACCCCGTTTGATCTTGAAGAGATCGGGGGCAAAAAAGCCCGGTGATTTTTTTACCCCTTGCAATCCAAATATTTGAAACACAAACATTCAGCCTTTGCCAATCTTGTAAAGACGCCCGAATGGCTTACCTTGGATGCAATCATTGCCAGCCAGCACAAGCGGGACAGAAATGGCCAACGCGCCAACCAGTATCGTTGACGAAATTTCCATTGCCCTGGCCAATATAGGCAATGCCGCCGCCAGCGCCATAACCCCGACCCTGCGCCTGGGGGTTACCGGGCTCTCAAGGGCCGGCAAGACCATTTTCATCACCGCCCTGATCCACAAGCTTTTAACCAGCGCTTCCTTGCCCGGCTTCACCCCGATGGCCGAAGGCCGCCTGATCGGCGCACGCTTAAGCGAACACCCCGACAAAACCATCCCCCGCTTTGCCTATGAACAGCATTTGCTTTCCCTTGCCGGACCGGACCGGGTGTGGCCGCAATCGACAAGGCGCATTTCCCAGCTTCGCCTGACCCTGAAATTTCAATCAAAACGCTGGATTTCCTCAATGAGGGGCCCCTCCTTTCTTCATCTGGATATTGTTGACTATCCCGGCGAATGGCTTTTGGATCTGCCCTTGTTGTCGATGAGTTTTTCCCAATGGTCCAAAGAGGCGCTCAAGCGCGCCAACCGGGCGGCCATGCTTTCCGGCAACCCGGCCAATCAGTTTCTTGATCTTGTCAACTCCCTTGTAAGCGACAGCGAAGCCAGTCAAGCAATGGCGCAACAACTGGCCACCTCCTTTGCCGCCTATTTACGCTATTCGCGCGGCGATAATTACGCCATGTCGGCGCTGCCCCCGGGGCGATTTTTATTGCCCGGCGACCTTGAGGGCTCGCCCGCCCTGACCTTTGCCCCCCTGCCTGATCAATGCCGCAACAGCGCCGACAACAGTCTTTATGCAATGATGGCGCGCCGTTACCATGCCTATAAAACCCTTATCGTGCGGCCTTTTTTCCGCGACCATTTCGCCCGTCTCGACCGCCAGATCGTTCTGGTCGATGTACTAAGGGCACTAAATGCCGGGCCCGAGGCGATAGCCGACCTGCAACAGGCATTGTCCGGGGTTCTTGCCTGCTTTCGCCAGGGGGCCAACAATCCCCTTTCCTGGATTGTCGCCAAAAAGATTGACAAAATCCTGTTTGCCGCCACCAAGGCCGACCATGTCCATCATAATTCCCACGACCGGCTGGAACAGATCTTGAACCATCTGGTGCTGGACGCCGCCCGCAACGCCCGTTTTTCCGGCGCCCAGACCCGCTCGATTGCTCTTGCCGCCATTCGCGCCACCAGGGAAGGCACCATTTCGGACGAGGCGGGCAAACCGCTCGAATGCCTGATCGGCACCCCGCTAAAGGGCGAAAAACTCGACGGAACAACCTATGACGGAACAACCGAAATTGCCTTGTTTCCCGGCGATTTGCCTGCAAACCCGGATTCAGTCCTCGCCTCTGATTTCAAGCCGGCAATGTTGAATTTCCTGCGCTTCCGGCCGCCGGAAAAACTGGAGCATAACGCGCATGGTGAGCCGATATTTCCTCATATCAGGCTTGATCGGGCCATGGACTATCTGCTCAAGGACTGGATGCGATAGGATATCAATAAAATGAGAAAACCCGTTGCCAGGCCCACGCAAATTCAGGCCACAGAGACACAAAAGCAAAAACCAGCGCCTGAAACCCCTGAAAGGCAACCTCCCGGCAGCACTGTTTCGCGCCCCCCCAGAGCCTTTGCCCCCGGCAAGGTAGAGCCCGACCCTGTTCCACTGGAAAACTGGGACGAGGATAAAAATCTGCCTGAAATTGCCGACACTGCACCCATGGCACAAAAGGGCAAAAACTGGCCTTTAAGAATGGTTTTGGCAACCGGCGGATTGCTGGTCTCGCTCGGTCTTTCCTTAATGCTTGATCGCCTGATAAGGGATCTTTTTGCCCGCTATGACTGGCTGGGCTGGCTGGGAGTTGGCGCGCTTTTTTTGTTGCTGATTGGCATTGTTGTTCTTGCTTGGCGCGAAATAAGCGCCCTTAAACGTTTAGGCAATCTGGATCGCCTGCGCCACCGGGCGGCAAAAGTTCTTGAAACCAATTTACCCGCCGATGGGGCCACCATTGCCGGCCAACTAAACCAGCTTTATGCAAATCGCCCCGATCTCGCCCATGCCCGTCAGTTGCTGGACCAGGAGACCATTGATCAGTTTGACGGCGCCAACATCATCCATTCCGCCGAACGCCATTTGATGAGCCCGCTTGATAAGCGCGCCAGAGCGCTGATTGCCGCCGCCGCCCGGCGGGTGGCTGTGGTTACCGCCATTTCCCCGCGCGCCATCGTTGATGTTGCCTTTGTCTTTTACGAGTCGGTCAAGCTGGCCCGCGCCATTGCCGCCCTTTATGGCGCCCGGCCCGGCCTGATTGGCGGCTGGCGGCTGGCCAAGGAGGTTTTGAGCCATCTCGCAATCACCGGCGGGGTGGCGCTGGGGGATAGCGTCATCCAGCAATTGCTTGGCCATGGACTGGCGGCCCGGCTTTCGGCCCGGCTCGGCGAAGGGTTGGTCAATGGCCTGATGACGGTTCGGGTCGGCATTGCGGCAATGGGGGTAACAAGACCGCTGCCGTTTGACCGGATCAAACAGCCACAGGTGATTGATTTTGCCGCCGACCTGGCAAAGATAGGCCAGAACAAGCCTGAAAAATAACTGCTCTTTTATGCGCGCCGCCGTTGGTCGCTGCGCTCGCTCTTTATTCGCGCCGCCGTCGCGGGTTGCACCCGCTTCCCCGGCACCCCCGCCGAGGAACGTATCCATACATAGAATGGGAAAAGTTAATTGCAACAAACACCAAGCGTCACCCCAGCGAAGGCCGGGGTCCATCTTTTTTGTCAATACATGGCACAAGCAAGAATGGCTTGAGGCCTGCGCCGGAATGACGAAAGAAAAGCAGGAATGGAAAAAAAATAAGCGAGCGAACAGCGAGCCGCTGGTAACCCAGCGCCCCGCCGGAGCGCCAGCAATCAACATAGGGCGGCCTTGCCCGTCATGTTGATTGCGTAACGGCGCGCGAGGCAAAACAAAAAGCGCAAGCGCCCCCTCATCCGGCGCTACGCGCCACCTTCTCCCACAAGGGGAGAAGGAAAGAGCAAGAGATATAGCGAGCGAACAGCGAGCCGCTGGCAACCCAGCGCCCCGCCGGAGGGGCAGGATTTGCCACAGCGCGGATTTAGCGCGTCGTGGCAAATGTGGTACGCCCCGCGAGGCATATAAACTGCCAAATACATCAAGCGTCATTCCGGCGCAGGCCTCAATACACGTTGCCGCAAGTCTTTGCGGCAAAAAAACTATTTGAAGTAACGATTCTTAAGTACCGCGGACGCGGCACGCTGGACCCCGTTCTTCAACGGGGTGACAGGGCGGAGCAAAGAGTGAACCACTCCATCCTTTAACAAGCTCAGAATGAGGCTCAGGAAAAGCTCGGCACATGCGAGCCCGCGAGGCAAAGAAACCGCCTCTAAACCGTAGCTTTTTCTGCCACCCGGTAATCTTCCTTGGCCGAAGACGCCGCCAGGGTGAGTTTGAGCCCATCGAGCTCCTCGCTCATCAGGATCTGGCACGACAGGCGCGAATTATCGGCGACATCATGCGCATGATCGAGCATTAATTCTTCCTCAACGCTGGCCGGGGCCAACTTGTCGACCCATTGCTCATCAACATAAACATGGCAGGTGGCGCAGGCGCACGCCCCGCCGCATTCCGCCTTGATATTGAGCCCCCAGTCACGAATGATTTCCATCACCCGCCAGCCCTCAAGCGCCTCCAGTTCGTGCTCAACCCCATCCTGATCCGTCACCAGCACCTTCATTTTGTAACTCCGAGCTTTTTTTGTAACTTGGTCGAAGAGGTCGTATATTGAAAAACAATCCGCTCGTCGGGGGCAATGATCTTTTTTGCCGCCTGGGCCATCAGCGCCGCTTCATGAAAACCGGAAAGGATCAGCTTGAGCTTGCCCGGATAATGATTGATGTCGCCAATGGCAAAGACGCCGGGCACCGAGCTTTCAAATTTTTCGGTATCGACCGAAATCAGATTGTCGTTGAGTTCAAGCCCCCACTCGGCGACCGGTCCCAGCTTCATGGTCAGGCCGAAAAAAGGCAGCAAACGGGTTACGTCCATCTTGAGCGGCCCGTCCCCGGTTTTGACCGTTAGCGCATTCAACTGGCCGTTTTCGCCATGCAACTCCCCGATCTGGCCTAAAACCAATTTCATCTTGCCGGCATCAACAAGCTTTTTCATCTCATTGACCGTTGCCGGGGCGGCCCTGAAGGCATCGCGCCGATGGACCAAAGTCATTGAACGCGCAATTGGCTGCAAATTCAAAACCCAGTCGAGCGCGCTGTCGCCACCCCCGACAATCATGATGTCATGATCGCGAAATTCCTCCATCCGGCGCACCGAATAGAAAACCGAGCTGTCCTCATGTTCCTCGATCCCCGGCACCGGCGGCCGTTTTGGCAAGAACGAGCCGCCCCCGGCCGCCACCACAACGATTTTGGCGTGATAGACCTCGTCCTCGTCCGTGGTCAGCTTGAAGGAGCCATCGCTTTTCTTTTCCAGGCTTGTGACCATGCGATTGAAATGGAATTGCGCCCCGAACGGTTCGATCTGCTCCATCAGATTATCGGTCAATTGCTGCCCGGTAATTACTTTGAAACCGGGAACGTCATATATCGGTTTTTCCGGATAAAGCTCGGCGCACTGGCCGCCGGGGCGGTCCAGAATATCAAACACATGGCATTTGAGGTCCAAAAGGCCCAATTCAAATACGGCGAACAAACCAACAGGCCCGGCACCGATGATAACCACATCGGTGGTAATTTCTTGTTTGGACATCTATTTACTCTTCATTGTTTTCGTTGACCGGCCAACGCAAAAAAGGACGCACCCCGGCGCGCGGCTCATCCCGCCCCACCGGCTGCATATAGATTGATATAGTGCGTGGGGTCTTGTGCTCAAGCGCTTTTCTTGTCGCAGCGTTCGTAATCACAAAAGCGTTTATGCCGCAGCGGGCCATAAACTCGATCTGATCAAACAATATATCCCCGATAGCGCGCACTTCCCCCTTATAGCCCAGCCGCTGGGTCAAAAGGCGCGCACTCGAATAACCGCGCCCGTCGGTAAAGGCGGCAAATTCAATGGCGATTGAAGCAAAGCGCTCAATATCTCCGGCAATTTTTGTCACATCATCACCCGGTAAAACCAAAAGACCAAGCGGGTGCGCGCTGGCCATGAACTGATCCCTCATGGAGGCAAAAACTTCAAGCGGAACATGGCGGTAATGCGCTTTTGCCGCGATATCCCCCTCTCGCCAGTTTTGCCATGGGTCGGCAATGAATTTGCCGTTTTTATATAAATTTTCCTCCCGTGACTCCAGATGGGCGGCGATATTCTTATTCACATCAAAATGAATGCCACACTCAGCCTTGTTTTTACCCCGCCAGCGCCCGGCGCGTACATCTTCCCCGTCACCAACCGCACTGGTGCACGGCGCGCACCCGATCGAGGAATAACCGAGATCAAACAAGGGATGGGCCGGCAAATCATGGAGCTTTTTATAGGCAATAATATCGGAATTGCTCCAATAGGCGAGCGGATTGATCTTGATCCGCTCATCCGCGGTCAATTCGAAATGCGGCAAAACCCCGCGCTGGCTGGTCTGAAAACGCTTGCGCCCGGTAACCCAGCCGCCATATTGGCTCAACGCCGCCTCCAGGGGCGCGGTTTTACGAATATAGCAGCACGAATCCGGGTCGGTTTTCCACAATTCGCCCCTGGGATCAAAACGCTTGATATCCGCCGCATCGGGCTTAATCATCTGCACATTGGTAAGGTTGAAATGTTGTTTGAGCGTTTGCACATAGGAAAGCGTCTCGGCAAAATGCTTGCCCGTTTCAAGAAACAGAACCGGCAGATTGGGGTCGACTTCGGCCACCATGTGCAGCAGCACCGCCGAATCAGCACCGAACGAAGACACCACCGCCAAATCGCCGGCGAGCAATTCCTTGGCCGCCGCTCTTAATATCCCGACCCCGTCATATTCATCGAACATGCCATTGAGCGCCACAATATCCAGAGGCCTGTTGACAGGACGCGATCGCGGGTCTGCCAATTCTGGTTTCAAAACCTCAAGCCTGCTCATAAACCGCCTCCTTGAACGGGTAATTACCGACCCGTTTCACCACATCGATAAATTTTTCGTTCGGGTTTTGGCGCAGGCGCAAATAAGTATCAACCATGCGCTCAATGGCCTCTGTCACCTCATGTGCTTCCAGCCCCGGCCCGACGATCGAGCCGATCGCGGCGTTCTCGCTGGCGTCGCCCCCGAGCGTGACCTGATAGAGCTCCTCACCCTTTTTCTCCACGCCCAAAATGCCGATATGGCCGACATGATGATGCCCGCACGCATTGATGCAGCCGGAAATCTTGATTTTTATCTCGCCGATTTCCGCCTGTCTGGCCACCGCGCCAAAGCGTTTGGAAATATCCTGGGCCAGCGGAATTGAGCGCGCATTGGCCAAAGCGCAAAAATCCAGCCCCGGGCAGGCGATTATATCGCTGATCTGGCCGATATTGGCTTCCCCGAGCCCGGCCTTTTTCAAGGCTGTAAATATTTCTTTGACATCATCAATCGCCACATGCGCCAGCACCAGATTTTGCTCATGGGTCACCCGCAACTCATCAAAACTGAACTTTTGCGCCAGATCAGCCACCACATCCATTTGTTCCGCACTGGCGTCCCCCGGCACCCCGCCAACCGGCTTTAATGAAATGGTTACGCTGGTATATCCGGGCTGGGCGTGCGAATGGCAATTATGCTGGACAAAGCGCGCCAGCTCACCATCTTCGCCCCATAATTGAGCCAGATTGAACCGGGAGTTGCTTTTTTTGAACGGGGGGGGAGAAAAATATGCCTTGATCCGCTCCAACTCGTCCTCCGGCAGGCTCAACTCGCCGCCGCGCAATATTGAAAATTCAGCGTCAACTTGCTCGCGAAGTGTCTCAATACCTTGTTCGTGCACAAGAATCTTGATCCGCGCCTTATATTTATTGTCGCGCCGTCCAAAGCGGTTATAGACCCGAAGCACGCTTTCCAGATAGGCCAGCAAATCCTTGTCGGCGACAAAATCATTGATTTTTTTGCCGATCATCGGGGTGCGCCCCATGCCGCCCCCGACATAAACCGCCCAGCCGATTTCGCCCTTGTCGTTGCGCCGCGCCATCAGCCCGATATCGTTGAAGCGGATCGCGGCACGGTCATTGGGCGCCCCGCTCAAGGCGATTTTGAACTTGCGTGGCAAAAACGAGAATTCCGGATGTAAAGACGACCATTGCCTGATGATTTCAGCCACCGGGCGCGGATCAACTATTTCATCACGCGCCGCCCCGGCAAAATGGTCGGTGGTAACATTACGAATGCAATTGCCCGAAGTTTGAATGGCATGCATCTGCACCCCGGCCAACTCCTCGAGAATGTCCGGAACATCATTAAGACGCGGCCAGTTGAACTGAATGTTTTGACGCGTGGTGAAATGGGCGTATCCGCGATCATAGCGGCGCGCGATATCGGCCAGCTTGTGCAATTGCGCCGCGCTCATTGTGCCATAAGGAACCGCCACGCGCAGCATATAGGCGTGCAATTGCAAATAAAGCCCGTTCATCAAGCGCAACGGGCGAAACTGCTCTTCGCTCAATTCTCCGCTCAGGCGGCGCGCGACCTGATCGCGAAACTGGTCCACCCGTTCCTTGACGAAGCGGGCATCAAACTGATCATAACGATACATGGTCACTTGCCCTGGTTTTTTGTGGCAAAAGGCGCGGCGAACTGGGACCGCTGGCGCGAATTCTGTCGCGCAGCCGATAAGGTACGATCCGTCCCTTGCTATGCTTGACGCGCACTATTTCCAGACTGATCAAACGGCAGCTGTTTTCAGCCAAAACCAACTGCCGGTCGCGTTCGTCCTTTTCGCTTTCAAGAAACACCCGCGCCTTTTGCATCTCGGGCAACCAGTGCCCGGCATAGGAAAGATAAACCGAGGCCCCGGAAATAAGCTCATTGGCGCTGAGAATTTCCTTGGTTATAATGTTCTTGCCGGTCATGACGCGTCTCTTTTTCATGCTGTGCCGTAAAGATGATTTCCGGCCCTGTTGCCCTTGCCCGGCCAAGCATTGCAATTGCCGGGCGCAGCCGTATTTTTTGGAAAGAAACAGGAAAAACTTCCAGCGTCGCCCTATCAGGCCAAGCCGGCTTTTCCGCAAAATCCGTCTGCCCGCCAAATTTAGGCAAAACGGGTCATGCTCACAAGACACTGAAATACAATAGTTTTTTTATTTCCCTGGCCGGCTCTGGCGCAGTATGCGCCTGTCGCTTTTATCCGCAACCGGAGAAAATTTGGCTCTTTGGCCCGCAAGCGCTAGAAGAAACCCACTGTTGGGTTTGTCATGTGTTGGGATTGTGATGGGCCAACAAACCAGGCCGGCAAACAAATTGCCCGGGCTTTGCCCGCTCAGTCCTCTTTACCGCTTAGCCCTGTTGGCTGGGCACGAAAACCACCAGCCCGTCCAGCTCGTCCTTGACGGTAATCTGGCACGAAAGACGGCTGTTCGGCTTTACCTCGAAGGCAAAATCAAGCATGTCCTCTTCCATTGCCGACGGCGCACCCGTTTTCTCGCTCCATGCTTCATCAACATAAACATGGCACGTCGCGCAAGTGCACGCTCCCCCGCATTCGCCAACAATTCCTTGAACGCCGGCGCCAAGGGCCGTTTCCATCACGCTCGAGCCGTTTTCAGCATCGGTTTCATGACGGGTTCCATCCGCCTCGACAAAGGTGATTTTGGTCATTTTTCTAGGGCACTTCCGGGTTGAACAAGCCTGCCTGATGAATTCACTTGCGCCATATAATGCATCCCGACCCCAATGTGAACAAAGAAATCCATACCAGCCCTATTCGCCATCAACTCTTGTGTGAACAGATTATCAGTCAAGCAATTGTGAGATAAAGGAGCGCACCTCTTCAACCGCAATTCCGATGTCTGACAGGGTTTCCGCGCTCAACGCGCCATCTTTTCTTGCCTCGGCCTCACCCGCCTCAGCCATTGCCGCAATGCCGAACGCCCCGACGCCGCGTGCAGCTCCTTTTAGCGCATGCAAATCGGCCAGAACCTCCTCGCAAGCGATATTTTTGCTGACCCGCCGCACATAAGTTTGCACCACCTGATCAAACATTCTAAGTATTTCCTCCTCCAGGCCGGGATCCCCCAGAGATTGTTTGGCCAGATGAACCAGATCGATCGGCCGCTGTTCATTATGGACCGGATGCATGGCCTCACTGCTTGAAACTTTTGCCAACATCACCATGATCCGCCCTCTTTTTTACCTGAAGCTACGCCTGAAACTTAAACGCCCATGGTGCCGGGGCAAAATGAATATCCCCTTAAAAGCGGCGTAAAATCTGGCTTTGAGGTAAAAACATCCACAAGAAAACATGCCCGTTAACGCTTTTTTAATTTAAAATTCAGCTCCCATCAGATTTGATGTATAAGAGCGTGTTACCAGCGCGCGGCGGCGCAGGTGTCAAAAGCGGATTTACTGGTTTTTTTAAATCCGCAACGGGTGGGGGTCAAAAGATATAGGCCATCGCCACGACTCCAAACCGCCATTTTGTGGCAACCCGGCCAAAACCGTTTCACGGCCGTTGCGAGAGTTGTAAAAGAGTATGGCGAAGAAACCCATGTCAACAAAAACCGATCCTGCAGCATTGGCATTCTCAGCCGTTGAGAATGCCCTTAAAAGCTCCATCCTTGAAAGCGCTGAGGCCAAAGGCGGCGATTTGAAAGCGCCGGCGCGCAAAACCGGAAATTTTTCCCGCGACCGCGATAAAACCGCCGAGCGCATTGCCGCCCGGACCGGCTCGGTGGCCAATGATGACAGGTTTTCTCCCGCAAGCGCGCTTTACGAGCTGGGCGCCAAGCCGTCCCTGGCCCCGATCATCATTGCAACGTTCCTGTCGCTTGTCTGGCTCGCCATCACCGGCTTTGCCGCATTCAATCAGTATAATACGCTTGCCGCCCAGGGCCAGGACCTGGCCGGGATCGCCACCACGCTTGATTTCATCAGTGCGCTGGCCGTGATGCTGCTGCCCCCTCTCGGCTTTTTTGCCGTTGCCATTCTTGTCCGCCGCGCCCAGGATTTGCGCCTTGCCGCCGCTTCCATGACCCGCGCCGCAGCTAGCCTTGCCGAACCGGAAACCACCGCCGCCGACAAGATCGCCACTGTTGGCCAGGCCGTCCGGCGCGAAGTAACCGCGCTTGCCGACGGGCTGGAGCGCGCCCTGTCGCGCGCTGGCGAGCTTGAGGTGATGATCCACAATGAAGTTACCGTTCTGGACAAGACCTATTCGGAAAACGAAAGCCGGATGCGCGCCCTTATTCATGAGCTGGCAAGCCAGCGCGACAGCGTGATCACCAATTCCGAACGGGTGCGCGAGGCAATTTCTGAAAGCCATTCCGGGCTGGTCTTTGACCTCGACATGATTGCCCAGCGCATTGCCGGAACAATCAAGGAGCGCGGCAGTGAACTGACCGGGGCCATGAATGACGCCGGTGAAAAGCTTCAGCTTTCCTTTGGCGAAAAGAGCACCTCGTTTATTTCGCTGGTCGACGAGCGCACCTCCGATCTTTTGACTTCGCTTGATAATAGCACCACTCGCCTCAACCAGACGCTTGAAGAGCGTACTTCGGCCATTTCCGACAACTTTGAAACTCGCACCAGCGAGCTGTCCTCGGTCATTGACATGCGCATGAGCGCCATCACCGAGGCGCTCGATACCCGCGCGGTATCGCTCAACGAGGCGATCGATGAACGCACGGCGGCCATTTCCTCGGTTCTACGCGATGGCGGCGGCAAAATGCTTTCCGACCTGCGTGATCGCGGCCACGAAGTTGGCGGCGCCCTGGATGCAATCGGCCTTCGTATCGCCAACGAAATAAGCGAGCGCGCCGGTGAGGCCGAAACTACCATGACCCGCGTGACCAGCCAGATGGACGAAACCTTGTCGGCCAAGATAAACGCCATGGAAAGCAGTTTGCATTCCGCGATGCTGGAAATTTCCGGCTCGGTCGACGATACCGCCCAACAGGCGCGCATGTCCCTGCTTGATGCCGGCTCCCAGTCCCTGGCCCAGTTTGAAACCAGGGTCGAGGACGTCTCCCTTGCCATTGACCGGCGCATCACCTCGCTTGACGCCCTGATCAACGAAAAGGGCGACATTCTCACCAATGCGCTCGACAAATATACTTCCAGTTTTGCCGACCGCGCCAATGTGCTCGAGCTGGCGCTTGATGAAAAATCCGGTCATTTCAACGACCAGATAGCCCAGCGCACCCTTGAAATGTCAGAAACCATTTCCGGGCGTGCCGAACAGGTCACCCAGACCATCGACCAGCGCACTGAAATTCTCTCCGGCGTGCTCAGTGGCACCGCCGACAGGATTTCCAGCTCCATCGGCTCGCGTACCCAAGAGCTGGCCCGCACCATTGACGAACATGGCGCCAGCGCCCGCGACAAGATCAAGGTCAATCTGGAAAACGTGATCCAGACCATGGACACGACCACAAACAATCTCACGGAAACGATCAACGCCCGGGTCAGTGACGTCAACCAGACCCTGAGCCAGAACACCAGTGACGCCATTGCCCGCATCAGCGATGCGCAAACCGCCATCAGCACCCAGGTTGATGCCGCCAGCGCCACTGTCAACCAGTCCGCCTCCCTGACCGCCGATCTGATCGAGGCCGGGGTAAACTCGGCCCGCAAGACCATTACCGACACCATTGACGAACGCCTGGGCACCCTGCCTGAAGCAATCACCAATCGCGCCGACCTTGCCGCCGACAAACTGGCTACGCTGAACCAAACCATCAACGCCACCATGGGTAAAACCATTGCTGATCTTGAAACCGGATCAAGCCTGGTTCAGGATGCGGTGACCACTTCGATTGGCCAAGCCAGCGGCGAACTGCAAACCAGCGCCCGGCATATGCAGGAAATCATAACCTCTTCGGTAAGCCAGGCCACTGGCGAACTGCAAACCAGCGCCGAGCAGGTTCACCAGTCGCTAGCCTCCTCGATTGGCCAGGCCACCAGTGAACTCGAAGCGCGCGCCGAGCAGGCCCGCCAATCGGTAACCACTTCGATTGGTCAGGCCAGCGGCGAACTGCAAACCAGCGCCGAGATGGTTCGCCAATCGGTAACCACTTCGATTGGCCAGGCCGCCAGTGAGCTTGAAGAGAGCGCCCAGCGGATCGAGGAAACCATCAACAACCGGATCGTTGGCGCCGCCGCCAATCTGACCGGCGATGTCGAGCAAAGCGCGGCCCGAATGGATACCGCGGTACGCGCAACGCTTGAAAAAATCACCGATGTCGCCGGCCGCTTTGAAAGCCTGGTACGCATCGATGCCGCCCAGAGCGCTGAAACCCTGGGCCATCAGGTTGAACAAATCAGCCGTACCATTTCCGACAAAACCGGAGAATTCGCCAACCTGGTTTCCCTCAAATCTTCCGAACTCACCTCAAGTTTGCAAAACCACGCAAATATATTGAGCACTGCTTTGGAGGCCAACGCCACAGAAGCCGAAAACATCATGTCCGCCAGCACTTCGCGCATGATGGGCGATGTTACTGGAGCTTTGGAAAAACTCAACGAATCCAATGTCTTGCTGCAACGGGTTCTGGAAGCTTCAACCACCAATCTGGCAACATTGGAAAGCAGCGTTACCAACCAGACTGCCGCCTATTCGGCCACTGTGCGCGACGCCCTGGCCAGCACCGAGCAGGCAGGGGAGCTGGTTTCGCGCCATGTTGGCGCCATGCAGACCACAATCCGCTCGATGATGGAGGAGTTTTCCTCAATGGTTGGCAAACTCGACGGCGAGACCGCCAGCATCGAGCGCGCCACCAGCCATCTTTCCGAAGCCAGCAACACTTCACTTGATGCCGTGGAAGCGCGCCGCGACGCCATGGACGCGCTGGCCGCCGGATTTACCGCGCGCGCCGATGATATCGACAACCGCCTGCGCTCCTTTGCCCAGTCGATCGCCGATACCGTCAACGAAACGGAACGGCGTTTGAGCGTTGCCCGCAAGGCCATGGATGACGCGCTTTCCTCAACCACCGAAGCGGTAACCGACAGTCTTGAAGGCTTGTCCCAGATTGCCAGTTCCGAAGGCGAGCGCACCGGAAAATCCTTGCAACACACCCAGGAAGCAATGCTGGTTGAAATGCAGCAGGCTCTCGCTGACGCCACCAGGCGCTTTAACGAAACCGCCAAATCGATGCAGGACACCGCCCGTCAGGTCGGGGGCGAACTTGAAGCCACCCGCTCTGAATTGCAACACAGCTTTTTGGAACTGCCCGAGGAAACCCGGGTCAGCGCCGCCGCGATGCGCTCGGTGGTTGCCGAACAGATTGAGGCCCTTAACGAACTTAACGCCATTGTTTTGGCACAACCCGCCTCGCACGATGTGTCAAGGTCCGGCATAACCGCGCCAATTACTTCCTCCGCGCGCCCACCGCGCCAGGTGACGCCGCCCGCCCCGCCCATAACGAGCGCAGCTTCCCCTGTAGTAGCACCTGCAACTCTGATGGCCGGGCAGCAGCCCAATCAGCGTCCGGCGCCGCGACCAATGGCCAAAAGCATGCAGCCCCGAAATAATCAGCCCTCTGGCACACAAATGACGGGCGCGCCAACCCGGCCGGCATCCACTCCGGTGTCAGTAGCCGCTCCGGCCCCCGCTGCTCCAGATCCAGCACCAGCCACTCCGGCTGCCCCTAGCCCCGCTCCGGCGGCTCCAACTGCAGCAGTCCCTCGCGCCAGTTCACGTCAACAAGGCAATAATGGCTGGCTGCGTGACGTTTTGCGCAATGCCTCGGCCAGCCAGCAGGCCACCAGCGCCGCCAAACCCGCTGGTAATCCTATCACCACCCTGACCGCCGAGATTGCCCAGGCAATTGACGAACAGGCGCTCAACGAAGCCTGGCAGCGTTATCAGGCTGGTGAAAGCGGAGTGTTTTCGCGCCGGATTTACACATTGACCGGCCAGGGCACCTATGACGAGGTGCGCAAAAAACTGCAACGCGATCCAGAATTTGCCCAGACGACCCGTGACTATGTGGCCGAATTCGAACAATTGCTGCAAACCGCCAAAAGCCCGGCTGACGCCCGCCAGATTCTGACTTCGGATCGCGGCAAGGTGTTCACCATGCTTGCCCACGCCAGCGGCCGCATCAGCTAGCTGTGGACCCTCGGGTCAAGCCCGAGGGTGACGCTTGATATTTTATGCCTCGCGGGTCGTTTCGATAAAACCATGGCGGGCTAAATCCGCCCTATGGTTTTATCTGCCCCTGCAGCGGCGCGGCCAAGAAATTGGCCGGCTCGCTCTTCGCGATCTATATGCCTCGCGCGCCATACCACAATCAACATGACGGGCTAAAACAGCCCTATGTTGATTGCTGGCGCTCCGGCGGGGCGCTGGGTTGCCAGCGGCTCGCTCTTCGCGATCTATATGCCTCGCGCGCCGTACCACAATCAACATGACGGGCTAACACCGCCCTATGTTGATTGCTGGCGCTCCGGCGGGGCGCTGGACTGCCAGCGGCTCGCTCTTCGCTCGCTACTCGGCTAACGCCTCGTTATTCTTTTACCATTCCTTGTATGGGCACTACCCATGGCGGGGGTGCCGGGGACGGGAGCGAAGCGACCAACGGCGGCAAGAATAAAAGAGCGGGTGCCGGGGACGGGAGCGCAGCGACCAACGGCGGCAAGAATAAAAGAGCTAGTGCCGGGGAAGCGGATGCAACCCGCGACGGCGGCGCGAATAAAGAGCGAGCGAAGCGACCAACTCCGGCGCGAATAA
>UOEO01000099.1_pt1 | contig 23821 bp, 23 predicted proteins | sample 1989881 | NCBI WGS metagenome assembly UOEO01 (sample SAMEA4712198, study PRJEB27164) | hydrothermal vent metagenome | biome: marine basaltic hydrothermal vent biome; feature: marine hydrothermal vent; material: mineral | place: Pacific Ocean | collected 2011-06-14/2011-07-23 | depth 1691 m
AGATTGCAGCGTAACCAGCCGGTCCAGGCCAAAATTTCTCGCATATATGCCGACCAGCGCCGCAATGCTTACCGAAACGCTGGCCAGGGTTGCAAATCCGTCGCCGATAAAAACCAGACTGTAAAAAGTCCAGCTGCCATAAAGTATCGCCACCAGCGAACCACTCAGGGTAGCGCGAAATTCCCAATGTTCAGCTTTTTTGGCGTCTTCAGGACCAATTTGCTCCCGATCAAAGGCAATCGCCTCACGATAGCGCCACAGGCCGGCCAGCAGAAACAGGCCGGCATAGACAAACAGAATTATAGAGCTCGATTGCACACCGGCGGCAACCGCGGCAACCGCCGTTGCAGTCGTTCCAAGCAGCATCGCCACCCGGTCCTTGTAAAGGGACTGGATAATTGACACATAATCCAGAGCTGGCATCTTCAAGCGTGCAGACTGAAACATTTAACCACGCCGATTGTTATTTGGGCTTTCGTTTTATCCACAAGCAGGTAAACAATTGTTTTCAAGGAAATATTTTCTTAAGTCGAGGTTAAGAAACCACTAAGGATCATGCGGCAATCTGGCGTCTTTGCGTTAAGGAAAACTACCAGCCCTTGGCTTTGGACCGGCTCCGCCATAAAACGCGCCTTTGACAATGGGAAAAAAGCTGCAAATGAACGCCAATGCCCTTCACATTGCCCTGACCTTTGATGATGGTTTCTGGGCTCCCGCCTATGCAACAATGCGTTCAATCTGTTTGACCAGCCCAAAACGCAAGGACATTGTTTTTCATCTGATCTATTGGGATTTGTCGCCCGCTCACCGCGCCGACCTTGCAGCCATTACCGATGAGTTTGGCGCAACCCTTGTCGATCACGACATGAGCAATGACCGCTCCTTGCGTGATTTCGCAACGACCCTGCCCCATACGCAAAGCCTGCCCCCGATTATCTATGCCCGCATATTTCTGGAAAATTACATCCCGGAGGAGGTCGAAAAATTTCTTTATATTGATTGCGATGTCTTTGTGCGCCGCCCGATTGAAAATCTGTTCGCCATTGATCTTGATAAAAAACCGATCGGGGCGGCCATTGAACCGGGCCGCCACCGCCTGATTGCCGGCGACGACATCAGAGGTAATGGCAAGCCGTTTGAAACTTTTGACCTGTGCTTTAATTCCGGGGTGCTGTTGATTGACCGGGCAGGCTGGGTAAAAACCAATGTGCCGCAAAAACTGCGCCAATACGCCAAATCGGGCCTGATGGAGAAACTTTATCACGATCAGGACATGCTCAACCTGGCCTTCTTGAACAATTGGCACGAACTTGACCCGATGTGGAACCTGACAAAACCGAGCACCGCCCTCAGGGCGCTCGACCCTTATATCGTTCACTACACAACCGGGTTTAAACCCTGGCGAACCTTTGCCCCGGTATTGTTTGTTTCAACCTATCGTCATGTAATGACCCGCAAAATGTTTCGCCGTTACCGCCGCTATCGCTGGGCCAATCATATCAGGAATATTTTTACAAAATTCAAAAGAAATCCCTGAACCGGCTTTTTACCGGCACAAATAAAATCCGCTAAAATTGCCGCCGCCTTAACAAATTCCCAATTCAGGAACATCCTCTTGCCCATAAGTCTCAAAAGACCATGGTCTCATAGAGATGTCCCCTTGCCCGAAATTGCCGCCCATTTGGAGAAAAAATGTTCAGTTCCATTGCCAGACTGTTTAGCGATCCTGCCCGTAACGCAAACCTTGCTATTGACCCCAAACTGGCAGTCGCTGCGCTTTTGATCCATCTCACCAATATTGATGGCAAGGTTACCCCCGAGGAAAACGCCGCCGTTGCAACCGCTCTTAAGGATCACTTTGAGCTCAGTGAAGCCCAGATTGCCCAATTGCTGGAAATCGCCCGGCAAAAAGATGCCGACGCCGTTGATTTTTACCGCTTTACCGCCATCATAACCCGTCTGGACATGGAGCAGCGTCTCAAGATCATCGCCATGATGTGGTCGGTGGTTTATGCCGATGATGAAAACCATGAGCTTGAAGACAATATGGTGTGGCGGGTGGCCGAACTGATTGGCGTCTCGGCGCGTGATCGCACTACCCTGCGCGCCAAAATGAAAAATACTCATGGCCAGACCATAGAGAGCAATACACATAGCTAAGTTTCAGCTCCCGTGGCGGCGCAAAAATTGATCCCATCTCCGCCCTTGCCCCCGCCGATTGCAATAGCTAGATAATGGGTCAACAAAAATCTTGAAGGAAAACGAGTATGCGCGCCATTCTGGAAATAGTCATGATGCTGCTGGATCTCTATTGGTGGGTCCTGATTATAATGATCGTTTTAAGCTGGCTGATCAGTTTCAACGTCATAAATACGCGCAACCAGTTTGTCGCCAGCGTCCTTCAGGTGGTTTCGGCGCTAACCGAGCCGGCGCTCAAGCCGATCAGGCGCTATGTCCCTAGTTTTGGCGGCCTTGATCTCTCGCCGATAATTCTGTTTATCGGCATTTATTTTGTGCAGCGGGTGATCGTTTTATATATTTATCCCAATGTGTTTTAGGCCATGGACTCATAAACAGGATTGAAATGGTATGAGCCAATTTGTTTGTATAACAGGCGCAAGGGAGCCGCGAAACACTGTTTTTCTGTCTCGCGCCGACGGGCTGGTTTTCTGTCTCGCGCCGACGGGCTGGTTTTCTGTCTCGCGCCGACGGGCTGGCTTTCAAGCTCTTGCAACTTGATTAGGCTTAGCAATTGGCCATATCCTGAAGGACGCTGAAACCGCTGCAATCTACTTCGTCAAAGGTCTCAACCGGGTATTAAACCCGCTTTTTGCCCTTTTCCTTCTTATATTTTTGCGGTGCTAAGCGCCATTTGGACCCTGTTTATGAGTTCATGACCTAGTTTTTAGCGCCCGGGCTATTGCAGGAATTTGCCGATGCGTCCCTACCGGTTCGACAAATCAGCAATTATCCTTTTTCTGCGCGTAACCCCCAACGCTGGTCGCAATGAAATTGTTGGCACCCAGATGCGCGACGACGGGCGAGCGGTTTTACGCATCCGGGTTAGTGCTGTGCCTGACAAAGGAAAGGCCAACAAGGCAGTAATTGCCCTGTTGGCCAAAAATCTGCATCTGCCAAAAAGTGCGTTTTCAATTGTTTCCGGGCAAACCGCGCGCCTTAAAACCATCTCTATTACCGGTGAGCGCGAAGAGATAGCCGCCCGGCTGGAAAAAATGCTGGCCTGAAAGGAATTATTTTTGGGCTTTGGCCAGCTCGATGGCGTCGCTTAAAGCTTTTTTGGCCGCCTCAATTCCTTCAACCCCAACAATCTTTACCCATTTTTTCGGCTCCAGATCCTTGTAATGGGTAAAGAAATGCTCGATCTTTTTTATTTCGATTGCCGGCATGTCCGAAACGTCCTTGATATTATCATAGGCCGGGGTCAGCTTGGAAACCGGCAGGGCAATGATTTTTTCATCCCGGCCCTTTTCATCTTCCATAAACAACACCCCGATCGGGCGGCAATTTATGACACAGCCGGCAATGAGCGGACGTGAATTCATCACAATCACATCAACAGGATCCCCATCATCGCAAAGAGTGTGGGGGACAAACCCGTAATTGCCCGGATAACGCATTGGCGTATAAAGAAACCGGTCAACGAACAAGGTGCTGGAGGCCTTGTCTATCTCATATTTGATCGGCTCGCCGCCAACCGGCACCTCAATGAGGACGTTGATATCTTCCGGCGGATTGTTTCCAATGGCAATTGCGTTGATGTTCATGTGCTGTTCAGCCTTAAATTGTGAAAATCATGGGGCAAATTCGTGTTCTTCATGCCTATGAATGAGGTTGATTGCAAGCCATATCGCGCCCAATGGGCAATTCGAACATCATTCGAACATCAAAGGAGTTCTCAAAATTATGTTTCACGCAAAAAAACATCAAAATCTGCTGAAATCATTGCTTGTTCTGGTGCTTTCCGCGTTGTTTTTCAGCGCCCCGTCCCATGCCGCCAGCTTTGACAGCGTTTATACCAAACTCGATCTGAATGATTGTAAACAGATCCCCTATAGTGCAACAGAAGTCGCGGATGGGGCCAGTTATGCCTGCATGGGCTATGACAACACGCTGGTCTATGTCGCGGAAGGGGATTTGCGCATGTTCGTTTCCTATGGCTTGAACGCCTTGAAGGAAAAAGCCGCCCAACAGACCCTGCCCGCGTTCAACACCATCAACGACACTCTTGAGTGGCGGCTGATTTATGAAAACGGAAAATGGCAGCCCTTTGCCACCATTTTGCGCTGGTATACCCAAAGCGGGGATCCTTCATCTCAAAAAGGTGAGATATTGGTTGTTACCAAACTGGAGCCGGGCAATGTTTGCCATGTCGCCTATATCAATGCCAGATTGGTCCCAGAGGCCAACAAGATCGCCCGTGATATCGCCGACAAGACAGTGGCCGGGTTCAACTGCAAAACAGATAAAGCCATTAATATACCTGGCGAATGAACATGATTAACAAACAGACCGGACGGCAATGAATTTTGAAATCAAACAGGCCGGCGGCCATGATATTCTTTATGTCATGGCCGTTGACGCCGAATATGGCCCCCACCTCAAAAAGCGCTTTTTGCCCCTGTTTACCGGGGTTGGGCCGGTGGAGGCCGCCATCTCTCTGACCAGCGCCCTGGCCGCGCTGGCCGCAAATGAGCGAAGCCCGCATCTGGTCGTCTCGCTGGGCTCGGCCGGATCGCGCACTCTTGTTCAAACAAATGTCTATCAGGCCACCAGCGTTTCCTACCGCGATATCGATGCTTCCCTTTTGGGCTTTGAAAAAGGCACAACCCCCTATCTCGACCTGCCCGCCGAGCTGAAATTACCGCATCAATTGCCATTTGTCGCCAAGGCGCGCCTGTCGAGCGGCGCCAAGGTGATTTCCGGGGTTGATTATGATGCAATTGACGCGGAAATGGTTGATATGGAGAGCTTTGCCCTGCTGCGCGCCTGCCAGAATTTTGGCCTGCCGATGATTGCGCTACGTGGCATCTCCGACGGCAAGGAGGAGCTGACCGGCCATAACGACTGGACGCAGTACCTGCACATCATCGACGAAAAACTGGCGGCAGTGGTTGACGAGCTTGAAACGGCGCTTACCAATAACCAGCTTAGATTATAGCTGGTGGGTAGGCATGGGGGGCATATTGGAAGAAATCGAAATCAGCTTTAAAAGCGGCGCTGAAACTCTTTTTGGCGCCCTGACGGTGCCCGAAGGCGTAAAAAACCCACCAATGGTTTTGTTCATTGGCGGCTCGGGGCCGCTTGATCGCAACGAAAACGCCAAAATGATCAAACTGAATATTTTCAACACCCTGGCCAAGACGCTGGCCGGCAATGGCATTGCTTCCCTGAGATATGACAAGCGCGGCTGCGGCAAAAGTGAGGGCAATTATTTTGCCACCGGCCATTTTCAACTGGTTGACGATGCCGAAAGAGCCTTTGAATTCATGAAAACCCAGCATCATGTCAAACCCGGCCCGCTTTATATCGCCGGACATAGCGAAGGCACCATCATTGCCCCCCAGATCAGCAACCGGCGTCATGATGTCAGCGGCATTATTCTTGTTGCGCCTTTTTTACAAAAGCTTGACGCCGTTCTGGTCAGCCAGGCCGCGCATATGGCCGATGATATAAAGACCATGCCCGGCATTGGCGGCTTTTTAACCCGTTTTGCCGTTGGGCTGATGGGCGGGGTCAAGAAAAAACAGGCCAAAACCCTCAACAGGCTGAAAAACTCCAAAAAAGATGTGATCCGTGTTGGCCTGCAAAAACTCAACGCCAAATGGTTTCGCGAACTATTCTCGCTTGATCCGGCCCATATCATGGCCAAAATTGACATCCCCACCCTGATTATCGCCGGGGAAAAAGACATGCAGTGCGCACCCGAAGACGCAGCAAAAATCGCCCGCACCATCGGCGAAAAAGCGCAATATCATCTGGTTGACAATTTGACCCACATCATGAGGCTCGAGACGGGGCCCGCCAGCATCATCAACTACAAGCAACAACTGAAAAAACCGATAGCCCCGATTGTTGGCGAGCTGATGGTGGACTGGATCAGGCAGAATTAGAGCGTTCAAATCCTCATGGTGAGCTTGTCGAACCATGAGCTTGTCGGACCGCGAACCATGGCGGATATTCCTGCCTCATCCTTCGACAAGCTCAGGATGAGGCAGACAACAAGTTCACTGTGAATGTTCACCATGAGGGATAACAAAAACCCTAGGTCATGGACTCATAAACAGGGTCCAATTGGCGCTTAACACCGCAAAAATATAAGAAGGAAGAGGGCAAAAAGCGGGTTTACTACCCGGTTGAGACCTTTGACGAAGTAGATTGCAGCGGTTTCAGCGTCCTTCAGGATATGGCCTAGAGCGTTTTCAGAATAAGTGGATCCGGTTATTCGGTTCGAAAACGCGATAAAACAAACACTTAGAGCATGCGTTTTGGTTCAACCTAAACGCATCTTGCTCTAGACCACCTTGCCTTCCGCCCGCATCGCCCGTTTGCGATCATGATGACCGAGATGGATTTTGCGCAGCCGGATCGATTTCGGGGTCACCTCGACATATTCATCCTCGGCAATATAGCCCAGCGATTGTTCCAGGGTCAGCCGTTTTGGAGTGGTCAGGCGCACCGCCTCGTCCTTGGACGAAGTACGGATATTGGTCAATTGCTTGCCCTTTAACGGGTTCACTTCCAGATCATTGGAGCGCGAATGCTCGCCAATGATCATCCCCTCATAAACCGGCATGCCAGCATCGATCAGCATCGCGCCGCGGTCCTCCAGATTAAACAGCGCATAAGGCACCGCCTGCCCGGTGGCGTTGGAAATCAACACCCCGGTGCGCCGCCCCGGCAACGCGCCCTTGAAGGGCACAAACTCATGAAACACGCGGTTGAAAATCGCGGTACCGCGAGTGTCGCTGAGCAATTCGGGCTGATACCCGATCAATGAGCGGGTCGGCACATGCAGAGTAAGCCGCGTCCGGCCCATGCCCGAGGGGCGCATGTCAACCAACTCGCCACGCCGTTCGGTCAGTTTTTGTACCACGGCGCCGGAATATTCATCATCAACATCAACCGTGACTTCTTCAATCGGCTCCAGTTTTTTCCCGTTTTCCTCCCGGAACAATACCCGTGGCCGCCCGACAGTTAATTCAAACCCCTCGCGGCGCATGGTTTCAATCAAAACCGCCAGTTGCAATTCACCACGTCCGGCAACCTCAAAACTGTCGCCATCAACCCCGCGCGTAACCTCGATCGCCACATTGCCTTCCGCTTCGCGCATCAGCCGGTCGCCAATGACCCGGCTTTGCACCTTGTCACCTTCCTTGCCCGCCAGCGGGCCGTCATTGATCCTGAACGTCATGGACAGGGTCGGCGGATCGATCGGCTGTGCTACCAGCGCCTTGTTCACTTCCAGGGCACAGATAGTATCGGCAACCGTTGCTTTTTCCAGCCCGGCAATCGAAATAATGTCTCCGGCGCGCCCTTGCTCGACCGGTTGGCGCTCAAGCCCGCGAAAGGCCAGTACCTTGGAAATTCGTGCCTTTTCGATTTCCTTGCTGTCGCGATCAAGCGCGTGGACCGTCTCGGTCGCCTTGATTGAACCTGAAAGAACCAGACCGGTCAAAATACGCCCCAAAAAAGCATCGCGCTGAATTGTGGTTACCAGCATGCGGAACGGGCCTTCTTCAACAACCGGCTTTTTGACATGCTCGAGCACCTTGTCAAGCAGCGGGCCGACACTATCGGTGGGCCCGCTCGGCTCGGTCGCCATCCAGCCGTTTTTGGCCGAACCGTAAAGCACCGGAAAATCAAGCTGATCCTCACTGGCGTCAAGGGCCACGAACAGATCAAACACCTCGTTGAGCACCTCGTCATGACGCTCGTCGGGCTTGTCGATCTTGTTGATCGCCACAATTGGCCTGAGACCCAGGGCCAGCGCCTTGCCGAGCACGAATTTGGTCTGGGGCATCGGCCCCTCGGAAGCGTCAACCAGCAGCACCACCCCGTCAACCATTGACAGGATGCGCTCGACCTCACCGCCAAAATCGGCGTGACCGGGGGTGTCGACAATATTGATCCGGGCATCTTTCCACACCAATGAGGTAACCTTGGCCAAAATGGTGATCCCGCGCTCGCGCTCCAGATCATTGCTGTCCATCATGCGCTCTTCGGTCCGCTGATTTTGTCGGAACAGGCCGGACTTTTTCAACAGGACATCGATAAGGGTGGTTTTGCCATGATCGACATGGGCAATAATCGCAATGTTGCGCAGGGACATGAAAGAAAAGACCAGTCTTTTTTATAGTGGTTTGCAAGAAATTCGGGCACTCAGCAACGCATCATTAACGTGAACAATACAAAGCCTGCCCCGGCATCGGGATTTTTCAGTTAATCCTTGTCGCCAAAGCAATTAGCTTTTGGCCGGTGCCGGAAAGATTGAGGCTGGCAATAAAGCAGCAACATGAAAAGAACAAGTCAATTCGTCATTTCACCCGATAAGCTGGCTGGCCGGAGCAAACCCGGCGTCCTGCGCCGCCCGCATCTCAACGGTGCGCAGCAATTCAACGATCGAGCTTGCCGGCATGGCCGGAGAAAACAAATGGCCCTGCACCTCGGTGCAGCCATATTCGCTCACAATGTCCAGTTGCGCTTCATATTCGATCCCGCTGGCGCTAGTAACGATGCCCAGGGCGCCCCCCAGGGAAATAATCGCTTTTACTATCTCGCGATTTTGGCGGCTTAGCTCAATTTCATTCATCAGCGCCTGGTCAATATTGATTTTATCGAACGAAAACGCGCCAAGATTGCCAAGAGAAGAAAACCCGGCCCCGAACCGGTCCATGGCAATGCGCACGCCCATCGAGCGTAATTGCTGCAACACCCCCAGTTTCGCCTTGGTTTTCTTTGCCAGGGTTTTTTCGCTGACCGCCAGCTCCAGCCGGGCCGGATCAAACCCTGTCGCCTTTAATATGCTGGCAATATTTTCAGCGGCGCGCGGGCAGATGATCTGACTCGAAGTCAGCTTGAGCGCCAGACGCACCCCTTCGGGCCAGTCGCGCGCCGCCTCACACGCCTCCCCTAGCGCCCACGCGCCCAGACGGGCTATGAACCCGGTTTCCTCGGCCACCGGTATAAACTGTTCGGGAAGCAAAATTCCCCTCTCCGGATGCTCCCAGCGCAAATTGGCCTCACAACAACTGACCCGGTTGCTGGCCAATTCAAGCACCGGTTGATAAGACAGCTTGAACTGGTTCTGGGCCAGCGCCTCCCTGAGATCGGCTCCCAGCTTGTGGCGTTGCTGAATTGCCTCATCCATACCCTTTTTGAAAAAGCGGTAGCTGCGCCTTCCTTCGCCCTTGGCGCGGTAAAGCGCCATGTCGGCATGTTTCATCAGCGTGGCGCCGTCCTTGCCATCTTCGGGCGCCATGGCAATTCCGATACTGGTGCTGATCATGAATTCACGCCCGTCGATGAGAATGGGCCGGCCAAGATCATGCAGAATCCGCTGGGCGATGCGCCCGACATCTTCGGCTGAATTTACCGGCCAGGCCAAAAGCATGAATTCATCACCGCCCATGCGCGCAATAATTTCATGCTCGCGCTTGCCGTTCTTCAGTCTTGAGGCGACCCTGCGCAACACCTCATCGCCAACACCATGGCCATAGGTATCGTTTATCCGCTTGAATTTATCCAGATCAATACATAGCAACGCCAACTTGTCGCCGCGGCTGATCCGGGATTGCGAGCGTTCCATTTCCTCATTGAAACAGGTCCGGTTCGGCAGGTCCGTGAGCGCATCATGGCGCGCCATATATCGAATGCGCGCTTCATTTAACTGGCGTTCGGTAACATCCTCATGGGTTGAAACCCAGCCGCCATCGCCAACCGGCTGATAATTGACACTGACATGGCTGCCATTGGCCATTTCCAATATGGTTTTTTTACCGCCACCATCCTTGATCAGCCTGTCGATATGTTGCAAAAAATCGTCTTCGCATCCATCGGGGACCATGCCCATGCGCACTTGATGGGCTGCAATCTCTGCAAACCTGGTGCCTGGCCTGGCCAGTTTCTTGGGCAGGTTGTAAAGATTGATATATTGGTCATTGCAGATTACCAGACGGCGCTCGGCATCAAACATCACCAGGCCCTGGGCCATGTTTTTTACCGCCGCCTCAAATCTGAGATTTTGTAGTTTGAGGTCGCGGCTGCGCTCGCTGATCAGCTCTTCTTTTTGCTGTTCCTCGGTAACATCCTGAATGACCCCGATCCAGCCGCCGCCCGGCATCGGGTTCTTCAAGATATAAATGAAGCGGTTGTTTTCAAACTCGATGAATTTACGTTCACTGGTCTCGGATTCCACCAGCTCCATGCGCTTGGCTCTGTGGCTTTGGGGGGTTTCCCCATCCGGGATCAGCCCTTTTTTGATGCGATACTCTAAAATATCCTCAAACCGGGTTCCCGGCGCGGTCAGTTTTTCGGGCAGGCCATAAATTTCAGCATAAGCGCGATTGCAAATGATCAACCTCTTGTCGCCGTCAAACGCACACAGCCCTTGCGACATCGAGTTTATCGCCCGCTCAAACCAGGTGCTCTGGGTCAGCAATTGCTGTTTGGTTTCCAGCTCTGTCCGGCGTTGCCTGACATCTTCGCTGATATCCTCGTGGGTAACCATCCAGCCAATATCGGGATGGCGGGCAATCGAGGTGCGAATAATCATGTCCCCGACGACCTGTTCCAGCCTGCCGGGCCTCTGATGTTCCTTCTGGCGTTCCAGGCGGCCTTTCAAACTGTTATAAAGCACCCCGAGCGGCAGGCCGGCTCCCCGCCCCTCCGCAATCGTTAGTTCACAAATTTTATAAAGCGTGATGCCGGGAACCACTTTTTCTTCCGACAGACCGAACATATCGATAAAACGCTGGTTGAACAATTCGAGTTTGAAGCGTTCGTTCCACACCGAAAATCCACAAGGCATCGCGTCAACAGCCGCGATCAACAACTGCGCATCATAACCACTCGCTGCCGTTGCCGGGGCGTTTCTGCGCAAAGGCGCACCCTCCTAGGTAAAATGCCGGATACAGTAATGCCGACTTTTTACCGAATGCGCATTTAGCAAGTCTAAAAGTTACAACTTGTTCATATGAAATTGCTTCATATGACTAATAAAACATAAAACATTATGTAATTTGTTTCATTTTCTTACAAAATGGCAAGCCGCCGAGGGCGCAGCAACAACTTTTGAAGAGCGCAACAGCCCAATTCATTTGTCGCGCAAATTGCGCGCCGCAAAGGTTTTAAGCCGCAAGGCGTTGAGCTGAATAAAGCCCGCCGCGTCATGCTGATCATAGGTTCCGCTTCCCTCTTCAAAGGTCACCAGATCCTCCGAATAAAGCGAATTTGGCGAGGTGCGGGCAATAACACTTGCCGATCCCTTGTAGAGTTTGAGGGTTACCTGGCCGCTGACATATTTCTGGCTGTTATCAACCAGGGCCTGCAACATTTCGCGCTCGGGAGAATACCACAAGCCGTTATAGATCAGCTCGGCATAACGCGGCATGATTTCGTCCTTGAGATGGGCCGCCCCACGGTCAAGGGTGATCGATTCAATCCCGCGATGGGCGGCCAAAAGGATGGTGCCGCCCGGAGTTTCATAGATGCCGCGCGATTTCATGCCGACAAAGCGGTTTTCCACCAGATCAAGCCGGCCAATGCCGTGTTTTCCACCCATCTCGTTAAGCCGGGTCAAAAGCGAGGCCGGGGACAAATCCTGCCCATCGACCGACACCGCATCGCCGCCGGAAAAGCCAACGGTAATGATTTGAGCCTTGTCGGGCGCATCCTCCGGATTGACCGTGCGCTGATAGACATATTCGGGAGCCGCCTGGCCCGGATCTTCCAGCACCTTGCCTTCCGAAGAAGTGTGCAACAAATTGGCGTCGACCGAAAATGGCGCCTCCCCGCGCTTGTCCTTGGGCACCGGGATCTGGTTTTTTTCCGCATATTCGATCAGGCGGGTGCGGCTTTGCAAATCCCATTCGCGCCACGGGGCGATCACCTTGATAGCGGGGTTGCGCGCATAGGCTGAAAGTTCAAAGCGCACCTGATCATTGCCCTTGCCGGTGGCGCCATGGGAAATGGCGTCGGCCCCGGTTTCCCGGGCGATTTCAACCAGCCTCTTGGCAATAAGCGGGCGCGCGATCGAGGTTCCGAGCAGATAAACCCCCTCATAAAGCGCGTTGGCGCGAAACATCGGAAAAACAAAATCGCGAACAAATTCCTCGCGCAAATCCTCAATGAAGATTTGCTTGATCCCCATCATTTCGGCTTTTTTACGCGCCGGCTCCAATTCTTCACCCTGGCCGAGATCGGCGGTAAAGGTGACCACTTCGCAGCCATATTCCGTTTGCAGCCATTTAAGGATGATCGAAGTATCCAGCCCGCCCGAATAGGCAAGCACAACTTTGTTGATGGGTTTTTTCATTTTTCTTCGTCCGTTTTTCCGGCTATTTCTTTTTGCGGTGTTTCAAGAGCTCTTTGCGCCCGTTTGCTCAAGCGCTCGCTGGTTGATTTCAATTGCCCGCAGGCAGCAAAAATATCGCGGCCGCGCGGGGTTCTCACCGGTGAGGCATATCCGGCCCTGTTGACAATATCGGCAAAGGTTTCAATGCGCTCCCATGACGAGCACTCATAAGGAGAGCCATCCCAGGGATTAAAGGGGATCAAATTGATTTTGGCCGGTATTTTGGCCAAAAGCCGGACCAGTTCGCGCGCATCAGCGTCGCTGTCATTAACCCCCTTGAGCATCACATATTCAAAAGTGATCCGGCGCGCATTGGAAAGCCCGGGATAGGCCTTGCACGCCGCCAGCAATTCCTCGAGCGGGAATTTCTTGTTGATCGGCACCAGTTCGTTGCGCAACTCATTGTTGACCGCGTGCAGGGAAATCGCCAGCATCACCCCGATCTCATCCCCGGCTCGCCCGATATGAGACACCACCCCGGAGGTGGAAAGGGTAATTCGGCGTTTGGAAAGCGATATTCCTTCGCCGTCCGAGGCGATCAGCAGCGCTTTTTTCACATTGTCGAAATTAAACAAAGGCTCGCCCATGCCCATCATCACCACATTGGTAATTGCGCGCGTGTCTTGTTTGGGCACCAGCCCATCGCTTGGCCTGACCCCGTTTGGAAAATCTCCCAAAAGCTGGCGGGCCATCAATATCTGCCCCAAAATTTCCCCGGCGGTCAGATTGCGCACCAGCATCTGGGTGCCGGTATGGCAAAAACTGCAATTAAGGGTACACCCGACCTGAGAGGAAACGCACAAGGTGCCGCGTTTGTTTTCCGGGATATAAACCGTTTCCACGTCAACGGCAGGCAAATTGGGATGTTTGGGATCCTTGAAACGAAACAGCCATTTGCGGGTGCCATCGCTTGAAACCTGCTCGGAAACGATTTCCGGCCGCCTGAGCATGAAACGCGCCGCAAACATCTGGCGGGCGGTTTTGGAAACATTGCTCATTTTTTCAAAATCGGTGAGCCCGTTGACATAGACCCAGTTCCACAACTGGCGGGTACGCATTCTGGCTTCGCGCGGCAAAAGCCCGAACTTTTCCAGTTCCACGCCGATCTCAGAGCGGTCAAGACCGACCAGATCAACAAGATCGCCGTCTTTTGGGCCTCTATTCAAATCACCATTCAAGCCACCGGGGTCGCCAACTGACGCGGATTGCCCGGACTGATTGATTTGCAAAGAATGCGCCATATCGGTGGAAGTCCTAAACTTTTAGAGCAAGATGCGTTCAGGTTGAATCGGAACGCCAAGCTCTTGCATCTTTGTTTGGTCGCGTTTCTCGAGACGGATAAGTGGTATCCACTTATCCTGAAAACGCTCTAGCACGCAACAATTTGGCGTCCTATCATGGCTGAAGCTTTTCTGCCAACCGTAAAGGGGGCTTAACAGGACCTTAACAAGCGGAGTTGACCGCGCGCGAAGCGGCGCTAACCCCGGAAAGGGAGTAGGTTTGAACAATTTTCACTCCCTCTTTGGTTGTTCCCTCAATGGTCATTGTCGCCCCGGCGCGCAAAGACCTGGCGAACGCTTCGGTTTGCGCCACATCCTTGAGCCAGGCGGCATCCTCTTTGGTATAAAGATCATAGGTGCGGCTGCCCACGCGGGCAACGGCGCTTGCCGTATCATCAAACTCATATCCGGCGATCAGGTTGAATTCATTCCTGATATTTTGCGCGCTCCGGGTGGTCAAAAATACATAGGCTTGCGTATAGCCGTCCGGGGTCGGGGCGACATCCTTGGGCTTGGACATGGAAAAACAAATGATACCCGCCCCATCATTGGCGGTAAAAGCCGACCAGTTGCGAAAATCGCCCAGAACCTGAACCTGCTGGGCAAATCCGGGGCCAATTGTCAGCGCAAGGGCCAAACCAAATGCCGCAGCAATTTTCACCATTGATTTCATTATCAAGAAAATCCCCGTATTCCCTGTCAGCTACCAAGGATTGAATAGCTGAACCGGCCCGGGAGCAAAACCCGTAAATATAATAATATGCCCCCACAAGGGCATATAAAGCACGTATCAGCAGTCCTTCTCAATTTTCTCCAGCGCCGCGGTTACTCCAATCAGGGAATAGGTATCGGTGGTGTTGGTGCCGCGCTGCGAGCGCGCCTTGACGATCATTTGCTTGCCAGAGCGCATTGAGGCGACAAAGCCATTTTCATCGCTGGCGCTGGCCAGCCAGGCAGCGGAGCCTTCTATCACCATGTCATAGGCCTTCCCGTCAATGCTTACCCGCGGCGTCGAGCCGGTCTTGAGCGGATAGCCAACCAGGGTTTGCACTTCATTCTTGGTGCCAAGACCCTTGCGGTTGATAACCAGAAAATGGATCGGGTCGCGGTTTACATTTGCTGGCTGCGCATCCTGGGGCTGGCTGGAAACATAACACATCACCCCATTGGCATCCTTGCCTTTCCATGCGGTCCAGAACTTGAACGTGCCCAGATTTTGAATTTCCTGCGCCCAGGCGCCGCCGGCGCCAAATCCGGCCAGCATTATCGACCCGGCAAGAATACGAACAAAAATCCTTGGAACCATCGATCGCATCACTTAATTCATCCTCTTCAAAAAGGGTTGGCTGATAAGTTCCCATCCATAAACATTGCTGACACGCGGCAAAAATGACCGGGATTCGGAACCAATCGCGACACTAACCGCAAATTTGTCGGCAATTTGGCACAAATGGTACCTTTTAGGGTCCAAACTCATTCACAGGGTCCAAATGGCGCTTAAAACCGCAAAAACATAAGAATAAAAAAGCCAAAAAGCGGGTTTGACACCCGGTTGAACCCTTTGGCGAAGTAAATTGCCGCGGTTTCAGCGTCCTTCAGGATATGGCCAATTTGCCCTCTTGTGACTAAGGAAGCCTTAACAAACCTGGCTCAAAGAACACTCACTACGCCAAAAGCGGCATTTTTGAAAACAACTGAGCGGAAAAACCGCACATGCCATTACGGCCTTGAATTTATTCGTATCCATCGCCATATTAACGCCGGGTTCTAAGGAGAAACAAGCGCTTGCTAAAAGCAAGGCGTTTGTCATTTGAAAGGTTTAAAGCATGGCACAATATGATCGTCAGAGCGTGAACGCGCGGACCGGCTCTGCCGCTCTCATTGATGAGGGGCTGCGCGCCTATATGCTGCGGGTTTACAATTATATGGGTATTGGCCTCGGGGTAACCGGGGTGGTCGCCTATTTCTTCAACCAGTATACGCTTTCCAATGAGGCGGTTTTCGCCGCGGTTTATCAAAGTCCCTTGATGTGGATTATCGCCCTGTCGCCGCTGGCTTTTGTTCTGGTGCTCTCGTTTGGCATCAACAAGATGAGCTTTGCCAGCGCCCAGTTGACCTTTTGGGCTTTCGCCACCGTTATGGGCCTGTCCCTGTCCTCGATTTTCGTTGTTTATACCGGCACTTCCATTGCGCGGGTATTTTTCATCACCGCCGCTACCTTTGGCACCATGAGCCTTTATGGCTACACCACCAAACGCGATCTTACCGGCATGGGCTCGTTTTTGATGATGGGGCTGATCGGCCTGATCATCGCCTCGGTGGTTAATATTTTCATGCAGTCCTCGGCCCTTGAATTCGGGATTTCAGTTCTTGGGGTTTTGATCTTTGTCGGTCTGACCGCCTATGATACCCAGAAAATCAAGGAAATGTATGTAGAGCTGGACAGCTCCGAAGTGATGGGCAAGAAAGCCATCATGGGCGCCTTAAGGCTTTATCTCGACTTCATCAACCTGTTCCTGATGCTGTTGCGCCTGTTTGGCAACCGCAACTGACCCGGACAAAATTCGCCGGATGAAATTCAAGACCGCGACTCCGGGATATTGTTTCCGGGTCGCGGTTTTTGTTTGAGGTTTTATAAAAATGCGCGATCTGTCAGGGGTGATATTGCGCCCCTTCAAAAAAACCGACATTGCCCCGATCACCGCCATTTACGCCCATTACGTAAAAACTTCGGCGGTAACCTTTGATATAGAAGTGCCTGATGTCGACCAGATGGCAAAAAAATTTGCCGCCCTTGAAAAAGCCGGCCACCCGCTGATCATCGCCCAATATCAAGAAGATGTGGCCGGGTTTGCCTATGCCTCGAGCTACCGGCCGCGCCGCGCCTACCGGTTTACCTGCGAGGACGCAATTTATCTGGACCCAAAGATGCTTGGCCGCGGCATCGGCAGCCTCCTGCTGGGCGAATTGGTCGAAAAATCGCGCCGCTTCGGCTTTAACCAAATGATCGCCATCATCACCGATGGTACCGATAACTCGATCGGTCTGCATAAAAAACACGGGTTTGAAATTTTGGGCCGCTTCCCCGAGCTCGGATATAAATTCAACCGCTGGCACGACACCGTTCATATGCAAAAAAAGCTGTGAAACTCACTTTCGAGCCCGGCTACTTTACCACCATGAACCCCGGATCAAGCACCCGCACCACCTGACAAAGCCGGTGTCCGCGTTTAAGCAGACGCCCCTGTTGTCCAACCACTTTGTACTGGCCTTGCTTGCGGGCGGTTTTCGGGGTTTTTTCAATCACGACAACCGGCTGTTGCGAGTTGCGTTTATAGATTGAAAACAGCGCCTTGTCCTTTAGGAAATCCATGGCGTAATCATGCCACAGCCCCTGGGAAACATTGCGCCCGTAAAGATTAAGCAGGATGGAAAGTTCCTGGCGATCAAAGCAAATCCGCAATGGCGGGATCTGGCGCGGCGCGCCTGGCTTGTGGCGTGGTGACGGCTGGCGATCGCTTTGATTGCAATAAACAAGCGACAACGCGCCTTTATCACCGCGCTTAACTCTTTGCTCTCCTTGTCTTTGCTCCAATCCGTTTTCCTTTCAAATCAAGCAGCCAGACCATGGAATATTTTCTTTTTAAAAATGGATACCACTTATCCAGCGCTAAAAACACGCTTAAACCAGCCCGTCGGCGCGGGACAAAACAAAGATTTGCAGAACCCTATTTTTTTTGGGTCAAACAAAATTAAAAAATCTCTACCGCCCGCTTCTGCGAATAATTTCATTTTTCAGGTGACTAAGATCCTCAGGAGCAAGTTTGTCGATCTCACGGGCCAGATAATTGGTCAACTCGGTGGCTTCGGGGGCAAGCCCGGCGGTATCGATGGTAATTTTAGGGTCGGAAATTTCCGCCAGCCGTTGCAATTCCTCCGCCTCGTCCCAGATGACGTTGAAATAGGCAATCATGCGATGCAGCAAAAACCAGGTCGGCTTGCCGCGCTTGCCATGTTCAAGCGCCGACAGATAAGCGCTGGAAATATCAAGCGCCGTTGCCATTTGCTTGAGCGACATGCCGCGCTCGGCGCGCATGGCGCGTAATTTGGTCCCCAGGGGCGTCATGATTTTAGCCGCTTAAGGCGCACATAATAGGCTCCCTCGCCACCATGCTGAGGGGCGGAAACCTCCAGCCCGGCAATAAAGGGGGCCAATGCCGGCTCCTTGAGCCATAGCGGCAACATATGTCGCAACACCCCGCGTTGCTCGATCGAGCCCAAACCGGTTTTTTTTAACCCCTTGCCGGTAATCACCAGAATGGTGCGCTCCCCGCGCGCTATTCGCGCCTCGATAAAGCGCCCCAGCGCCCGGCGCGCCTCGTCCTGGCGCATGCCGTGCAAATCTATCCTGGCATCAATCGGCATCCGCCCGCGCCGCAATTTGCGGTGCATTTTAGGCTCAAGGGCCGGAATAAACAGCTCGCCGGGCAATTGATGAATTGGCGCCACGCTTGGTGACCATCCCGGTTTTACTTTTTTGCCCGCTCCGGGCGGGTTGAACCGCGGTGGTTTCTTGCCGGATAAATTCACCAGATCGGAGGTTTTGACACCCTTATCGGCCTTGATCCTGGCTTTTGCCGCCGCGATAATGGATTTGGATGTTAGCGGGCTTATGGAACGGGTAACCTCGTTCCATAAATGCCAGTCATCAATGGCCGCCATTTGCCTGTTGTTATATTTGGCCATGGCACCCGGCGCCCCTTAACAACTCTTGCTTGTCAGGAAATCTGGTTGGTGGCCACCAGCTTCCAGTTCGGATCGCGCGATCTGGTATTGCGCGAAAATGTCCATTCGTCGGAAATATTGACCACCTGCTCCTCATGCCCTTCAACAATATTGCCGTCCGCGTCCTTGGTGGCGGAAACCACTTCGGCGTCAAAGCGCATGGTAATACTGGCAATGCGCTTGTCCAGCTCCGCTTGCACATATTCAATATTGGGCAGACCGACAAAGGTGAAGTCAATGGTTTTGCCTTCGGCCTCGCGGGCATTTATTGCCGCTTCAAACCCCTCATAAACGTCCTTGTCGAGCAGGTTTTTCAAGGTCCGCTTGTCTCCGGCGGCAAAGGCGGTGACAATCATTTCATAAGCGGAAGCCGCCCCATTGAGAAATGATTTTGGCGTGAAATTGGGATCAACCTGGCCGATTTGCACCAGAGCCTCGCGCAAGGGCTGATTGTCCGCAACCAGCTTGTCCAGCTCGGCCTCGAATTTACGCCTGGCGCGATCGTCCTCCTCATCATCCACAGCGCCATCGGCGCTCCGGGCGGCGTGCAGGGGAACCACAACGTCGTTATCAGGTTTTACCTGCGGACGGATTCTATCAATGGGGGGGCGCTCGGTTCCAGTACGCGTACCTAGAACAGAGCGCAGTTTGAACAGCACAAATATTGCCACTGCGATAATGATAATGGTGGGTAAATCCAGAAAATCGGCCATAAACTTCTCTATTTTGAGCAAAAAACGCTTAGGTAGGCACCGTCATGCCGCCAACCGGCAAACAGGGTCGCAATAGACATATTCCAGACCTATATATAATCAAACATCAGCCAAAAGCCAGTTCATGCGCCATCAAATTCGTATCAGCGCTGCTCGGCAAGCCATATTAACTCGACAAAGGGATAAAAAACCATGGGCCGGATATTGTTTTTGCTGTTTCTGATCGTACCGATCATCGAAATCGGCATCTTTATCATTGTTGGTCAACTGATCGGTTTGTGGCTCACTTTGGCCGGCGTTGTCGTTACCGCGCTTTTAGGCTCGTTTATCATTCGCATACAGGGTTTTTCCCTGATCAGGGAAATTCAGCAATTAATGGCCGCCGGCGTGCTACCGACGCGCCAGATTGCCGACGGATTGATATTGGCAATCGCCGGGGCGCTGTTGCTGACCCCGGGCTATTTTACCGATACCATCGGTTTTTTGCTGCTGGTTCCTCAAATCAGGACACTGATTTATCAGGAGATAAAAAAACGCATCAGCATTAGCGGCGGTTTCGGCAGTGCCGACAGTTTTTCGTTTGACGCCGAAATGGATGATCTTGACCCCTTCAACAATTCCGCCCCTGGCAGCCACCACAATATTGAAAAAGAAAATGACAATGACGATGTGGTTGATCTTGAACAAGACAATTGGCGCCCAAAATCCTGATATTGCGCCAGCCAACAGGCGTATTTTATCATATTTGTCCGTTAGCTGATTTTAAACCCGAGACAATCTAGGCTTTTTGCGCCCTGAGATTTTCGGGGGAAGGGGTTTGTTATATGGCGCGGCATAATTTGAGTTTAACCGGGGTTGAGCAGTTTTTTGACGTAAAGGACATTATCGTCAGCAAAACCGATCTCAAAGGCCGTATCACCTATGCCAACGATATTTTTCAACAGGTTTCCGGATATGGCGCCGACGAGCTGATCGGCCAGCCGCACTCGATCATTCGCCATCCGGACATGCCGCGTTGCGTGTTCAAATTGCTCTGGGACACTATCGAAAAAGGCGAGGAAATATTCGCCTATGTTATCAATCGCTGCAAAAACGGCGATCATTATTGGGTTTATGCCAATGTCACCGCTTCTCGCGACAAGAGCGGAAATATAATTTCCTATCATTCAAACCGCCGGGTGCCCGAGCGCACGGTGGTCGATAATGCGATTATCCCTTTATATAAAACCCTGCTTGGGGAAGAACAACGCCATAAAAACGCCAAGGCAGGCATGGCGGCCTCGCTTGACATCATGCTTGATCTGCTCAAGGAAAAGAACATGGATTATGATGAATTCCTGTTCTCTTTGGCCGCTGCCTGATTCGGGGCAAAACCGGCTCGAACTCCGTTGCACCTAAATCGTGATGTGTGAAAAACGCATTTGGACGTTGGTATGACCGCCCGGGGCGGCTATTCTGTCAACAAACAAAGTGCTCATTCCGATTTAGGATTTTTTCATGCACGTGCTGCTCGTTGACGGCTCGACCTTCATTTTCCGCGCCTATCATGCCCTGCCTCCACTGACGCGCAAATCCGACGGCCTGCCCATCGGCGCGGTGGCCGGATTTTGCAACATGCTCTTCAAGCTGGTTGAGGATTTCAATGGCGATGATGCCCCAACCCATATCGCGGTGATTTTTGACCATTCCGGCAAATCATTCCGCAATGATTTTTATCCCCTTTATAAAGCCCATCGCCCCCCGGCGCCGGACGATCTGATACCCCAGTTTCCCCTGACCCGGGCCGCAACCCGCGCCTTTTCCATTATCTCGATCGAGCAGGAAGGCTTTGAGGCCGACGATCTGATCGCCACCTACGCAACAATGGTCAAACAGGCCGGAGGGCGCACAACCATTGTTTCCAGCGACAAGGATTTGATGCAACTGATCGACGATGACGGGTCGATCCGCATGCTTGATACGCTGAAAAACCGCTGGATCGGCCCTGATGAAGTGGAGCAGAAATTCGGGGTTGGCCCCGACAAGGTAATCGAGGTGCAATCGCTGGCCGGGGACAGTGTTGACAATGTCCCTGGAGTGCCCGGCATCGGCCTTAAAACAGCGGCCTTGCTGATCAATCAATATGGCGACCTGGAAAACCTGCTCGCTAACGCCAACGAGATCACACAGAACAAGCGCCGTCAAAACCTGATCGAATTTGCCGAACAGGCGCGCATTTCCCATCAGTTGGTAAGATTGAAAACCGATGTGCCGGTTGAACATTGTCTTGCCGACATGGCCCGCCAGCCGCTGGCCCCGGCAACCCTGATCCCTTTTTTAAAGGCAATGGAGCTCAACCGGTTTTCGCGCCGGGTCGCCGGATTTTTGGAGGCGGACGAAACAGCCTTTGAGCCCGACCCTGAACTGGCGGCAAAAAAACCTCCGAACAATAGCGCCGCCGTGACGACAAACGCCAGCGATCCTCGTCCGCAAGAGCACGCCAAGGCTGTTCTGGAAAAAATCAAATCGATCCCGGTTGATTATGACGCCTATGAAATTGTCCGCGATGAAGCCGCTTTGGCAAAATGGATCGAGGCCGCCTATGACAAGGGCCATATCGCGGTTGATACCGAAACCACCGGGCTTGATAATCAAAGCGCCGATCTGGTCGGCATCTGCCTTGCTGTTGAACCGGGCAAGGCTTGTTATATCCCCCTTGCCCACACTTTGGGACAAGGGGATATGTTTGGCGCCGGCATGGCCCCAGGACAAATGGATCTTGGCCGCGCCATTGAAATGCTCAAGCCATTGTTTGCCGACCATTCAATCCTTAAAATCCTGCAAAACGCCAAATATGATTTGGGCATTTTGTCCCGTTACGGAGTTAATCTGACCCCGATTGACGACACGATGCTGCTCTCTTACGCCATGGACGGGGCGCGCGGCAATTCAATGGATGCGTTGAGCCAAACCTGGCTTGATCATGCCCCGATGAAATTTACCGATCTCGCCGGCTCTGGCAAAGCGCAGAAAACCTTTGACCAGTTGGAAATCAACGAGGCAGCCAAATACGCCGCTGAAGACGCCGACATTACCCTGCGCCTGTGGCATGTTTTAAAAGCGCGACTGGTGCCTGAACGCTCGGTAACCCTTTACGAAACGCTGGAGCGGCCATTGGTGCCGGTTCTGGCGCGCATGGAGGCGCGCGGCATTGTTGTTGACAAGCAAATCCTGGCCCGTCTTTCCGGCGATTTTGCCCAGCGCGCTGCCGCTTTTGAAGCCGAGGCGCACCAGCTCGCCGGAGAAAAATTCAACCTCGCCTCGCCCAAACAATTGGGTGAAATATTGTTTGGCAAGATGGAACTTGCGGGCGGCAAAAAAACCAAGACCGGGGCCTGGGCAACCGGGGTTGGCGTGCTTGAGGATCTGGCGACAAAAAGCGAGGATGAAAAAGGGGCGGCACTGGCCAGAACCATTCTTGACTGGCGCTCTCTGAGCAAACTCAAATCAACCTATACCGACAGCCTGCCCGCCTTCATCAATGCGCGCACCGGGCGGGTCCATACCTCTTATCATCAGGCCTCGGTTCTGACCGGGCGTCTGGCCTCGTCCGATCCCAATTTGCAGAATATCCCGATCCGTACCGAGGACGGGCGCAAGATCCGCACCGCCTTTGTCGCTCAAAAAGGCCACAAGCTGATTTCAGCCGACTATTCGCAAATCGAACTGAGAATTCTGGCTCATATCGCCGACATCAAGGCCTTGAAAAAAGCCTTTGCCGACGGGCTGGACATTCACGCCATGACCGCAAGCGAAATTTTTGGCGTGCCGGTTCAGGGTATGGACCCAAGCGTGCGCCGCCGCGCCAAGGCGATAAATTTTGGTATTATTTACGGGATTTCCGCCTTCGGGCTGGCCAATCAACTTGGTATTTCGCGCTCGGAAGCGGGGGATTACATCAAGGCCTATTTTGAAAAATTCCCCGGCATCAAGGATTATATGGAGGCGCAAAAGGCGCTGGTCAAAGAGCAGGGGTTTGTCGAAACGATTTTTGGGCGCAAGATCAAGTTTTCCAATGTTGAGAGCAAAAACCCCGCCGAACGCGCCTTTATCGAACGCGCCGCGATCAACGCCCCCATTCAGGGCGCGGCGGCCGACATCATAAGGCGCGCCATGATCCATATGGAGCCGGCCCTTGCGGCCAAAAATATCGCCGCCGACATGTTGTTGCAGGTCCATGACGAGTTGATTTTTGAAGTGGCGGAGGCGGAGGTTGAGGCCGCCATTCCAGCCATTGATGAAGTGATGATAAAAGCACCTGAACCGGCGGTTTTGCTCGCCGTGCCCTTGCAGGTCGACGCCAAGGCAGCCGATAATTGGGACGAAGCGCATTAGGGGGAGATATTCTTTGTAATTTCTTTCGGTTCCTTAGCTTTAATTCTCGCTGTTTTATCACTATGAGATGCGGCTAT
>UOEO01000052.1_pt1 | contig 23462 bp, 24 predicted proteins | sample 1989881 | NCBI WGS metagenome assembly UOEO01 (sample SAMEA4712198, study PRJEB27164) | hydrothermal vent metagenome | biome: marine basaltic hydrothermal vent biome; feature: marine hydrothermal vent; material: mineral | place: Pacific Ocean | collected 2011-06-14/2011-07-23 | depth 1691 m
TCATCCTCGCAAATACCCTCATCAGGGAAAACCGTGAATGGGAAAAAAACAGGCATTGACCAAGACGGATACTCTAAAGCGCGCCGTGGCAATGTTTGAACTTTTTGCCCGACCCGCACGGACAGCGTTCATTACGCCTTGTATTTCTGAGTTGTTCGTCACTTAGAACCCGGGCGGCAAAATCATCCGGAGTTGCCTCATTGGCCCCGCTTGCCACCTGCTCGCCCTGCATCAAGCCCGGACTGGCAAACTGTTCCTCGGGCGGGCGCACTTCAATATTTACATGTGCGAGCTGGGTGGTAACCAACTCGCGCATATTATCAAGCAGGGTCTGGAAAAGCTCATAGGCTTCCTGCTTGTATTCGTTGAGCGGGTCGCGCTGGGCCAGGCCGCGCCAGCCGACAACTTTTGACAAATGATCAAGGGTAACCAGATGCTCGCGCCACAACCCGTCGACCGAATTGAGCAGGATCTGTTTTTCCACCTGGCGCATGATTTCAGGAGTATATTGCGCCACCTTGGCCGCCATCACCTGATCGGAGGCATCAACCAGACGCTCGCGCACGATATCGGCGTCAATGCCTTCTTCCGCCGCCCAGTCTTTTATCGGAACATCAACATTGAGATAGGTTTTGGCAGCTTCCGTAAGCTGTTCCGCGTTCCATTGCTCAGGGTAGGAGTGGGCCGGTATCCCCTTGGCAATGATCACATCAACCACATCATGACGCATGTCGCGCACGGTTTCGCTCACATTGTCATCATCCATCAAACCAAGCCGCTGCTCAAAAATGACCTTGCGCTGGTCGTTCATCACATCATCATATTTCAAGATGTTCTTGCGGATATCAAAGTTGCGCGCCTCGACCTTGGCCTGAGCCCTTTCGATCGCCTTGGTGACCCAGGGGTGGGTAATGCTCTCGCCCTCCTCCAGCCCCAGTTTTTCCAGCATCGAATCCATGCGCTCAATGGGAAATATACGCATCAGATCATCTTGCAGCGACAAGAAGAATTTGGAACGGCCCGGATCGCCCTGACGTCCAGAGCGTCCGCGCAACTGATTGTCGATGCGCCGGCTTTCGTGGCGCTCGGTGCCAACGATATAAAGCCCGCCCGCCTTGCTGGATATTTCCTTGTCTCTGGCTATGTCGGCCGTGATTTGAGCAATTTTCTTTTCGCGCTCCTCGCCCTCAATTCCCTCGACTTCAGCGGCGATGCGAATGTCGGGATTGCCGCCAAGCTGAATATCGGTGCCGCGGCCGGCCATATTGGTAGCGATGGTGACAGCGCCGGGCATGCCCGCGTCAGCAATAATCTGGGCTTCTTGCTCGTGGTGGCGCGCGTTGAGGATTTTGATATCCTTGACCCCGGCTTTTTTTAGCTGGTCGGCAAGAATTTCAGATTTTTCAATGGAAGTGGTGCCAACAAGAATCGGCTGGCCGCGTTTCTGGCATTCCTTGACCAATCCGGCGATTTCCTGGTATTTTTCCGCAATGGTGCGAAAAATCGCGTCATCTTCGTCCACCCGGCCAACGGCAACATTGGTTGGGATCGAAACCACTTCCAGATCATAAATATTGGCGAATTCCTCCGCCTCCGTGGCCGCGGTACCGGTCATGCCGGAAAGTTTTTCATAAAGCCGGAAATAGTTCTGGAAGGTAATGGAGGCCAGAGTCTGGTTTTCCGGCTGGATCGCCGCGCCTTCCTTGGCCTCCAGCGCCTGATGCAACCCCTCGGAATAGCGTCGACCCGGCATCATGCGTCCGGTAAATTCATCAATGATCACCACTTCATTGTTGCGAACGATATAATCCTTGTCGCGCGCAAATATCTTGTGGGCCTTAAGGGCGTTGTTCAAATGGTGAACGACCGAAATATTTTCGATATCAAACAGTGATTCACCGCTGATCACCCCGTCTTCGAGCAATTTTTTCTCCAGCTTTTCTATGCCGGCGTCGGTAAAGGTTGCTGACCGGGCCTTTTCATCCAGTTCAAAATCATCCTCGGTGATCAGCATCGGAATATATTTATTGAGCGCGATATATTGTTCGGAGCGATCCTCGGCCGGCCCTGAAATTATCAGCGGCGTACGGGCCTCATCGATCAGGATACTGTCCACTTCATCGACAATGGCATAGGCATGGCCGCGCTGAACCATCTGGTCACGCGAATGTTTCATATTGTCGCGCAAATAGTCAAAACCAAACTCATTATTGGTGCCATAGGTAACATCGGCCGCATAGGCGCGCTTGCGTTCCTCGTCGCTCAGATCATGGATGATGGTGCCAACGCTCAACCCGAGAAATTCATAAAGCTGGCCCATCCAGGCTGCGTCGCGCTGGGCCAGATAGTCGTTGACGGTAACAAGGTGCACGCCCTTGTCCTCAAGAGCATTGAGATAAACGGCAAGGGTTGCCACCAGCGTCTTGCCTTCACCGGTGCGCATTTCGGCGATTGAGCCATCGTTGAGAACCATGCCGCCGATCAACTGCACGTCAAAATGGCGCATGCCAAGCGAGCGTTTTGATGCTTCGCGCACAGTGGCGAAAGCTGGAACCAAAAGGTCTTTTATTTTTTTGCCTGCCGCCAGTTCAGCCCGGAATTCCCCGGTGCGCGCCCTGAGCGCCTCATCGGATAGTTTTTCCACTTCCGGCTCAAGAGCGTTTATTGCATCAACAAGAGGCTGATAGGATTTGACGCGACGATCATTGGCGGAGCCAAAAATTCTGCGGGCAAGCGCGGCGACAACCATGAGGTGAAATTCCTTTTAACGCAAATACATCCTTGAGCGACAGAGCGCTTTGACGCAGATGTAAGAGTGCTCTGGTGTCTTGTCAACGCCGCTAAAATGGTCCAAACAATTCAGCTTGGGGCATAAATCGAATTGCGCAAGTAAATGGAGACGCAAGTAATGAGTTTTGAATTTAAAAAACATGTTCTGACTACGCTGGTTAGCGCTGTTTTCGCGGCCAACATGTGGGTGGCCCCGGCGCTGGCGCAAAGCCAGTCGGCCACCCCCGCCGCTCCCTCGGTAAATGATGTGGTTGCAACCGTTGACGGCGAAACGATAACCGAAGCCGATCTGGCCTTTGCCGCCGAGGATCTGGCTCAGGATCTCAAATCCGTCCCCCCCGCCGAGCAGCGCGCTTTTCTGGTCAGCGTGATGATTGACATGAAACTGATGGCCAATGCGGCGCGCAAACTGGAATTGAACAAAACCGACCTGTTCAAGCGCCGCGAGAACTATCTGATCGAGCGCGCCTTGCGCCGGGCTTATTTCGCCAGCGAAATCGGCCCCCAGGCCAATGAAGAAAAAGTGCGCGCCGCCTATAAGGAATTTGCCGCCACCTTCAAGCCGCAGGAAGAACTGCGCGCCAGCCACATTCTGGTGGCAACCCGCGATGATGCCGAAAAAATCAAGGCGGAACTGGAAGCCGGCCGGCCGTTTGCCGATCTGGCCAAGGAAAAATCCACCGGCCCCTCAGGTCCCAAGGGCGGCGATCTTGGCTATTTCACCCGCGGCCGCATGATCAAGGAATTCGAGGACGCCGCCTTTGCCCTCAAGGTTGGCGAAATCTCCGATCCGGTTAAAACCAAATTTGGCTGGCACATAATCAAACTTACTGATCGCCGTCAGAGCGCTCCGCCCAAGTTTGAGCAGGTGGCGCGCGAGCTGAGCCAGAAACTGATGGTCGGCGCCTTTGACAAGACAATCCGCGATCTCAAGCAAACCGCTGATATCACGGTTGCCGACCCGGCGCTGGCCGCAGCTTTGGCGGCCGATGCCAAGGCGATCGACGCCAACGCGGCTGACGCCGGCAATGCTGACGGCACAGCAAACTAGGCCCGAGATATGGATCTGCCCGTTTCCCCGCTGGCGCCAAAAGCGTTTCCAGCCCTTGTCCCAATAAAGGGCGTTGAGCTTTTTGTTGGCGCCAGCGGGGAGTATTATAAAAATCGCAACGATATATTGCTGGCGGTTTTTGCCCCCACAACCCAGGTCGCCGGAGTTTTTACCCAATCAAGATGCGCCTCGGCGCCGGTGGAATGGTGCCGGGCGCATTTGAAAAATCATCAGGCGCGCGCCCTGTTGGTCAATGCCGGCAGCGCCAATGCCTTTGCCGGACGCCGCGGAGACTTGGCAACACAACAAATCGCCACCCATACCGGTGAAATGCTTGATTGCCCGCCACACGAAATAATGCTCGCCGCCACCGGGGTCATCGGCGAGCCGCTTGACCCGGAACCGGTATTAAAAGTGCTGGCCCAAATAACTGAAAAAGCGCCGGCAACCGCCCTTGATGCGGCAAAAGCAATCATGACCACCGATACCTACCCCAAGGGGTCCGGCGCCTCTTTTACAATTGACGACGAAGTGGTCCATATTGCCGGCATCGCCAAGGGTTCAGGCATGATTGCACCAGATATGGCAACCATGCTCTCCTTTGTCTTTACCGACATGGCCATTGACGGCAAAATCCTGCAATCAATCCTGGCCGAGCGGATCAAAACCAGTTTTAACGCCATAACCGTTGATAGCGACACCTCAACCTCGGACACCTGCCTGGTTTTTGCCACCGGTAGCGCCAAAAAATATGGGGTGGCGCCTATTATCTCGATGCAGGACGCCCGTCTGCCCGTTTTTTCCCGCGCCCTTGATGATGTGCTGTTTGACCTGGCGATGCAGGTCGTGCGCGACGGCGAGGGGGCAACCAAATTTGTTGAAATTTCAGTAAGCGGGGCGATTAGTGATCACAGCGCCCAACAAATCGCCCGCTCTGTCGCCAATTCGCCACTGGTCAAAACCGCAATATCCGGGGAGGACGCCAATTGGGGACGCGTGGTGATGGCGGTCGGCAAGGCCGGAGAACCGGCAAATCGTGATCTTTTGACGATCTCGTTCGGCGATCTGATTGTGGCCCGAAATGGCGAGCGGTCGCCGGACTATGACGAAAAAGCCGCCAGCGCCTATATGAAAAATCAGGAGTTGGAGATCAGAATTGATCTCGGGCTTGGCCACGGTAAGGGACGTATTTATACCTGCGATCTCAGCCATGGCTATATTTCAATCAATGGCGACTATAGAAGCTGATCACATGGGAAATGTTTTACAGGGGAACGCTTGCAAAGGACGCTTGCAAGGAACGCTTGTAAGGAACGCTTGAATGAAAATACTTCTGGTCGTTGCCTGCGCGCTGATCGATGTTGACCGCAGGGTCCTGCTTGCCAGACGCCCTCAAGACAAGCCGCTGGCCGGGTTGTGGGAATTTCCCGGTGGCAAGGTCGAGGCGGGAGAAAGCCCGGAAACAGCGATTATTCGCGAACTTGAAGAAGAGCTGGGCATTGAAACCAAACAGGCCTGTCTGGCTCCGCTTACTTTCGCATCTCATCTTTATGAAAATTTTCACTTACTGATGCCACTTTACATATGCCGCAAGTGGCATGGAACTCCGATGGCCCATCAGCATTCAGAACTCAAATGGGTGCGCCCGGTGGCAATGCGCAACTACCCCATGCCGCCGGCGGACGAGCCTTTGATCGCCCATTTGTGCGATCTGTTGTAAATTAGCCATTGACGCTACAAGCGTTGCCCACGGAGTTTTGGATCAAATGATCAAACGTTTTATTTCCGAACAAGGTGGCGCCAGCGCCGTTGAATATGCCCTGCTGGCGGCATTGATCGCCGGGGCCTCCATTGTCGCCTTTACTCTTTTTGGCACCGGCCTGACGGATCTGTTCAACGCTGTTTCCTCAAAGACGGGCGAGGCAATAAAAAACGCCGCCGCGTTCCTTTCATCTTAGAGCCTATCTGGTCTGGCATTTTTTCTTGCCCAAAACATCGGCAAGACTTACCTGGGCACTACCGGGAGCAAGCGGTTTTTGCTGGCTCTCATGGGGAGCCCAGCCGCTCATCCAGATAATTTCCAGACTGGCCCTGACCCGGCCATCACTGTCCCCGGCAATTTCCTGATAGGCCTTTATGGCGCTGTTGAGATGAGCCGGAGTGATCAGGTGACGGCCACGCTCTTTGAGCGGATTGGCGGCGCAAAATGTTTTGATCTCTTCCATCAGGGCCAGCGGGGAGGCATAGCGAATGTTGTGAAATTCGATATCGGCAACCGGAAGAGCAAACCCGGCGCGCTGCAACAACCCCCCGGCGTCAGTTGCGTCGACAAAAGGGGCAACCCGGCTCAAGGCCCCGCCCAGATGGCCCGCGTCAGCCGTTAGCCAGGCCTGTCGCAATTCCCCGAGACTGCCTCCGCCAACAAAAGCGGCGACAAACAAGCCGTCGGCGACCAGATGGCGGCGCACATTATATAAAAACCCCGGCACATCATTGATGACGCCAATATCCATTATGGAAACGATCAAATCATATTGGTCCGATGGCGGCAGGAAATTTTCCGGATCAATATAATCGCCATTGAATTCAGCCAGCGTTGACATGCGCTCAAATTCAACCACCGCGTCATGCGTTTTAAGCCGCAAGGGCATGTGACGCGCATCAGGCGCCAAAATCAGCGCCTTGGAAAAGGTGCGCGTTATGGTTTCAAGCCGCGCTCCAAGGTCGGCCACAACCAGTTCAGTAACAAAATCCACCGGCCTGTTGCGGGCCTGGCTTAAACGCTGATTGAGCAGGGCTTTATCGAACACGCTGGCGGGATCTGACATCTGTTTCTGACCTGAGAGGCCCCCTTTGCGTTGGGAGCTGAATTTGGCTTTGTATTTTGCCGGTGTTATGAATGGATGCGCGCAAAGTGTCAAAGGGGAACAGGATTTCCAACAGAACTGGTTTTTTAAAGCTTCCTTTCCGTATCGCACGGGCGGTTCTGGATCATTTTTATCCGCCGGTTTGCATCAATTGCGAAGTGGCGGTTTTGTCGCCCGACACATTGTGCGCCGGGTGCTGGCGTAAGCTGCGCCCGATCAGCGCCCCCTTGTGCGAGCGCCTTGGTTTGCCGTTTGAAGTTTTTATCGGCCCTGACGCCCTTTCTGCCGAGGCGATTGCCGATCCGCCCGAGTTTGACCGCGCCCGCTCAGCCTTTGTTCACAATGATGTCGCCCGCGCGCTGATTTCGCGCCTCAAATTTGGCGACCGCCCGGAATTGGCCAAATTTTGTGCCCGCCTGATGCTTGGCGCCGGCGCTCAATTGCTTGAAAAACAAACCATTCTGGTGCCAACTCCACTGCATCGCTCCCGTCAGTTCCAACGCCGCTTTAATCAATCCGGCGAGCTGGCGCGCCAAATGCACAAACAGGGCGGTTTTGTTGTTGACCCGCTATTGGTCATCCGTCAGCGCCCGACCAGGCCCCAGATCGGGCTGACGGCGCGCCAGCGGGCGCACAATGTCGCCGGAGCTTTTGCCGTTACCCCGGACGGTATTGAACGCTGTCTCGGCCATCCGCTGGTGATTATTGATGATGTCATGACCACCGGGGCCACCGTTAACGCTATCACCCGCGCGCTCCGGCAAAAAGGCTTTGAGCGAATTGATGTCATCAGCTTTTCACGTGTTGTCATTGGCGGCACTGATCCCATATAGAAACAAACATGTTTTTTATGGAGCTTTTTTAAATGGCCAAGATCGAAATTTACACCACCCCTTATTGCGGCTTTTGCATTGCCGCCAAGGGATTGCTGGACGAAAAGAAAGTGGAGTTTTCCGAATACAACATGGATAGCGCCGCCAAACGCGCCTCCATGACCCAGCGCGCCAACGGCAGGCGCACCGTGCCGCAGATATTTATCGACGGGGTCCATATCGGTGGTTATGACGATTTGTCGGCGCTGGAGCGCAATGGCAAGCTTGACCCCTTGCTTGGCCTTTAAGTGCCGCATTCCCTGACCATTGCCGCCGCCCAGATGTGCTCCGGGGTCTCGGTGCAAAAAAATCTTCAGGAAATAGCGCAATTTGCCACAAAAGCCGCCGCTTCGGGGGTAGATTATCTTTTGACCCCCGAAATGAGCGTTGCCTTTGTCGAGGGCTCCGGGAGCTTGCACAAAATTGCCCAAGCCTATGATGATAATGAGGCGCTTGATGTCTGCGCCGGTATTGCCCGGCAAAACAAGATCCACCTGCATATCGGCTCGCTCGCGATCGCGCTTGACAATGGGCAATTCGCCAACCGCAGCGTTTTATTTTCCCCTGACGGAAAAATAGTGGATTTTTATGATAAAATTCATTTGTTTGACGCCGAACTGGGCAATTCCCAATCATATCGGGAAAGCGCCCACTATCGGGGCGGCGAGAGGGCGGTGCTTACGAAAATGGCCGGCATCAATCTCGGTATGAGCATTTGTTATGATTTGCGCTTTGCGTCGCTCTACCGGCAATTGGCGCTCGCGGGCGCCCATATCATTTCAGCCCCCGCAGCTTTTACCGTACCAACCGGCACAGCCCATTGGCAGGTTCTGATCAGGGCGCGCGCCATTGAAACGGGCTGTTATATTATTGCCGCCGCCCAAGGCGGGGCTCACGAAAATGGGCGCACAACCTACGGCCATTCTATGATAGTTGACCCATGGGGAAAAATCATTGCGCAAAAGAAAGATTACGCACCCGGCCTGATTATGGCGAAAATCAATACCAAAGAGGTCAAAAAGGCAAGAATGCGCCTGCCAGCGCTTGCCAACCGGGCAATGTTTTCGTTAAGCGTTAACCATAATGAGGTATGATTGTCCTTCCCGGTATGTTTGTCCACCAAGGATGAGTTGTTGTGATTCAATATTCGCTTATTTGTGAAAACCGCCACAAATTTATTGCCTGGTTCAAAAGTGCGAAAGTGTTTGACGAACAAATTGTCAATGATGTCGTCACCTGCCCGGTCTGTGCGACAAACAAGGTCAACAAGGCCCTGATGGCCCCTTCAGTATCACGCGCCCGGCACAAGCAATCCGACCAGGAGCAAAAAGACACGCCGGCTTACCCACCCTCCCGCCAATCCGGCGCCAAGGCGCCAAACAATCAGGACCGCGATCAGGCCAAAATTTCCCTGTCTGCCGGACATCCCGACCAGGCCAAACTGGCCAGGGCCCTGCGCACCCTGCACGACCAGATCATTTCCCAGGCTGATTATGTCGGCGACAAATTCGCCCGTGAGGCGAGAAAGATCCATGATTGCGAGGTTGAGCCGCACGGAATTTATGGAGAGGCAACCACCGAAGAGGCGGCGAGCCTTTTGGAGGACGGCATCGAGTTCATGCCCCTGCCCACTTTACCCGAAGAGCAGAACTAAAGCGTTTTCAGAATAAGTGGATCCGGTTATCCTGAAAACGCCCTAATGGTTCTCGAGCAATATTGCCATCATCGCTTTTTCGACAGCACCCAGAAAATAGAGTTTCCGCTCAGGGTGTTTTGCCGCCGCGTTTGCCCCCCCCCTCGCTATTTCCCACACCAGTTCGCCGGCGACGGCCGGGTCAAAATCGCCGCTCTTTATTCCCGCTCCTATGACGCGTTGCAGCATATTTTTTAGCGAATTTGAATGTTGGTCCAAACGCTGTCGGACTTCAATCGGCAACCCGGCTTCAAGTGAAATATTTTCATGCCCGGATGAAGCCAGCTCTATCTGGAATTGGGCAAACGCAACCAGCTTTTCGCGGGGGGTGGCGGCAGCCACAATGATCTCCAAAAGATGCCGCTCCATGGCTTTGCCATGCTCCTCCAAGGCGTGAGCTATAATGGCATCAACGTCCGGAAAATAATTATAGACCGTTTGCCGGGTCACGCCCGCGGCGTCTGCAACCCTGGAAATACTCAGGCGGCTCAAACCTTCATCACCAATCAAGGCCAGCGTTGCCTGGGTAATCCGGGCGATCTGGCGAGCCTTATGTTTTGACATTGTTTACCCGACCAATCCTGATCTGCCACCAAACAACTGCTTGCTCCTGGTGGATCCCAAGCCCTGCCCCTAGAGCCTTTTCGATTTTGGTTTATCCAAAATCGGGCTCTAAGTCTTTGTTTGGTCGCGTTTTCGAACCGGATAACCGGTATCCACTTATCCTGAAAACGCTCTAGCCGTGCCATCCCGCGACCAGATCGGACATAAGCATCTTATATTCGCTTATCCAGGCCTTGATATTGACCATGTCATCGGACTTCAAAAGCGCCGCGACTTCATCACTTTTCATAAAATTCTGAAAGTCCTGCTTCGATTTCCAAATGGTTGTCGTGCAAATTTCTCCACCCTTTTTTTCGGATCTGGTCACCATTGACTGGATCAAACCGGGTTGGCCGGCCAGGGCCTCTGAACTCTTCAGGGAAATTGAAAGAACATCGTCAGCGCGTTCCGCAATCGGCGTTATGGTTTCGCTGAAGACAAAAACCTTGTCACCATGGTCATGCGCTATGTTTCCGCTCATATGGTTTCTCCTTGAGCACAATTGATATTGATGCTAAATTTTAGACAATATGACCATATATAGACAAATTGTAAAATTAACAACAGATATCACCGCCCTTTATCTGTCGGGCGGTTTGCTCTAGGTCATGAACTCATAATCAATTATCCTAGCCGCTGTTCGCCCAAAGCCTCTTGATAGCGCGCCAGCGCCGCAATGACCTGTTTTGCCGAAACCGCGCCAATGCGTTCGCCATTTTCACTGACAACTCCCACCCATTGATTGCTGGCGAACAGCGGCAACACATCCTCGCAACTGCTGGTTGCGGCCACCGACACCTCAAGCGGGCCCGTTTCATTTTCATCCATGATCGAAGCGACCCGGATCACCCGCGCCCGGTTCACATCACGGACAAAATCGGCCACATAATTATCGGCCGGGTGCAAGACTATCTCTTCAGGCCGCCCGGTCTGGACCAGTTCCCCATCATTTAGAACAGCAATCCTGTCGCCAATTCTGATCGCCTCGTTAAAATCATGCGTGATAAAGAATATGGTTTTATGCAATTTTTTTTGCAGTTCCAAAAGCTGTTCCTGCATCCCCGAGCGGATCAACGGATCCAGCGCCGAAAACGCTTCATCCATCAGCAACACTTCGGTATCCATGGCCAGCGCCCGGGCCAGCCCGACCCGCTGTTGCTGGCCGCCTGAAAGTTCGTGCGGGCGCGAGTTTTCATAACCGGCCAGACCCACGGTCTCAATCCAGCGCGCCGCCACTTTATGACGCTCTTTCTTGTCCAGCCCGCGCACCTCGAGTCCATAGGCCACATTGTCGATAACATTGCGATGCGGCAACAGACCAAAATTCTGAAATACCATCGCCACTTCGCCCCGCCGGTACTCCCTGAGCTCATCCAACGACATCGCCAGAATATCAACCCCGTTCACCCTGACCGAACCGGAAGTGGGGTCGATCAGCCGGTTGACATGACGGATCAATGTCGATTTTCCCGACCCCGAAAGCCCCATCACCACAAAGATTTCGCCCCGCTCAACCTTGATCGAAACGTCCTTTAACCCCACCACCTGGCGGGTTTTGGCCTGAACATCCGCCTTGGAGGCGCCAGCCCTGAGCATTTTGAGCGCCGCTTGCGTATTGTCGCCGAAAATCTTGGTGACATTGTCAATCTCGATAATGGTTTGAGCGCTCAATTCTTGTCTCCCGACAGGCCAATGCGGCTCTGCAATTGCTTGCCAAACGCCTGGGTGATGCGATCAAATATTATCGCCAGGGCGACAATGCCGAGACCCGCGAACAGACCGCGGCTGACCTCGAGCCGCCCAATGCCCTGAAGCACCTGATAGCCAAGCCCGCCCGCCCCGATCATTGAGGCAATGACCACCATGGCCAGCGCCATCATGGTTGCCTGATTGACCCCGGCCAGAATGGTTGGCAGCGCCAGCGGGATTTGCACCCCGAAAAGTTTTTGGCGCGGGGTGGCGCCAAAGGCCTGGGCAGCTTCCATGACATTGGGATCAACCAGTCTTATCCCAAGGTCGGTCAGCCGGACCAGCGGCGGGGCGGCATAAACTATGGTTGCGATCAAAGCGGGAATTTTACCAGGACCGAAAATCATCACCACCGGAATGAGATAGACAAAGCTGGGCAGGGTCTGCATCAGATCCAATACCGGGGTCAGCACTCGCCTGAGCAATGCCGTGCGTGCCATGGCGACCCCGATCGGCAACGAAATGACCATGGTTGTCAGGGTTGCCGCAATCATTAGCGCCATGGTTTTGATCGCGTCCTGCCACAACCCCATCAACCCCACCAGAACCAGGGACACCAACACCACAACCGGCAATACCCAACTGCGCGTAGCGCCAAAGGCGGTCGCGCACAACACAAAAATGATCAGCCACCACGGCATGGAGAGCAAAAAGCGCTCGATCGAATTGAGCAGCAGCAAAAGTGGATAGGCGGCGGTTTCAAAATCACCACCCCAGTTTTTAACAACAAAGGTCAAGCCGTCATCGATAAAGCGCCGTAACGGCCTGGTATCAAAAATTTCCGGAAACATTTTTTCTCTTCATAAAACAAAACAACCGGGCGGCATTTGCCGCCCGATCGAAAATCATTTGCCTGTGGCGAACCTGTTCTTGAAACCAGGATGGCCTTTAAAGACTGGCCTTGACCCTTTCAGCAACTTCCTTTGGCACCCATTTCGTCCACAAACCAGCGCGGTTTTTAAGGAAATATTCCGCGGTTTGCTGGGCATCAGCCTTGTTCTCGGCCCCCCAGGTCAGCATCTGTGAAATCTCGACATTGCTCAGCGCCACCTTGCCCAGATATTCCATGACATTGGGCGCATCCTTTGCCACCCATGCCGCCGTGGCGACAATCACCGCCGGGCTGGGATAAGAGGTTTTGCCCTTGGGGAAGCAATCGGCATTCATGTTGCAGGTCCATATTTCCTTGTTATAGGCCGGCATTTCAAGTTTTACCATTTCATACTTGCCCATCAGCGATGTCGGGCCCCAATAATAAAATACGATCGGCTTTTCCCTGGTGAAAGCGCGCGCAATCGAGGCGTCCAGATTGCCTCCCGAGCCCGGCGAGAACAAATTGAAACTGTCCTTCAAACCATAGGCCTCAAACAGGGCCGCATTGGCAATCTCGCAACCCCAACCCGGAGGGCAGGAATAAAACCGACCCTTGGAGGGATCATCCGGGTCGGCGAACAATTTGGCGTATTTTGGCAGGTCCTCAACGCGCTTTAAGCCCGGATTGGCCTCGGCGACATATTTGGGGATCCACCAGCCCTCGACCGCCCCGTCGGAAATCGCCCGCCCGGCGACAACGACCACCCCGTCGGCAACCCCCTTGTCCCAGGCGTCCTGAACCGATCCGGTCCATAATTCAGGAGCAATCGCCGGAGTGCCCTTGCTCAATAACGAAGCCAGCGTGGGCACCGTATCCCCGCCAACGATTTCAACATTGCAGCCATAACCCTTGCCCAGAATTATCGCATGAATACGCGCCAGCGCCGCCGCCGACGGCCAGTTCATCTCGGCAATATCAATTGTTTTGTCGGTGCTGCATTCAGCCTCCTGCGCAACCGCTGGCTGCACACTCATCAAACCGACAGCCATACCCATGACGGCAAAAGCATATGAAAATTTATTGGCCATCTCGGCCCCCCTGAGAAATAAATAATCCGGGATAACTAAACAGTAGAACTGGCTATGTCAAATTAATGATATCTATACAATTCATACAAATAAAATAATTTTTACCTTAAGTAATAACAATATAAAACATCAACTTAATTTATATCCACATCCACAACGGATAAATTATAAATTGTTCAGGCAAACAGTTCATGTTGTTTCTCACCCGGCCAAAAACAGTCCTGTTTATTATGCAAAAACTATTATGATTTTACCAAAACATGCCTGACTGGCGGCGTTCGCACAAACCGATTCCCAGCTCCCCAAGCGCCCATATTCACGCCAATGTTCACGCCAATGTGTAATAAAGTGTAAGCTCCAGCCCCGACTTTCTTATGGCCGGGCAACCCATTCGCCCCAGATATCCTTGCGCTCGGCCACAAAGCGGGCGGCAAGATTTTCATAACTGTCCGGGTTTTGCGCTCGCCATGACAAAATCTGGTTCATTTCAGCAACCGGCAACCGGGCGCGGCGCAAATATTGCGCCACCTGTGGCAATTGCGTCACGATATTGTCGCTTGCAGCCACGAATACCGGCTCATCAGCAAAGGCGGAAAAAGCCGGCTGATCGCACTTGATGCGGCCCAGGCATTTGAATTTTTGCTGATCAAACGGACCCATGTCGAGTGCCTTGAAATCAAACTGCGCCAGAACGGCATTGGGCTGCCAGTAGTAAAAAACCACCGGCTGGCGCCGCGATACCGACTGGGCAATCAGCCTGTCCATTTCAAGCCGGTTGGCCGGCTCGATTATTTCAAAGGCGTTTTCAAGACCAAGGGCGCGCAATAAATTACGATTGATCACAGCGCAGGCCCAGTCCCTGGGACATGAAATGAATTTCGCCCGCACCCCTTTTTCACGCAACGCCCCAACATATCCAGCCAGATCCCTGGCCCGGTTCAAATCGGGAAAGGCTTCCTGCACATGAGCGGGAATATACCAGCTCTCCAGCGCCGCTCCGGCAAAACTTGCTCCCATCATGTCCACCCGTTCCGATTTAATGGCCGCATTCCAGATATCGGCAATACGAGTTGCCCATATTTCAGGGGCAATATCGGGCTGGCCAATCGTTTCCATTGCCGAGATTGATCCGGCCATGTCACCGCCAACAATCCGCACCTGGCAGCCGAATTCTTTTTGCAGGATCAAAGCGTGCACATAGGCCAGAATGATCGAGGAGGGCCATTGCATGCGCGCAATGGTTAGCTGTTTTTGCCCACACGCGGTTTTAGCCAGATTTTGCGCCTTATCACCCCCTGTAGCCTGTTGCCCCAGCGCCGGATTTGTCAAAACCGCCAACCCTGCGAGTAAAAGCCCCATGCCGGCAAATATCGCAGGCAGCGCCCGGCGCAGACCAGTTTTGTGCGCAGGCTTCACGCTCATTGCGCTTTTTCTCCCAATAATGCTCGCCACAGGCAAATAGCGCCTGACAATTGCACCCATTTTACCGTTAAGCAACAGCGCCAAACACATCTAATTACTGGTGACTCAAGCAACCAAAGTATGCAAAGCTGCCCGTTAGCGGGACGTTTATTTTCGCCTGCGTAAAAAGGAATGCCGTCATATTCTTTGCTCCATGAAGTTGGCAAAGAAGGGAGGCGGTCCATATAAATCTGAGGGAAACCATGCAGAATTTCAAGAAAACACTTTTAACTGCCATCGCGCTTTCCGCGCTCGGCGCGGCAAGCCCCGCAATGGCCCAGGTCAAGCTGGGTTTTCTGGGCGGATTTACCGGCCCGATTGAAAGCCTTACACCACCAATTTTCGCCGGCGCCAAACTTGCGGTTCATGAGATAAACGCCCAGGGCGGCATCCTGGACGGCAAGACCCTTGAGCTGATCGCCGGTGACAGCACCTGCGCCGATGCAACGGCGGCCGCCAATGCCGCCGACAAGGAAATCAATACCGACAACGTATCTGCCATTGTCGGGCCGATGTGTTCCGGGGCTACCATTTCAGCCGCCAACAATGCCGGCATTCCCGGCAATACCGTAATGATATCCCCTTCGGCGACCGCCCCGTCGGTCAGCGATGTCAAGGATAATGACCTGTTGTTCCGCACCGCGCCCTCTGATGCCTATCAGGGTGACGTTTTGGCCCGACTGCTCCTGTCCAAGGGCATCGACAATATCGCCATTACCTACGTCAACAATGATTATGGCAAGGGACTGGCCGACGCTTTGAGCGCCGCTTTTGAAAAGAATGGCGGCACCGTGGCCATTTCCGAAGGCCATGAAGAAGGCAAGGCCGACTATCGCGCCGAACTGGGCTCGCTTGCCGCCTCCGGCGCCCAGACGCTGGTCGTTCTCGCCTATGCCAACGGTTCGGGCCAGACCATTTTGCGCCAGGCCGTTGAAGCTGGCGATTTCACCCAGTTTGTTGGCGGCGACGGCATGGTGAGCAATGAATTGCTCAAAGGTATCGATGCCAGCGCGGTCAATGGCATGATTGCCACCAAGCCGGGTACTCCCGATCTTCCCGGCGCTTCGATCTATTCGATCCTGGCCAGTGCCGAAGGCCTTGACCCAACGGCGATCTTTGCGCCCCAGGCCTACGACGCCACCTTCATTCTGGCTCTGGCCATCGAGCAGAAGGGCTCCGCGGATCGCGACGGCATGTCCAAGGCCGTACGCGCCGTTGCCACCGCTCCTGGTGAAGTCATTCTTCCCGGCGAATGGAGCAAGGCCGTCAAATTGCTCGCTGCGGGCAAGGACATAAATTATGAAGGTGCTTCCGGCCAGCAGGAATTTGATGCTGTCGGCGACGTTCCCGGCACCATCGTTGAGATGAAGGTCGAAAACGGCGCTTTCGTTGAAGTTGGCCCGGCCAAATAAGTTCAAGGCAATCTGAAAAGATTAACAAAAAATGAAAAGCCCGGGATCGCTCCCGGGCTTTTTGTATAGAGCGTTTTCAGGAGTGAGATCGAATAATTGAACGATCCAGTGGATCGCTCAACGATCGAACGGGATACCACTTATCCGTCTCGAGAAACACGACCAAACAAAGAGGCAAGAGCTTGGCGTTCCGATTCAACCTGAACGCATCTTGCTCTAGAACGCTTTCGACCCGGCTCAGCTCTGTTTGACCCCGCCCCCCGTGGCCGGCTCCTCATCATCGCCGTGCCGCCGGACCACTTCGGGAATAAGCCCTTGCGGGGCATATCTGAGCGCCAGCGTGATCACCAGCCCCAAAACAAACACCCGCATCTGCAATGCCCGGCTTTCAATATCAGGGATCGCCCCCAACCCGATTTTGTCGGATAAAACGCTGATATTGGTAAACAACAATTGCGAGGCCGGCTCGGACATCACCCAAACGACATAGATGAACACCCCGCCGAACAAAGCCCCGAAATTATTTCCCGCTCCACCAACAATCACCATCACCCAGACAATGAAAGTGTGGTTGATCGGCTGATAACCGCCCGGGTCGAATATCTGGGAAAACGAAGTCAAGACCGCGCCGCCAATCCCGATCAGCACTGATCCGAAAATAAAAATCTCCAACTGGCGCGCCTTGACGTCCTTGCCCATCGAGGCGGCGGAAATATGATTGTCGCGAATAGCGCGCATCATGCGCCCCCACGGACCATTATAGGCGCGCTGGACCAGATAGAGCGCCAAAACGACAACCAGCAGGGTTATTGCCAGATATCCGGCACGCGCATAAATGAACGAGAGCGAGCCATCAATGCCCCAGGCCTGATATTGCTGCGGTTTGGGGACCGGCCATGGAATTGGCGACACGGTCAGAGTACCCCTGGTCAGCCAGTCCATATTTTTGATCAGCGCCCGGATGATCTCGGAAATACCAATGGTTGCAATGGCCAGATAATCGGTTCTCAGGCCCAGGCAGATTTTGCCGATAATATAAGCAACACCCGCCGCCAGCAGGCCGCCAAACGCCCAGCCGACCACCACCGGCAGGCCAAGCCCGCCGACAAACCCGGCCTCGGCCTCGATATATTTGGCCGCCGGGTCAATCTGGGAGCGATAAATTATATAGGCGAAAATCCAGGCCGCGATCTGGGCGCTCCTGTGCCAGCGTGGCGAAGCGCCAAACCGGTTGGCCCTGTTGGCGCCCATGATCAGCAGGCTGCCCACACCGGCGGCGACCAGAACCTTGAACAACATTAGCGGCCCGTCTGAATTCCAGAAATCCATGTTCAAAGGCACGGAAATGAAGGTAACCGCAAAGCCGCCAACCATGATAAAACCCATGATGCCGAAATTGAACAGCCCGCCATAGCCCCACTGGATATTAAGACCCAGGGCAATCAGCGAATAGGCCGCCGCCTCCACAACCAGCCGCACCGTAAATGGGGCGCCCATGACAATTCCGACCACAATGATCAGCACAAACAGGGCCGAAAACAAAACGACAGCGCGCCTGATCATGATGAGGCTCCCTTGAAAATCCCGGTCGGCTTGACCAAAAGGACAATGACCAGAATGACAAAGGCAACGGTCAATTTATATTCGGTCGGCACGATGGAAAGATCGTTGGGCACCCAGTCTGGCAGCACCGAGCGGAAAGGGCGCAACAATATCGCCCAGTTGAAAACCGACATGGTTTCGGCGAACCCGACCAGAAACCCCCCGGCAATGGCGCCATAAGCCTGGCCCAGCCCGCCAACGATCGCGGCGGCGAAAATCGGCAATATGATATTGAACGCCAGATCGGGTTTAAGCGAAACATCAAGCGCCAGCATGGTTCCGGCCAAAGCGGCCAGCGAGCCGGCGATCAGCCAGGTCACCCGAACAACCAATTGGGTATTGATGCCGGAAACCTGAGCCAGCGCCGCATTGTCGGCCATTGCCCGCATGCCCTTGCCCAGGCGCGATCTGGTTAAAAACAGATGCAGCGCCAAAACAGCAATAATGGTCAGCCCGATCAGCCACACCTGCGGTTCGGTAAAAACAATCGGCCGGCTGGCGCCGAAAAACGGCACATCGACACGAAAAATCCGCTTGGACGTCTCGGCGTAAAAAGTGCGGTTTTGCACCCCGGCAAACAGCCTGATCATCCCCTGGATCATCAGGGTAACCCCGATCGAGGCAATCAAGAGGGTAACCGGCTTGGCGCCCCTTTTGCGCAAAGGGGCGTAAAACGCCCAGTCGATGCTCAAGGCCAGCCCGGCCGAAATTATCATTGCCGCCGGCAAGACCACGATTGCCAGCGGCACCGGGGCAACAATGCCCAACCCCGCCGCAATCGTTGCCAGAATAAAAGTAACGAACGCCCCCATGGTCATCATGTCGCCCTGGGCGAAATGGGCAAAGCGCAAAATGCCGAAAATCAGCGTTATACCGACAGCGCCCAGCGCATAAACCGAGCCCAAAACCATGCCCGAGATCATTACCTTGTTAACAAAAAATATCAGCTCGTTCATCTCAACCACCCAAAAAGCTTTTAGCCACATCCGGGTCGTCAAGCAGTTCCTTGCCGGTACCGGTAAAACTGTTCTGCCCATTGGCCAGAACAAACCCCTTTGAGGCGAAAGCCAGCGCCTGGCGCGCGTTTTGCTCCACCATCAATATACCAACCCCGGAGCGGTTGATTTTGACCACCTGCTCAAAAATTTCCAGCATATAGCGCGGCGAAAGCCCGGCCGATGGCTCATCGAGCAACAACAGGGTCGGCTGGCTCATCAGCGCGCGCCCCATCGCCACCATCTGGCGCTGGCCGCCGGACAATTCGCCCGCCGGCTGAAAGCGCTTTTCCTTCAAGGGAGGAAACATCTCATAGACCGAAGCCAGCGTATCGGAAAAATCATCCTCGCGGATGAACGCGCCCATCTCGAGATTTTCATTGACGCTCATCGAGGTAAAAACATTGTGCTCCTGCGGCACAAAGCTCAGCCCCTTGGGCACCAATTTGTCCGGCAAGGCGTTGGTCACCTCTTCATCTTTAAAAATCACCGCCCCCGAGGTAACATTCAACAGCCCGAAAATCGCCTTGAGAGCGGTTGACTTTCCGGCCCCGTTCGGCCCGACGATAACCCCGATATCGCTGGCATCGATGGCAATATTGATCCCCTTGAGTATCGGCGCGCCGCCATACCCGGCCTCGACATTATCCAGTCTGACCAGCACCATTACGCCACCTCCGTCGGGGTGCCGAAATATGCTTCGATTATTTCGGGATTGCGGCGGATTTCCTCCATCGGCCCTTCGGCGATCTTTTCCCCCTGGGCCATCACCACCACCGGATCGCACAGGCGCGCAATCAGATCCATATCATGTTCGATAACGAAAAAAGTATAACCCAATTCCCGGTTCATCCTCTCGATATTGCCCGCCAAATCCTTGAGCAGGGTGCGATTGACCCCGGCGGCCACCTCATCAAGCAAAACCAGCTTGGCATCCACCATCATGGTGCGCCCCAGTTCCAGAAGTTTTTTCTGACCGCCGGAAAGATTGCCCGCCAGCTCGTTTTTGACATGGCCCAGCTTTAAAAAATCAATCACGTCACTGGCGCGCTGGCGCACCTTGGTTTCGCGCGTCTTAACCCTTGCCGGGTGCAGCCAGACATCTAAAAGATGCTCCCCCGGCTGGTCGCCCGGCACCATCATCAGGTTTTCCAAAGATGTCATGTGAGAAAATTCATGAGCAATCTGAAAGGTTCTAAGCATGCCGCGCTCAAACAAAAGATGCGGCGCCAGACCGGTAACATCTTCCCCGTCAAAAATTATCTGGCCGGAAGTGGGCCTGATTGTTCCCGCCACCATGTTGAACAGGGTGGTCTTGCCCGCCCCGTTGGGCCCGATCAGGCCGGTGACCGAGCCGCGCTCAACGCTGATCGAACAATTCGATACCGCCACCAGGCCGCCAAACTGCTTGGTGATATTGTTGATTTCTATCAATGCACTCAAGGAATGTCCGCCCCTAACCCGTTACTATTCTGTTCCATCGCTCTTTGGCGTTTTTATCGAAACATCTCTTTCAGTTCATGTCCCGTTCGATTAAGCCAAGCGAACAATTTTTTCAACAGCTCCCGTCTCGGGGCGAAATGTGCTCACAACTGGCCCCCATGGTCAATGCCGCCAGCTTCCCTTATCGCGCCCTGTCGTGTCAAATTGGCCAGAATTGCATCCGCCGTCGAGCGGTTGCAGGCGAACGGGACATCATAAAGGGTTGCCAGACGCGTCAACGCCTTCACATCGACATCGTGCGGCATCGCCGTTAGCGGGTCGATAAAGAAAACACAAGCATCCAGCTTCCCCTCAACAATCATCGCCCCCAATTGCGCATCCCCGCCAAGAGGGCCGCTTTTAAGCAGTGAAATTTTCAGGCCCAACGCATCGATAATGGCGTTGCCAGTGGTGCCGGTGGCGAACAGGTTGAGCTTTTCAAGGGCCTGCTTATGCTCGCCTGCCCAGGCGACCAGATCCCGCTTTTTTTCGTCGTGAGCCACAAGGCCGATTGTAAGTGTCACTGTTTTTCCCAATTGCACGGTCAATACCGCCTGTTTTCCTTATTGCCATTTGCCGCCCTTGCCGCGCAAGCACAAACAAAAAGGGCGCCTGAAAGCGCCCGTCTTTTGTCTTGATATCAAGCCAGAACAACCATATCAGGCCAGAACACCAATAACCGCCTCGATCTTTTTCTTCATTGATCCGGCGTCAAACGGCTTGATGATATAATTGTTCACCCCGGCCACGATCGCCTCCTTGACCTGCTCCTTGTCGGAGCGCCCGGTGGCCATGATGAACGGCATCGCTTTGGTCTTGGGGTGCTTGCGGATTACCTTGAGCAGGGTCAAACCATCAATATCTTCCATGTTCCAGTCAGAAATGATCAGGTCGATATTGGTTCTTTCCAGTTTACCAAGCGCATCTCGCCCGCTTTTTGCCTCGGTAATTTCCTTGAAACCCAATTGACCCAGAATATACTTGCAAATACCGCGCATTGATTGCTGGTCATCAACTATTAGCACACTCACATCACTTGCTTTAGGCATTTTACTCTATACTCGCTATTCACTACGCTCTTCAAACTGGCCGCTTCTTATGAAGCCGGATAATTTACCAGCAATGCTGGCGTCTCCGCTGAAATGGTACGGCGCATTCAACGCTGAAAATACGTCAAAACCCCTAATATTCTCTCAATTCAAGCCGCCGATTTGCTTTTAACCAGGCCATTGATCAAACGCGCGGCAATATCCTCCACCGCCGCCTCTTCAACCAGCGCCCCAACCTCCATTGCCGCCCGTGGCATGCCATAAACCAGCGCCGACCCCTTGTTCTGTCCTATCGTATAGGACCCCGCCTCCCGCATCAGTTTGAGCCCCTTGGCCCCATCGCGACCCATGCCGGTCAAAATTGCCCCCACGGCATTTTTTCCCACCACTTTGGCCACTGAAGTAAACATGACATCAACGCTGGGACGGTGGCCGGAAACAAGATCATCATTGCTCAAGCGGCATTTATATTCGCCGCTGGAGCGCTCAACGCTAAGGTGAAAGCCGCCCTTGGCGATATAAACACATCCGGCGTGCAGGCTCATGCGGTCCGCGGCCTCGAAAACATTGAGATCAAGCTGTTCATTGAGCCGGTGGGCAAAGCGCTCGGTAAAATCGGGCGGCATGTGCTGGGTAACCACAACCGGCGGGCAATTGTCCGGCAGACGCTTCAATACCGCATTGACCGCATCCACTCCCCCGGTTGAAGCACCAATGGCGATCAGGGCTCCACTGGCCGGCCGGGCTATCGTTGCCACCTTCCTGAGTGCCGGCGCACTGGCGCGCATCGCCCGCCCGCGCACATCGCTCTGGGCGGCAGCGCGCACCTTGTTGCGCAAATCGGCGCCAAACCTATCAAGCCCCCCCGCCAGGTCGTGACCGGGCTTGGCAACAAAATCAACCGCCCCCAATTCCAGCGCCAGCATGGTTTCGTTGGCCCCCTTCTGGGTCAGGGTTGAAACCATGACCACCGGAGTTGGCCGCAAGCGCATCAGCTTGGATAAAAACTCAAGCCCGTTCATGTTGGGCATTTCAATATCAAGCGTCACCACATCGGGGTTGAGCTCCTTGATCTTGCGCCGCGCAATAAGCGGATCCTCGGCGGTTCCCACCACTTCAATGTCGCCGTCCTTGGCCAGGGTTGAACAAAGTACTTCTCTTATCAGCGCCGAATCATCAACGACAAGAACACGAATACTCATGCCGCAACCCTCCCTTTTGTTCCCGACATACGTTTGTAAATTGTCTTGCCACAAAGGGAAAATCCAATCGTTTCCGCGCGCATGTTTTCCGAATGCCCGATATATAAATAGCCCTCATCCCCCAGCAATTGTGCAAAGCGCTCAAACACTTTGGTCTGGGTCGGTTTGTCAAAATAAATGGTGACATTGCGGCAGAAAATGGCGTCAAACGGGCCTTTGAAGGGCCAGTTTTTCATCAGGTTCAGCGGCTTGAACGTCATCAGATTGCGTAAATTCGCCGGCACCCTTATCGTGCCGTCCCCGACCCGCTCGAACATTTTCGCCTGGTTGGCGGACAAGCCCTCAAGATCAGCCTCCGGATATATTGCCCGCGCCGCCTTACCAAGCACCTGGGTATCAACATCAGTGGCCAGAATACGAAAATCCCAGTTTTTCAACTGCGGATAATGCTGCATCAAACACATCGCAATCGTATAGGGCTCCTGGCCGGTCGAACAACCCGCTGACCATATACGCAAACGCGGTTTGCCATTGGAGCGCAACTGATTTGGCGAAGCAATAATCTGCCCGACCTGTTTTACCAGATGTTCAAAATGGTGATTTTCGCGGTAAAACCGCGTCAGATTGGTGGTCAGCGCGTTGACGAATTCCTGCTGCTCTTTTGCGCTGGCTTTATGATCAAGAAAATCCACATATTCATCAAACGAAGTCAGCTCCAAAAGCTTGAGCAAT
>UOEO01000144.1_pt1 | contig 23374 bp, 20 predicted proteins | sample 1989881 | NCBI WGS metagenome assembly UOEO01 (sample SAMEA4712198, study PRJEB27164) | hydrothermal vent metagenome | biome: marine basaltic hydrothermal vent biome; feature: marine hydrothermal vent; material: mineral | place: Pacific Ocean | collected 2011-06-14/2011-07-23 | depth 1691 m
AAGGGCGAAGAGATATAGCGCGAGCGAAGAGCGAGCCGCTGGCAACCCAGCGCCCCACCGGAGCGCCAGCAATCAACATAGGGCGGTTTTAGTCCGTCATGTTGATTGTGATACGGCGCGCGAGGCATATAAACCCTGCGACGGCGGCGCGAATAAAAACCACCCCCACCCCAACCCTCCCCCGCAAGCGGGGGAGGGAGTTGTTTTTATTTCTCGCCTATTTCAAGATAATCCAGCGGCATGGCGGTAGTATATTTGATCTGTTCCATGGAAAAGGACGAGCTGACATCGGTCAGGGTGATTTTGGCGATCAGACGGCGATAAAAATCATCATAGGCGGCAATGTCAGGAACAACGACCCTGAGCATATAGTCGACCTCACCACTCATTCTATAAAACTCGACCACTTCGGGAAATTCTTCAACCGCTGCGGCAAAAGTGCGCAGCCAGGCGTCGGAATGCTCGGAGGTACGAACAGCCATGAATACGGAAACCCCGGCATTGACCTTGGCGGGGTCCAAAATAGCCACCCGGCGCTGAATGACCCCATCTTCCTCCATTTTCTGAATGCGGCGCCAGCACGGGGTGGTCGACAGGCCAACCTTGCGGCCCAATTCGGCCACCGGCATGGTGGCGTTCTTTTGCAGGATGGTGAGAATTTTGCGGTCTATTTCATCAAAGGCCATAATGCTACCTAGAACAATTTTTCGTAAAACAAGCTAATCATGGTATATTGCAAACGCAGCAGGCAAACAACAGCGTTACTACGCAATATTTTTGCGTTTATATCCAGATACAGGTTATGATCTCCCAACGCAGGGTGGATTTTTGAAAGAATTATTTCCGGGCGTTGCGCCAGGCGCGCGGCTTAATGAATTCGCCCTGCCAAACCCCGACACGCTCCCTCTTGGCCTGACTTTCTTCGGATTTATAATCATAATAAGAAATGGCCATGCCCGAGCGTACCATGGTTGCGCCAATATCAACCCCGTCAAGCATGCACCGCGCCAGCAGACGGGCATAGATGTCCCTGGCCCGGCTCTCACAGACAAGATTTTTGCTGGCAAGCATGGATAAAAGATATTGGCGCGACTTTTGCCCACAGGCCCAGATGGCGCCCTGGCTTGTTTTGCAGGTCTGCTTCATTTCCGGGGCATCAATGCCCAAAATACGAATGCGCTGCCCCTTCAGGCGGATGGTATCGCCATCAACGACACGGGCCTGGCCGCTCAAACGGGTAATTTGTTTGTTTGCCGGATCGCTCCTGGCGTTCGGATTTGTTGGAGAATTGGCGCCCTTGTCCAGCAGCGAAGACACCGTCACGGCGGCAAGCAAAATGCCAATAAGAACAAACATCAATAATTCAGGACGATTTCGGGGCATCTTGAACCATTCCAGCGCAAAAACGCTTTTTAGAGCAAGATGCGTTCAGATTGAATCGGAACGCCAAGCTCTAAGTCTTTGTTTGGTCGCGTTTATCGAAACGGATAAGTGGTATCCTGTTCGATCGTTGAACGATCCACTGGATCGTTCAATTATTCGATCTCACTCCTGAAAACGCTCTTTAGGGTCAGAGACCGGGGTTAAAACCCGGGATTGGTAGCAATGACATCGAAACAGGCAACCTGATGTTAACCACGATCAGACTAGATTGACGGTGCGCGTAACAAAGATTTCTGTTCAGCCTGCCCGCAACGGGCTTGAGCGGTTTCTTTGCAACTGGTTTGTAATGAGTAACAATATGCCGCCTGATCAAGCAACCGCAAAATCGTTTCAGTTGCCACCCAAAAAAAAGACGGGGCGGCGCAACGCCCAGCGCGCGGTTTTTGATGCGCGCCAACGCCTGACATCGAGCACCGGCACCCGCTCCTCCTATGATCTTGAATTGCTTGGCGAATATGCCAATTCGCGCATTTCCAGCGTCTGGGCGCTAACGGTATTGGTGATCGTTCTGGGTAGTTTCGCCAGTTTCTGGATCCCGCCCCTGGCTGCCCTTTTGTGGACCATTACGGTCATTGCCGCCAATTTTGGCGTGGTTTTAGTATGCAAGCGCTTTGTTGGCGCCGACAAAAACAAGTTCAACCCAAGCCGCTGGACCACCAGTTTTGTCGCGGTGGAGACGGTTTACGGCATCGCCTGGGCAATGCTGGCGCTGTTTACCCTGGCCACCGGGTCGAGCGAAGTTGCAATGGTAATCTTTGCCAATCTGCTGATCGGGGTGGCGGCCAATGCCCTTTCCAGCCGCACATTGCCGATTGCAACCTTTGTCAGCACCCTGCCGGCAACGCTTACGGTGTCGATCAATCTGATTTCGATCGGCGGATCGCTGTATTTTTCCCTCGCCGCGGTGTCGGTGGGGGCCCAGATATTCTTTTTGTTCCTGTCCCGGCAAATGCAGCAAAGCGAGTTGGCCTCTTACGCGCATCAGTCAGAAAAAGACGCCCTTATTCTTGATCTGGAGGAAACGCGCCAGATTTCGGATCAGGCGCGGCGCGAGGCCGAGCAGGCCAATATCGCCAAATCACGGTTTCTGGCCACCATGAGCCATGAACTGCGTACCCCGCTCAACGCCATTATCGGGTTTTCCGAAGTTTTAAAATCCGAGCTCCTGGGCGCCCACGCCATTCCGCAATATAAAGAATATGCCGGAGACATCCATACCAGCGGCCAGCATTTGCTCAACCTGATCAATGAATTGCTCGACCTGTCGCGCATCGAGGCGGGCAAATATGATCTTAATGAAGAGATAATTTCCCTTGCCGATATTGCCGATGATTGTCTGCGCATGATGCAAATTCGCGCCAAAAGCAAGGGCATTGACCTTGAGGTTAATATCGACAAGGAGCTGCCCCGGATCTGGGGAGACGAACGCTCGGTGCGCCAGGTGATGCTTAACCTTTTGACCAACGCCATAAAATTCACTCCCCAGGGCGGGCATATCGATCTCACCATTACCCGCAGCGCCGATGGCGGACAGATCATTTCGGTCAAGGATAATGGTCCCGGCATTCCCGAAGATGAAATCAAAACCGTTTTGTCTTCGTTTGGCCAGGGCTCGCTGGCCCATAAAAGCGCCGAACAGGGGGCCGGGCTTGGCCTGCCGATCGTACAAAAAATCATGGATTTGCATCAGGGCCGGTTTGACCTGTTTTCCAAGCTCAGGTTTGGCACCGAGGCGATTGCCACTTTTCCACGCGCCCGGGTGATGGACGCCCTGGCCCCGGTGATCGAAAAGCACAACCGGCTGAAAATTTATTAGAGGAATTTTTGGCGCCACCGTTGGTCGCTGCGCTCGCTTTTTTATTCGCGCCGCCGTCGCGGGCTATGCCCGCTTCCCCGGCACCCGCTCTTTTATTCTTGCCGCCGTTGGTCGCTTCGCTCCCGTCCCCGGCACCCCCGCCGAGGAACGTATCCATACTTGGAATAGGAAAAGAAATGAGAAAACAAGAACGAGGCGTTTGGTTTGATGTAAATACATGACCTGGCACAAGGCGTCATTCCGGCGAAGGCCTCAATACAGCTGGCGCAAGTCTTTGCGGCCAAAAACTGTTTGCACTAACAATTCTTGAATGGCGAGTTATAATTTATAGCGCCGCAGACGCGGCACACTGGCCCCCGTTCTGCAACGGGGTGACAAGTGAAGCAAAGAGCCCCCCTCATCCGGCGCTACGCGCCACCTTCTCCCACAAGGGGAGAAGAAAAAGGGCAGAAGAGGCTTAGCAAGCGAAGAGCGAGCCGCTGTAAGTACGGCGCGCTGCCGCAGGGGCAGATAAAACCATAGGGCGGTTTTAGAGCAAGATGCGTTCAGGTTGAATCGGAACGCCAAGCTCTAAGTCTTTGTTTGGTCATGTTTTCGAACCGGATAAGTGGTATCCTGTTCGATCGTTGAACGATCCACTGGATCGTTCAATTATTCGATCTCACTCCTGAAAACGCTCTAGCCCGTCATGTTTTATCGAAACGCCCCGTGAGGCAAAACTCCCCCCACCCCAACCATCCCCCGTAAGCGGGGGAGGGAGCTTAAAGGGACTGCCCTTGCGGCGGCATGAATAAAAGAACCTCGCGCCTCCCCGGACTTGATCCGGGGTCTTGTCAGGTTTTGGCATGAGGTCCCGGCTCAAATGGCCGGGACAGTGCAAAGATTGTGGCACCGGAATTATGAGCGGTTGCTGACCGCCGCCTCTTCAAAGGTGGCCATATTATTGTGCAGGTGCAGGGCGGTTTTAACCATTGCCGCGGCCAGCGCGGCCCCGCTCCCCTCCCCGAGCCGCAGCCCGAGATCAAGCAGAGCATGCTTATTCATTTGTTTCAACACCCTGGCATGGGCGCTTTCCGCCGACACATGGGAAAAAAGGCAATGATCCAATGTCGCCGGGTTTACCGCATAAGCAATGGCTGCGGCGGCGCAGGCGACATAGCCATCGACAATAACCGGGATCTTGCGTTGGCGCGCGGCAATCAGCGCCCCGAGCATGGCGGCAATTTCGCGCCCTCCGAGACGGGCCAGAACTTTAAGGGGATGATCCAGATCCGCCCGATGCAGGGCCAGCGCCTTGTCAACTATCTCACCCTTGTGGTTTATGCCCGCCTGATCGACCCCGGCTCCGGCGCCGACCCAGTCCTTGCCGGTGCCATCGAACAGGGCGGCATAAATGGCGGCGGCAATGGTGGTGTTGCCAATGCCCATTTCGCCAATGCACAACAAATCAGGTTCCCCGGCGATCGCTTCCATGCCATAGGCGATGGTGGCCGCGCATTCCTTGTCGCTTAGCGCCGCCTCAACACTGATATCACCGGTGGGCTGTTCCAGGGCCAATTCGAACACGCGCAGATTGAGTTCATGCAATTTGCAGATCTGGGAAATCGCCGCGCCGCCAGCGGTAAAATTGGCCACCATCTGTGCGGTAACGCTGGCGGGAAACGGGGAAACCCCCTGTTTGGTCACCCCGTGATTGCCGGCAAAAACCGCAACCATCGGATTATTGAGCGTCGGGGGGCTCTTTTCCTGCCAGCGGGCCAAAAACTCGACCAGATATTCCAGACGCCCCAGCGAGCCAGCCGGTTTGGTCAACTGGGCATCGCGGGCGCGCACCGCATCAACGGAAGCCTGCGAGCCGGAGGGCATGATATTCATCAATTCGGCAAAATCGGAAAATGGCAGGGGCATGTCTTGAATGTGGGCAGGATTGTTGATTGTCATGGCGATTTGGAGATTGCGATGCTAGGTCATAAACCAAGAACAACCTCATATCCTTTTTTTTGATCTTGAAGGGCTTTTCGTTGAGCAACCAACCATCTTCGAGTCGCCACTCACTTGGCAATGATAATCGACAAGTTTCCCCGCCATCCTTTGTCGATGACGTAATCATGGCGGTGCGTTTTTTCTCGCGCCTGCCGAGCGGGACAAGACCCCACCAGCCGCCAAGCCTGGCCCGCATCGCCCCGGTGCTGGGCTTTACCGGCATATTGATCGGTGTTTTTCCGGCCCTTGTTCTGGTTGGGTCAAGCTATTTGGGCCTGCCGCCATTGCTGGCGGCGGTTTTCGCCATTGGTCTACAAGTTATCATTACCGGGGCGATGGCCGAGGATGCGCTGGCGGACAGCGCCGACGGGCTTTGGGGTGGGGCAACCATCGCACGGCGGCTTGAAATCATGAAAGACAGCCGGCAGGGAACCTATGGGGTTTTGGCAATTGTGCTGTTGATCGCAGCAAGGCTGGCGATATTGAGCTTTCTTGTTGTTCATTCACCGCTAGGGGCCGGATTTCTCTGGCTGGGGGCGCAAATAATCGCCCGCCAGGGAGCGCTGTGGCTACCCAGCGCGCTATCTCCGGCCCGCCCGGACGGGTTGGCGCAAAAAGCCGGTATTTTACCAAGGCGCACATTCTGGTTATCCAGCGCCATTTCCGCTTTGGTCGCCATGGTCCTGGCGGTGCCGTTTGCAGGATTTGCCGGAACCGGGCTGGCAACGGGCATTGCTGCCTTGATTATCTGGGGCTGGACAGGCATTTGCCGCTCGCGGGTTGGCGGCTTTAGCGGCGATTTGATCGGGGCATTGCAAGCTATGGTTGAAATTGGTGTCTTGAGTACCTTTATTTTGTTCATATAAATATGGGAAATGATTTTCATGTCGGGCACTGGGGGCTTTGCAGGCATAAACAAGGAGCGAAATAATGGCGTTTATTGGCATCGCATTGCTGATCGCAATCGGGCTGAGCGTGATTATAGTTTCCGACGCCGGCACCCTGGCCGGCATCACCCAGGATCAGGTGGGCCAGATCGTCCCGTTGCTGCTCATTCTCATTGTGGTTGCCGCAGGCGCATTCAGCCGGCGGATAAGATTTTCCGAAATGGTCAGTTCAGTGATAATGTGGGTGGCCATCTTTGGCGTAACCATCACCGGTTATACCTATCGCTATGAACTGGGCGACTTTTCCAGCCGCATTATCGGGGAATTAATGCCCGGCAAGGCCGAGGTGAACAGCAAGAACGGCATAGCCACTTTTAGAAAAGGATTTGCCAACACCTTTACGGTCGGGGCCAAGGTAAACGGGGCCAAGGTGGTCATGACCTTTGATACAGGAGCCTCGGCGGTTGTTTTAACCGGGCGCGACGCAATGGCGGCCGGGATAGACACAAGACGGCTGCGCTACAGCGTGCCGGTGCAAACGGCCAACGGCATGGGGCGGGCGGCCAATATCGTTTTACAGCGCATTGAGGTCGGCGGGATTGTGCGCCACAATATCCGCGCCTTTGTCGCCGAGCCCGGAGCGCTGGACGCCAGCCTTTTGGGAATGAGCTTTTTACAGACCCTGAGCGCTTATACGGTTACAAGGGAAACACTCGAATTACGGAACTGAACAATCGGGGCCGCATAAAAAATTATTGGCAAAAAAATCATCCAGGCACTGGAAGTTTGGCGATACCAATATTATATTAGCTTTTCTTAATATATGGAGACAAAAAATGAGCTACAGTTTTTCTAAGGTTTTGAATTCCGACATGGATTCAGCGATTGCAAAGGTCACCGAAGCGCTCAAGGGCGAAGGGTTTGGCATCCTGACTGAAATCGATGTCAAGGCAACGTTGAAAAAGAAAATCGATGTTGATTTCCGCCCCTATATGATCCTTGGCGCCTGCAACCCGACCTTTGCCCACAAGGCGCTTTTGGCCGAAGACAAAATCGGCACCATGCTGCCGTGCAATGTGATCGTGCAGGATATCGGAGACGGCAAGGTCGAGGTTTCAGCGGTTGATCCGATGGCTTCGATGAGCGCGGTTGAAAATCCCTCTTTGGGCGAGATTGCCGGGGAAGTTCGGGCCAAGCTGAAAAAGGTCGTTGATAGTCTTTAATACTTGCCGCCGTCGCGGGCCATGCTCGCTTCCCCGGCACCCATGGTTTTTATTCTTGCCGCCGTTGGTCGCTGCGCTCCCGTCCCCGGCACCCATGGTTTTTATTCTTGCCGCCGTCGCGGGCTATGCCCGCTTCCCCGGCACCCCCGCCATGGGTAGTATCCATACAAGGAATGGGAAAAGAATTAGAGAGCGAAGAGCGAGCCGGCCAATTTCTTGGCCGCGCCGCCGCAGGGGCAGATAAAACCATAGGGCAGTGTTAGCCCGTCATGGTTTTATCGGCACGCCCCGCGAGGCATATAAACCGTGAAGAGCGCCCCCTCATCCGGCGCTACGCGCCACCTTCTCCCACAAGGGGAGAAGGAAAGGGCGAAGCCTAAGCGAAAAAAGAGCGAGCATCTGGCCAAGCCCCCTCCCCCGCTTGCGGGGGAGGTGTGGGGGGTTAGCAAGAAAAATCAACAACATCAAAGGCGCGGGCGATTACTTCGGGACCCGCGCCTTTTTCCAAAACATCCATGGTCAAAATCTGGCGGAAGCGGCGCGCGCCGGGCAAGCCAAAAGCAAGCCCGATCATGTGGCGGGTGACATTGTTGAGCCGGCCGCCGGCCACAAGATGGCTTTCGGCATATTCGCTCATGATCCGGCTGATTTCTTCAGGACCGGGAGGGGTTGTGTCATCGCCAAAAAGGCGGGCGTCAACCGCCCCCATCAACATCGGATTATGATAGGCGGCGCGCCCCAGCATAACCCCTGAAACATGGTTTAGCTGTTCTTCGGCCTGATCAAGATTTTCAATGCCGCCATTAATTATCACCGGCAGCCCCTTGAGCCTTGCGGCCAGCCGGTGGACGCGCGAATAGTCAAGCGGTGGGATGGTTCGGTTGTCCTTGGGGCTCAATCCCTTGAGCCAGGCCTTGCGCGCATGGACAAAAAGCGCATCAATCCCGACATCGACCAATGCGTCGGCAAAACGGTCCAGCGGCTCCTCGATATCCTGATCGTCAATACCGATGCGGCATTTAACGCTTACCGGGCGATCAGTGGCGTTTTTCATCGCGGCAACGCACTGAGCGACCAGTTGCGGGGCATCCATCAAACAGGCGCCAAAACTGCCCGATTGCACCCGGTCCGAAGGGCAGCCGACATTAAGGTTGATCTCATCATAACCGAACTGGTCAGCAATGCGCGTGGCTTCAGCGAGCTCTTTGGGGTCGGCGCCGCCAAGCTGGATGGCCAGGGGATGTTCGGGCTGATTATAGGAGAGCAAACGTTCGGGGTCGCCATGAATGATGGCGGCGCTGGTTATCATCTCGGTAAAAAGCAGCGTGCGCCGGCTTAGCTGGCGATGCAAAAAGCGGCAATGCCGGTCGGTCCAGTCCAGCATCGGGGCGACAGAAAATTTGTATGAGTGATTTTTCAATTGTCAATTACCAAAAGAAGCAGCTTTTGGACCATTTAACAAAGCGTGTCCAGTAATTATCCTTGGCTGGCAAATTGACCTGGGCCACAGGTTGCGGCTAGCATTGGGAGCGCCAAATGAAACAATATCTGAGCCGCTTGACCGGCAGGGCAAAACTAAAGGGCAGGACAATTGACAGATCCAAACAATAAAGGCGCGCCGTCACCCATTTCTCGATTTGACACGCGCTTTAGCGCCATCTCCAACGATCTGGGCAATCTTTTGGTTCACACCTTCCACAAGCTGGCTTTGTTCGCAATCGGGCTGGCCACGGTATGGGCGTTTTTCATTGCGCTTTTTGGCATGTTTGGCAGCAATGAAATAACCGTTGAGGACTTGTTGCTGCTGTTCATATATCTGGAAATAGGGGCCATGGTCGGCATTTATTTCAAGACCACGCGCATGCCGGTGCGGTTTTTGGTCTATGTCGCCATTACCGCCCTGACGCGGCTGTTGATTTCGATTGCCAATTTCCATGAACAGCTGGACGTGGCAAACGTTCATGAAAATCTCGACGCGCTCTATATACTGATGATTTCCGGAGGGATCTTGCTGTTGGCGCTGGCGGTATTGGTAATCAGGTTCGGCTCTTCGCGCTTCCCTTCCAATTCATCGATTACAATCAATGAAGAAGATGCCTGAGGAAAATAAAACTCAGCTCACCAATTGATCATTGAGGTAAAAACGCACCCAGTCGCTTTGCAGATCAAGCTGGCATTGCCCGCCAATTTGCGGAACATGTTCGCTGGCGCGCAGCTTGATTAGCGATTTGTCATCCAGCTTGGCGCTGACAATGGCGAACCCGCCCATATCTTGCACATCAACGACAGAGGCGGGGATGGTTTTGCTCGTCGCCCTCTGCTTGATCTTGACGAATTCGGGACGAATGCCGACCAGAATTTCACTATTGTCCCTTGGTTTGCTCTCAAGCGGTTTGCCGACTTTCCTGCCCAGAACCTCAACATTGTTTCCACTCAGTTTTCCGTTGAGAAAATTCATTGACGGGGTGCCAATAAAATAGCCGACATGGCGGTGAGCCGGATTTTCAAACAACTCCTGGGGCGTGCCCATTTGCACCACGCGCCCATTGTCCATAACCAGGACCTGTTCGGCCAGAGTCATGGCTTCGTTCTGGTCGTGGGTAACATAAACAAGGGTATGGCCGTGGCGGGCGGAGATGTCACGCAATTTACGGCGCAGGGAAAATTTGAGCTGCGGGTCGATCACGGTCAAGGGCTCGTCCATCAGGATAACCGCAACATCATCGCGCACCAGACCGCGCCCGAGCGAAATCAACTGTTTGACATCAGGGGTCAGTTTGCGGGCCGGTTTTTGCAGATATTTTTCCAGATTGAGCAATTCGGCAACTTCGTTGACGCGCCGGTCGATTTCCTTTTTTGCCATGTGGCGGCAGATAAGGGGAAAAGCAAGATTGGCGTAAACGGTTTTTTGCGGGTAAACCACGGGAAACTGAAATACCTGGGCAATATTGCGTTTGATCGGGCCGAGCGCGGTTACATCCTGACCATTGATAAATACCTTGCCCATGCTGGGGACCAAAAGCCCGGAAACGATATTGAGCATGGTCGACTTGCCGCACCCCGAAGGGCCCAGAAGCGCATAGGTGCCACCGTCCTCCCAGGTCAGATCGAGCGGATGGAGGGCAAACAATGCCTCCCCATCAACAAAAGTATAGGCGTGTCCGAGCCCTTTTAGTTCGATTTTGGCCATATCAGTTTTCCCCTTGCCCCACAGCTTCTTTCTGTCCGTGAGCGCTTTTTTGACCCGAGACGCTTTTTCTGGCCGGGGCGATAATGCACTCGCCACTAAGCGTGTCAAAGGCATAAATCCGGCTGATATCGGGAGAAAACTCCACCATGGCGCCAACCGCCAGCGGATAAACGCCCTCTTGTTCAATGACCAGCGATTTACCGGCCAGATCGAGATGAAAAACCGTAGTGGAGCCGTTGACTTCGGCCAGCGCCAGCGGCGCACGCAAAGAGCCGCCAGGGGCAATATCGATCGCTCTTATGCCAAAGACATAGCGGCCGGGGGCAAGGGAGGCCAAATGGGGCGGGATACCAAGAAGCAGGCCACCGTCAACATTGATTTTGCCATCGCCAATTTCCCCGTCAAGCAGGTTCATTGGCGGATCATTATAGACCTGGGCGGCAATGGTGTTGGCGGGAAAATGATAGACATCGCGATAATCGCCGGACTGAATGACTTTGCCCTCATGCAAGATGATCACCTGGCCGTGCAAAATCATCGCCTCGGCCGGGTCGGTGGTGGCGTAAACCACCAGCCGGTCACCGCTGACGGCAAAAATGCGCCGGAACTCGTCACGCAATTGCTCGCGCAATTTATAGTCAAGATTAACCAGGGGCTCGTCGAGCAACAACAGATCGGTTTCCTTGACCAACGAGCGGGCAAGAGCAACGCGCTGCTGCTGGCCGCCGGAAAGTTCGGCCGGACGGCGATCGAAATATTCGTTGAGCCCAAGCAGTTCACTGACATAGGCCAGTTTCTTTTCAATTTCGGCGGCGGAAAAGCCGGCCCTTTTCAAGGGGAAACTGATATTGTCGCGCACATTGAGATGGGGATAGTTGACAAATTGCTGGTAGACCATGCCAACCCGGCGTTTCCAGGCCGGAATGGTCAGCAAATCAACCCCGTTTTGTAAAAAAGCGCCGCTTGATGCCGCCTGCAAACCGGCCATGACCTTGAGCAGGGTGGTTTTGCCGGCCAGCGTACGGCCCATGATGGTTACCACCCCGGAGGCGGGCAAATCGATATTGATGTTGTCCAGGTGGATTTCATCTCCAGCGCCAACATTCAAATTCCGTATCGCGTAGTGCATGTTGTTCATTGAAATTCCTATTTGCCCGCGCCCGCAATCGTGCCCTTGTCCAGATAACGCTCAACCAGAAAAGCAACCACAATCAGCGGGGCGACCGAAATCAGGGCGGCGGCGGAAAGGCTCCACCAGGGGGTAACCGAGGAATTGAGAGAAACTATCGCCACCGGCAGCAACTGGGTTTTGGTAAAGGTCAGGGTGAAGGCGAAGAAAAAATCGTTCCAGCCGAAAACAAGGCAGAAAATGCCCGCCACCACCAGGCCGGGTTTCGAGTTGGGCAGAATAATGCGCCAGAAGGTTTCAATCGGATTGCAGCCGTCGATCATGGCGGTTTCGTCAAGCTCGCGCGGGATCTGGTTGAAAAAATCCACCATCACCCAGACCGCGATCGGCAACAAAAGGGCAATATAAACGATCACCAGCCCGAAAACGGTATCAAGCAGACCCAAAAAACCCAGCATCAGAAAAAACGGAATGGCCAGAACCACCGGCGGCATGATGCGCTGGGAGATAAAAAAGAAAGTCAGATCGGCATTGCCGACCGGGCCCGCCTTATAGCTGAAGCGGGAAAGACCATAGGCGGCCAGGGTGCCAAGAATAAGGGAAATAATGGAGGCGCTGATGGTTACAACAAGTGAATTGGCAAACGGGCCGGCAACATCAATCGAGCCGGACCCGGACCCGAACAGACCAGTCCAGGCGGCCAAAGAAGGCTTGTAGTCGACAAACGGGATATAGGTTGCCCCGCCGGTCACCCCGTTGGCGGTTTTAAAGGAAGTGGTCAAGGCCCACAGGAACGGGGCCACGACAAAGGCGCTCCAGAGCACGATGGCGGTAAATTTTAGCAAGCGAAGAAACCAGCGCATAATCTTATACCCCGCTTTTTACGAATATTTTGGTGAGCAATTTGGCAATGATGGTCAACAGAACAATCATGATCACCAGATAGGTCACAGAAAGCGCCGCCGCATAGCCGATTTGAAAATCGCGCAGTCCGCGAATGAAAATATAATAAGAGGAGGTTTCCGTTGAGGTTCCGGGCCCGCCGGAGGTGATGACATAAACCGTTTCCATGATTTTTGAGGCTTCGATCATCCTTATGATCAGCGCTCCGACCGAAATGGCGGCCATTGCGGGAAAGGTGACGTTGAAAAAGGTGCGGATCGGGCCCGCCCCGTCAATGGCGGCAGCCAAAAACGGCTCCTTGGGCAGGGAAAGCAGGCCGGCAAGCAACAGCAAAAACATGAACGGGGTCCATTGCCAGACATCAACCAGAATAATAACCACCGTGGCCCAGAATGAATTGGTCAGCCAGGGGATCGAGCCCAGACCCAAAAGGGCGACAAGATCATTGGCGGGGCCAAGGGATTCGTGAAAAATGGTGCGCCAGATCACCGCCATCACCACCGGGGTGGTCATCATCGGCACCAGAAACAAAACCCGGGTCAGGCGGCGAAAGCGCACCTGACGCCAGACCAGCAAGGCCAGGGCAAAGCCAAGCAAATATTCCAGAATGACCGAGGTGAAGGCAATCGCGCCGAGCCGGGTCAGGGACTGCCAGAAACGGGCATCCCCGATCAGGCGCGAATAGTTGATCCCGCCGATCCAGTCGAGCCCGGGCCTGATCGAATCCCAGCTCGAAAAGCTGACCCTTATCGTAAAGCCGAGCGGAAACAGAATGATCGCTAAAAGGATCAACAGACCGGGCAGCAGAAAAAACAGTTTATGTCGCGTCAGACCGTACACGGGGCGCCTGTCCTTTTGGCTTTTTTCTTATTATGAACATTTGAGCGGGGCGCTTGGGTTTTTTCAAGTCAGGCCCGCCGGATCAAAACGTCTTGCGGAATGGGGCACGGGCTAAAAACAATTCCAGCCGCCGCGCCCCAAAACCATTGCGAAAAAAGTTTACTGGTTGTCCTCGAGTGCAACCACGCGGGCATAGGCTTTGCGCACCGTATCAACCCCGATCCGGTCAACGATCTGTTTCCATTCAAGCGCGACCTGATCCAGGGCATCCTGGGGTGTTGCCTGTCCGGCCAAAGCCGAAGCCACCCCGGTAGCCATTGAAGACATGAACTGGGAAACGCCGGGGACGCGCAGATCAAACACGCGGTTCTGGCTCTTGTCCATGCCTGAGAGCGTTTCTACGTAGCTTTTGGCCAGATCCGGCTCCCAACCCAGCTTGTTGACCCAGAAAGAGGGATCAAAATGCTTGGTGCGATAGGGGTTGATGCCAAAACGACCCACTTGCAGATCGGCCTCGGTGTTGGCTTCGTTGGAGAAGAAGCACAGATAGTCAAAGGCCATATCCTTGTTGTCGGAGCGGGCGGAAACCGCCGATGTCCAGCCCCAGGTGATATAGGGGGCGCGGTTCGGGACATCAAAAGTATCCCAATAGCCCTTGTCGCGGTTCCACACTTCGCTTGCGCCGGGCAAGGGAGCCGCGGCAACCTTGTTGCGGATCGGGCTGTCTTTTTGCTGAGCCTGAATAAAGGCATCATCCCAGGAATAGCTCATTAGCGCCTGGCCGCCGCCAAAGGCGAAGATTTCGTCGCCAAGGCCAAAATTGGCCCCGCCCGGAGCCCAGTTCTTGGAGGCTTCGACAAACAATTCAAGACCACGCACAAAGCCGGGATTGTTGATCTGGGGTTCCATGGTTTCCAGATCAAAGAAAAACCCGCCCTTGACATTGGGGTTCTTGGCGTAAGGGGCGGCGCGCGAAATAAAGGCTGAGAACATCAAATCATCGCGCTTGGCCACTTCGGCGGAGCCATAATTGAGTTTGCCGTCGCCGGACCAGTCCCAGCCGGAAAAGACTTCGGCAATCTGGTTATATTCTTCCCAGGTGGCGGGAACCGCAAGATCGCGACCGGTTTTTTCCTTGAACAGGGCCTGCATCTTGGGATTGTCGAAAATATCGGTGCGATATTTGAGATAATGACGATCGCCATCGATCGGATACTGGATCATCTGGTTGTTCCAGGTGGCCACATACTTATAGTTGAGCGTCACGTTATCAATCCCGGGAGCATTGCGGTATTTCTCGGGAACCGGAGCCAGATAGGGATAAAAATCACCAATCCAGAGCGAACCGTAGAACAAAACGTCATAGGCGTTCTGGCCGGTCTGGAAGGGGATCATGATGCGCTGGAACAAATCGCCAAACGGCACGTGCACCACATTGACCTTGGCCCCGGTCAGTTCGGCAAACTGCTTGGCGTGTATTTCGGTGGGCTCGCCAATCACAGGAACGGCATGGGTGATGATGTTCAAGGTCCGGCCCGAATAATCCTTGGCGTCAATGGCGGCATAGGAACACATGCCGGGCACGTCTTTTTCAATGCCGAAGCGGGCGGCATAATCCTCGCCGGCGACGGAAAAGGTACTCGATGAGGCAACCAGCGCCAAGGCGCTGACGGCACTGATTATTTCTCTTATCTTCATTAGTCTTTTCTCCCTCTTTCAAATTCATTGTTTCGTGCTTTTGGCCAAGGCGGCAAAATGGCGCGTCAAGCACAGCGCCCGCCGCCCCGGCAAACAGTGCGCATCAATCAGGAATAAGAACGGCGCGGCCATGAATTTTGCCGTGATGCAGGTCCAAAAGGGCCTTGTTGGCGTCCGAAAGCGCATATTCAGCGGTGGCCAGTTCGACGCGGCCCTGATCAGCCAATGCCATCAGTTCAACCAGTTCGGGATAGGTTCCAACCAGATTGCCGATTATGCGCTTTTCCGAAGTAATCATGTCAATGGTCGGAATTTCCAGCTTGCCGCCATAACCAACGATATAATAGGCGCCGTCATTGCGGGTCATTTCCAGGCCCTCTTTGATAGCTGAGCCCTCCCCGACATAATCGATAACCGCCTCGGCCCCCCAGCCTCCGGTAAGGGCGAGAACTTTTTCAACCTGATCGCCATTGGCCTTGACCAGCTCGTCGGCCCCGCATTTGCCGGCCAGCTCAAGCGCTTCATCGGAAACATCAACGGCAATGATCTTGGCGGCGCACAGGGCACGCAACACCTGAACCCCGATATGGCCAAGACCGCCAATCCCGATCACCACCACAAACTGGCCGGGCAGCAAATGGGCGGCGGCTTTTTTAGAGGCGCGATAGGCGGTCAACCCGGCGTCGGTATAGGGGGCGACATCCTTGGGGGCCAAAGAGGTTGGCAGCTTGATCAGCGAACGCACCCCGGTTTTGAGATATTGAGCATAGCCGCCATCAACATTGATACCGGGAAACAGGCTTTCCTCGGCGTGCATGTCATTGCCGCGCCGGCAGGCCAGACAATGCCCGGAAGTAACCAGCGGATGGCAGATCACCGGATCGCCGGGCTTGAAATTGGTAACTCCCGTGCCGACTTCCTCGACCCAGCCGGCGTTCTCATGACCTAAAATATAGGGCAATTCAACATCGGAATTATTGCGCCAGATCCCTTCGATAACGTGCAGATCGGTGCGGCAAACCCCGGCCCCGCCAATACGTACGACGACATCTCCGGGCGCTTCGATTTGCGGGTCCGGCACATCCTGATAGACAACAAGCTCGCTTTTTGAAAGCTTCTCATCATATTCGTGCAATAGTGCTGCCTTCATTTAGGGTCTCCCTCGCCTCTGTGACGCTATTTAATTGTTGCTGGTCAAAACATTGCATCTAGCGTGCCAGTTTGCCGCCATTTATGGTTTTGGGCGGTTTTTCAACCACTTGGGCAAAGAGGCTGGCAAAAGGGCAATTGGCAAACTGCTCACAAGCTAAACAGGGCAGGCAAAGCCCTGTTCAAAAAATGAACAGTTGCAAAATGGTGCGCAAATTGCTCCCCTACAACAGATGCTCCAGACATGATATTGTCTGTCAAACCAGCCCGTCAGAGGCTTGGAGCCGGTTATGGGAGAAAGTTTATGCTATCGCGCAGCGAACGCTTGAAAAGGGCGCGCATAACCTTGATGCAAGGGGGGCAAGTCGGGGGAAATCTGGCAAACCCGCAAATCGTACAAAGCTGGGAGCGCTGCCTCGCTTTGGGGCTGGACCCCAATGCCCGGCCGGCATGCTTGCAGGTGAGCGAAAATGAGTTGCGCCGCCTGCGCGAGCGCGACGAGTTGGCGCACCGCTTTGCGGTTGGCGAAATGCACGCGCTTTATCAGCAGATCGCGGGCAGCAATTTCCTGATCGCCTTTGGCAACAGTCAGGGCATTGTTCTGGAAACGGTGGCTGATGGGAACTTCAAAAACAGCGATCCGGGCAAGGCGATTGTCGCCGGGGCGATCTGGAGCGAAGAAAAACGCGGCACCAATGCGCTGGGCACATGCGCCAGGGACATGCACCCGATAATTGTTCATGGGGAGGAGCATTTTTTTGTTGATCATTGTGATGTGAGCTGTTTTGCCGCCCCGATCTTTCATTCCGACGGCATGCTGGCGGGGGTGCTTGACGCCTCCTCGGACTGTTCGGCACGCCATGCCCACACGCTGGCATTGATGCGCATGGCGGCGACCCATATGGAAAATTCGTTGTTTTTGGCGCAGCAGGACGAACATATCGTGGTGCTGTTTCATTCGCGCTGGGAATTGCTCAATTCGGTCTCGGGCGGTTTGGCCTCGTTTGATACCAACGGGCGCCTAAATGCGATCAATCAACGGGGCAAGGAAATCTTGCGTGGGCTCAGCGTTCGTCCCGGGGTGGCGTTTGAAACCATTTTTGACATTTCCTTTTCCGCCGCGCTGGCTGAGATGGCCGACAGTCATCATCCGACATTGCGCGATCTTTTAGGTTCGCGCTATTCGGTGTTGTGGCGCAACCGGCACAGTTTTGAAAAACGCATCATCAACGCCCCGGCGCGACCTGAAAATTCTCCGCCCGGCGAAATCAAGCCGAAAGCTGAAATAAAACTTGATCCGGCCAGGGGGTTTGTGGCCTCGGACCCGCGAGTGCGCCATCTTTTGGGGCAGGTCGAGCGGGCGGTAAAATTCAACCCGCCATTTCTCATTCAGGGGGAAAGCGGCACTGGCAAGGAGGTTCTGGCGCGCCACATCCACAAATCATCAAAGAGAAAAGGCAAATTCGTCGCCATCAATTGCGGGGCATTGCCCGAGCAATTGCTCGAGGCGGAATTGTTCGGCTATGTGGCGGGAGCCTTTACCGGAGCCCATGGCAAGGGCTCAGACGGGCTGGCGGTGGCGGCGGACAAAGGGACGTTGTTCCTCGATGAAATCGGCGATCTGGCAATGGCGGGCCAGGTGGCTTTACTGAGGTTTCTTGATAGTAGCGAAGTGCGCCCGGTTGGCGGCACAAAGAGCCAAAAACTTGATCTGCAAATCATAACCGCCAGTAATATCAACCTGGACAATGCGGTGGCGGCCAAAAAATTCCGCGAGGATCTTTATTTCCGGCTCGGGGTGGTCAAGCTGGAATTGCCACCATTGCGCATGCGCAATGATTTTGGCGAAATCGTTGAACAAATGCTGCTGGAAATCTCGCCCGAGCACCGCATTACCCCTGACGGGGCGCTGATGCTGGCTCTTTATCCATGGCGCGGCAATATCAGGGAGTTGCGCTCCAGATTGCTGCAACTGGTAATGAGCGCATCCGAAACGGTAATCTCATCAGGCGATGTCGAGGCCTTGCTGGGGGCGACCCCTGACAATCAACAGCAAACGGGACCGGTTTCACTCAAAGCGAAAATCGGCAGGCAAGTGACGGAAATGCTGCAAATAAACGGCAACAACATTTCGCTGACCGCCCGTGAGCTGGGGGTTTCGCGCAATACGGTTTATAAATATGCGCGAAACGGCAATGGCACCAGTTTTGGCGAAAAGAATATTGGCGGCGAAAAGGGCGCTGATTAAATAGCGCCCTTTGGCTGGTTGGTAAAAATTATCCCCTGACGGTAATTTTCAAAGAAAAAGAAAAAACGAGGCGATAATCAGCCCACCAAGGACGGTGGCCCCGACGACCAGGTTGGTCAGCGTGTCTCCGTTCATATCTATTTCGCGCCGGCTAAGCACAATGCCAAGCACCACGAACAGGATCAGATTCAAAAGACCGTGCGTGACCCAGTGATGCCCGGTCAGCGCAACCAGCAACCCCTGAACAGAGGCGTTACTCTCCTTGAGAATGACAAGCAGGGCGCTGAAAATGCTGGTGATCGAATAGGAAATCCCATAGCCAATTATGGTTGCGCTGGGATTTTGTGCTATATTGGTTTGATCATTACTCATATCAATTACCCCCTATACCTGTGCCGCTTGAAGGCCAACCCTGACCCCCATGCTGATAAATGCGCCAGCGCCTTCCATGGCCAGTCCGGTCAGAACCACCAGAGCGGAAGTCCACAGGACCAGTTTTTTCACCGATTTGTTCTTGACGACATGGCCATAAGCGGCGATCGGCAAAAACGTGGCCAGCAAAAGCAGCATCAAAAACACATGCTCTTTGGTTTCCATGAAAAATCCATGGGCTATGGGCCAGGGGCCGTCTTTGATAATGACCTTGTCTGCCCCGTAAAACACCACGTACCAATAACCGGCAACGATATAGGTGAGCCACATGAAAACGGCGGTGAGAATGCTTGCACCGCGCAGCCGGGAAATATTGGCGTCTCTTGCATTCAATGCTTCAACGAACACCCAGCCGGCGGCCAGAACTGCAAGAACCCCGAATGTCGGGTGCAGCATCAATATTAGCTCTTTAGACATTTTCTCTCCTTTCAACACTATCATTTGGACATATGCTGTTGATTAAACAAGCATGATGCCAAAGCCGCACTTGCCCCAAACAAGCTTGCCGGCCACCCCATCGATTGTTTTGGAACAAAACAATCGATTGAAAGCTTGCAACCGCGCGCCCAGCGATGAAATCCGAAAGGATTTGCAATAGCAAAAGCGTGTCATTTACCAGAAAAAACCTGTCATCACCTCCTTTTGCAGACTTTGGGAACAAGATTGACACAAGACCAAACCAGCTAAAGTCAAAGAGGAGAAAGACCAACATCGTTGGTCTTTCCTTTAATCTTTTGTATGAAAATTTACTCAGGCTGGTCTTGATTTGCATCAAACAGAAAATAAAAATCAGCAATGAACCATGAAAACGCTCTAGCGAAGTGCCTGTTTTGCCCAGCCGGCATAAAACTCAAGGCAAGCCGCATTGGCCAGCGCGGTGGTGTTTTTCACTTTGCGTCCATGAATGACATCGCGCACGGCAATTTCAGAAATCTTGCCGGAACGGGTGCGCGGAATATCAGGCACCGCAACAATCCGGGACGGCACATGGCGCGGGGTCGCCCCTTTTCTTATCCGGGAGCGCACAAGCTGAACCAGCTCGTCATCAAGCTTAACCCCATCCTTTAATCGAACGAACAGGATAACCTCCTGGTCGCCGTTTTTTTCAAGACCAACGGCAATGGCCTCAATAATCTCGGGGATGGTTTCCACCTGGCGATAAATTTCGGCGGTGCCGATGCGCACCCCGCCCGGGTTAAGGGTGGTATCGGAACGGCCATGAATGATAAAGCCGCCCCGGGGGCGTTTTTCAACATAGTCCCCTTGCGCCCAGAGCCCGGCAAAGCGGGAAAAATAGGCGTTGTGATAGCGAACGCCATCCTCATCATGCCAAAAGCCGATCGGCATGCTCATATGAGCCGAGCGACAGACAAATTCTCCAGGCTGGCCAGAAACCGGCTGGCCGTTTTCGTCAAGCGTATCCAGATCCATGCCGAGCATTGCCCCTTGCAACTCGCCGCGGCGCACCGGCAAAACCGGCACCCCGCCGACAAAACAGGCGCAAATATCGGTACCACCGGAAATCGAGGCCAGGTGCAAATCTGATTTCCAGCTATCATAAATATAGTCAAAACTCTCCGGCAACAGCGGCGAGCCGGTGGAAAGCACCGCTTTGAGTGAACTCAGATCATGGCTGTTTTTCGGCTTCAGGCCGGCCTTGGAACAGGCGTCGATATATTTGGCCGAGGTGCCAAAATGGGTTATCCTGTCACTATCAATCATATCGACAAGCCGCTCTGGCTGGGGAAAAAACGGATTGCCGTCATAAGTGACAAGCGTTGCCCCGAGCGAAAGCGCCGAAATCTGCCAGTTCCACATCATCCAGCCGCAGGTGGAATAATAAAACAGACGGTCCCCCGGCTTGATATCGCAATTAAGCGCCTGTTCCTTTTTATGCTGGACCAGCAAACCACCGGCGCGGTGAATGATGCATTTTGGTTTTCCGGTGGTGCCCGAGGAAAATAAAATCACCATCGCATCGTTAAATCCGCCGTGATGAAAGGAAATATCGCCGGAAGAAAACGGGGCAATCCAGGCTGAGATTTCCAGAGCCGGTTTGATATATTGCGCATCCTGTGGCGGCGGGCCAAAGAGAATGATCTTTTCAAGCGAAGGGACGGCGGCAACCGCGTTTATGGTTTCTGTTATTTGAATATATTTGTCGCCATAGCGATAAGAGGGAACGGCGACCAGCAATTTCGGGGCGAGCTGATTGAGCCGGTCGGCGGCGCCTTGTGGGCCAAAATCCGGCGAGCATGAAGCCCAGATGGCGCCAATGGCGGCGCTGGCGAGATAAAAGGCGATGGCTTCGATGTCGTTGGTGACAATGGCGGCAATCCTGTCGCCGACCCCGACCCCTTCGGCCCTTAACGCCTGGACAATTCGTGAAACATATTGGTGCAACTGTTTTCTGGTCACACTGCGTCTGGTGCCATCATCGCGGTGGGCAATCAGCGCCAGGCGATCATCAGGGTCGCGCAACAGGTTTTCGGCGTAATTAAGCTTGGCATCCGGGAAAAACCGGCATTGGGCCAGGCTTGGTGCGCGCTCAAAGGCAATGGCGCCGCTGTCCCCGATAATATCGAGCTGATCCCAAAGCGCCTGGTAAAAATCCTCGGGGGTTTGAAGCGACCAGTCAAGCAGGTTCTGGTATGTTTTTGCCCCGCTCTGGTGCGCCTTGCCAACGCTTTTGGCAAAATTATAGATGTTTGACGCCTGGATGCTTTCCATTGAAGGCTGCCAAATTATTTCACCGGTTTTGCTGGTTTTTTTTGCCGTTATCATAGCACTGCTCCCCCTTCCTTATAGGCCAGAAAACTACTACTGGAGCGGGAAAGGGGTAGAGTCGTATAAATACTGCATCATATCGTGTAATATGCCATATAAAACCAGATAACACCAAAGAGAGTAATCCTTGGTATAAGGGGGGCAAATGAGTGATCTGAAATTTTCGCTTTCCCAGATACCGGCGCCGATGGTATTTGCCACCCATCGCATCATAAGAGATTGCAACGAACGTTTTGCCGCCCTGTTCGGTTATGAGCGCGATGAGCTGCTAAACAAGGGGTTTCATCTGCTTTATCCCAAATTCAGCGACTTTGTGCTCACCGGAAAAATGTGGCGGGCCAATTTTGCCGGGGCGCAATCATATTATGACGAACGGATAATGTTGCACCGCGATCGTTCGCGCTTCTGGTGTCAGGTTCATGGATCAAGCGAAGTTTACAACGATCCGTTTGCCCGGGCGATTTATTGTTTCGAGCCGATCAATCGCGTGGTCAGGCGCGGCGAGCACGGGCTGAGCGCGCGCCAGTTGCAAATCATAACCCTGGTTGCCCAGGGCAAGAAAAACCGCGAAATTTCCCAGGAAATCGGAATTTCCGTACGTACGGTGGAGGCGCACCGGGCCCGGATCATGGCGCGGGTCGGGGTCAAGAACGCCGCAGAGCTGGTCGCATGGTTTCAGGCCAAATAGGCGCTTTAAGTGTTTTGCCTCCACCCTCAATGCCCTTTTTCTCTTTCGTCATTCCGGCGCAGGCCTCAATACATTCTTGTTTATGCCATGTATCGACAAAAAAGATGGACCCCGGTCTTCACCGGGGTGACGCTCAGTTGTTTTGTCTATTATTTTGCCTTGTCCTGAGCCTTCATCCGTCATTGCGAGTGCCCTTATCCTGAGCTTGTCGAAGGAGGGCGCGCGGCAATCCAGTTTTTTGTGCCTCAGCGTAAACCGCCCTGGATTGCTTCGTCGCGTTGCTTCTCGCAATGACGGAAAAAATGTTGTTTCTTACTTGCCTCGTCCTTCGTGGTTCGACAAGCTCACCATGAAGGCCCAAGGATGAGGCAAGATTTTAATAGTTCGCACTCTTCTCGTCATGCTCGGGCAGCCCTTCGGCGCGAGAACAAAGAATGCCAGCGCAGCGACCAAATGCGGCAAGAAAAAAGAGCCGCTTTTAAACTGCATCAGCCTATTGATAATATTGCTTAAGAATTTCAACCTCTGCGACCGACCCGAGAACCACCGGCACTCGCTGGTGCAGGCTTTTGGGCACAAACTCACGGATCCGGGTTGTACGCGTCAAGGCCAGCCCGCCGGCATTTTCAATCAGCATCGCCATCGGATTGGCCTCATATAAAAAGCGCAATTTACCCATGGAGCCGCCATCCCTATCAAGCGCCGGATATATAAAAATTCCGCCGCGCATAAAGATCCGGTGCACTTCGGCCACCATCGATGCGATCCAGCGCATGTTGAATTCCCTGGCGCGCGGCCCGTCACGTCCGGCGACACAATCGGCAATATAGTCGGCAAGAGCCGGCTCCCAAAAACGCTGATAGGCCATGTTGATGGCAAACTCAGCCGCCTCGGGGACAATGGACAGCTCGTCTTTTACCAGCAAAAATTCATCGCTTTCAGGGTCAAGGGTAAAAAC
>UOEO01000089.1_pt1 | contig 23218 bp, 20 predicted proteins | sample 1989881 | NCBI WGS metagenome assembly UOEO01 (sample SAMEA4712198, study PRJEB27164) | hydrothermal vent metagenome | biome: marine basaltic hydrothermal vent biome; feature: marine hydrothermal vent; material: mineral | place: Pacific Ocean | collected 2011-06-14/2011-07-23 | depth 1691 m
GTCACTGAAATTCTCACCCACCCTATTTATGCAGGTTACATCACACACAAGAATTGGAAGATTAACTGGGCGCAAGGCCGCCATGAACCACTAATTTCACTAGAGACATTCGAGAAAGTCAGGCAGCGCCGTGATGGTGCGGTGAAGGCTCCAGCGCGCAAAAACATCAATATGGATTTCCCTTTGCGTGGTTTCGTGCTGTGCCATGATTGCGACAAACCGCTTACCGCTTGTTGGTCAACCGGCAAGCGCAAGAAGTATCCCTATTATCTGTGTGACACCAAAGGTTGTGTCAGTTACCGCAAGTCCATTCCCCGCGACAAAATGGAGGGAGAATTTGATCAAATCGTTCGTAGTCTACAACCAACAAAAAACCTGTTTGAAATTGCCACGGCCATGTTCCGCGATGCCTGGGATCAACGTGGAAAGCAAGCCACAAGCCTCGTGGTGACGCTTAAACAGGATATGAAGCTGATTGAAAAGCAAATGGACGATGTTCTTGAGCGCATTATGAGCGCGTCAAACGTAACGGTTATCTCTGCCTATGAAGCGAAAATCGAAAAGCTGGAGCGCGAAAAACTTGTTTTAGCTGAAAAACTGGCCAAAGGGCCGATGCCACAGGGCAAGTTCGATCAATTTATCGAACACGCACTTGTGTTCCTAGCAAACCCTTGGAATCTCTGGCGTTCAGGCAGTTTTACCTTGAAACAAACAGTCCTCAGACTGGCATTTTCCGAGCGTATTTCCTACTGTCGAAAAGAGGGTTATCGAACACCAAAAACCACCTTACCTTTCAAGGTGTTAGGGGATATATCACTTGGAAAAAGTCAAATGGTGCGGTCGAGAAGACTCGAACTTCCACGGGTTTTACCCCACAGCGACCTCAACGCTGCGCGTCTACCATTCCGCCACGACCGCACGTCATTACGCGAAAACACACTTACCTTTTGGTGAAGCGCGTTAGCGTGTAACAAATCACACTTCGCTACTCAAGCGGATATTGGCGAGTTACCCGTTAAAAATGCAGTGCAGTTTTTTACCCCGCACTCTTTTTGCCGTGCGGGGCTTTTATTCGCGCCGCCATTGGTCGCTTGCGCTCGCTCTTTATTCGCGCCGCCGTCGCATCCTACGGATGCTTCCCCGGCACCCCCGCCATGGGTGGTGCCCATACAGAGAATGGGAAAAGAAGTGAGGCAAAATTGAAACTAAGCGTCACCATCGAGCTTGACCCGAGGGTCCATAAAAGCCCCTAAAACAGTTGATTTTAAAAATGGATGCTCGGGTCACGCCCGAGCATGACGAACTGAGGGCGAACTATTAAAAATCTTGCCTCATCCTGAGCTTGTCGAAGGACGAGGCAAGTGTAGCGCAATATTTTTCTTGTCATTGCGAGGAGCAACGCGATGAAGCAATCAAAAAAACATATTGGAATTGATAGATAACCTGGATTGCCGCCGCGCCATCCTTCATGGTTCGCAGTTCGACAAGCTCACTGTGAGGGCTCACCATGAAGGTTTGGCGCTCGCAATGACGGGTGAGGGCTCAGTATGAGGCAAGATCAAGAGTAAAATACCAAGCGTCACCCCGGCGAAGGCCGGGGTCCATCTTTTTTGTCAATACATAGCATGAACAAGAATGGATTCCGGCCTTCGCCGGAATGACGAAAGAAAAGTTGAATGGAAAAAGAAATGAGGCTTTAGCCTCAGCGAGCTTTAACGCGAGCCGGCCAATTTCTTGGCCGCCCCGCCGGAGCGCCAGCAATCAATATAGGGCGGAATTAGCCCGTCATGTTGATTGTGGTACGGCGCGCGAGGCATATAAACTATTGCGAAGAGCGAGCCGCGAGGTAAAACAAATAACCAAGCGCCCCCCTCATCCGCCGCTACGCACCACCTTCTCCCACGAGGGAAGAAGGAAAGGGCAAGAGATAAATAGCTCGCAAGGCATATAAACTCCCCCGCAAGGCGCAATAGACGCCACTGCGGCAAGCCCCTTACCTCAAATCGGGCGGAGTTGCCTCGTTGACCAGCTCTGCAATTGCCTCATCGGCTGCAAGCACCTTTTGCCCCTGCTGGCCCAAACGGCGCACCGAAACCGTTCCGTCCTCGGCCTCGCGCTTGCCAATGACAAAAATCGCCGGAACCTTGGCCAGCGAATGTTCACGCACCTTGTAGTTGATCTTTTCATTGCGCAGATCAGTTTGGACCCTGAGGCCCTCCGCTTTCATCTTTGCCGCCAGTTCAAGGGCAAAATCATCGCCATCCGAAACAATGGTGGCGATAACGCACTGCACCGGCGCCAGCCACATCGGCATCCGCCCGGCATGGTTTTCAATCAAAATACCGATAAAGCGCTCCAGAGTGCCTAAAATAGCCCGGTGCAGCATTACCGGGCGCTGGCGCGAGCCGTCCTCGGCGATATAAGACGCATCGAGCCGTTCTGGCAGCACGAAATCAAGCTGCAAGGTACCGCATTGCCAGGAGCGGCCAATGGCGTCCTTGAGGTGAAATTCCAGCTTGGGGCCGTAAAACGCCCCCTCCCCTTGAGCCACTTCAAAATCGCGCCCGCTGGCCTTTAATGCGTCGCCAAGCCCCGCCTCGGCCCGGTCCCACACATCATCATTGCCGGCCCTGACATCGGGCCTTGTCGCCAACAATATTTTGACTTCCTCAAACCCCAAATCGGCATAAATGGCGTCCAAAAGATCGCAAAACGCCTCGGTTTCAGAACTGATCTGATCCTCACGGCAAAATACATGGCCATCGTCCTGGGTCATTTGCCGAACCCGCATCAACCCATGCAGCGCCCCATGGGCTTCGTTGCGATGGCAACAGCCAAATTCGGCAAAGCGCAGCGGCAAATCACGATAGGATTTGATGCCCTGGTTGAAAATCTGCACGTGAGCCGGGCAGTTCATCGGCTTCAGGGCCATCAGCTTGGCCTTTCCGGACAAGACCGGCTCGTCATCCTCCATTGAGGGAATTTCGTCGGGCACCACAAACATGCTGTCGCGAAACTTGGCCCAATGCCCCGACTTCTCCCACAATCTGACATCCATGATCTGGGGGGTCTTGATTTCGTTATAGCCCGAAGCGTTGACCTTGCGCCTGATATATTGCTCCATGGCATTGTAAATGACAAAGCCCTTCGGGTGCCAGAACACAGAGCCCTGGGCCTCTTCCTGCAAATGAAACAAATCCATTTGCCGGCCCAGCTTGCGGTGATCACGCTTTTCCGCTTCCTCCAGCATGTGCAGATATTCGTCCAACTGTTTCTTGTTGGCCCAGGCGGTGCCGTAAATACGCGACAAAACCGGATTGTTGCTGTCCCCGCGCCAATAGGCGCCGGCAACCTTGGTCAGCTTGAAGGCGAGCCCGACATCCTTGGTGGTGCGCATGTGCGGGCCGCGGCAAACATCAAACCACTGGCCCTGCTTGTAGATTTTCAACTCTTCGCCCGCCGCCACCGCGTCGATCAGCTCGATCTTGAACTTTTCGCCCTTGGCGCCAAAAACCCGCTTGGCTTCCTCGCGCGACCACACCTCTTTGATAAAAGCGGCCCCGCGTCCGATGATTTCGCTCATTTTCTTTTCGATGGTGCGCAAATCATCCTCGGAAAACGGCTCCTCGCGGAAAAAATCATAATAAAATCCGTTTTCAATCACCGGCCCGATGGTCACCTGGGTCGTGGGCCAGATTTCCTGCACCGCTTCGGCCATGACGTGGGCGGCGTCGTGCCGGATCAATTCGAGCGCCGCCTCATCGTCGCGCAAAACGAACTCGATCGCATCGCCATCATGAAGCTGGTCGGCCAGATCGCTCAGTTCGCCATTGACGCGCATGGCCACGGTTTTCTTGGCCAGCGATTTGGATATGGAGGCAACGATGGTGGCGCCGGTGGTGCCAATGCCAAATTCGCGGGCCGCGCCATCGGGGAATTTCACCGTAATCATCGTATTTCTCCGTTAAAAATTTGCCTCAGTCAAAAGCCGGGGAAACGCCCCGGCTGATTTGCTCATTAGCACCTGCATGCAACTATTTCCAGCGTCCGTAGCTCCAGGGCAGATACCAATGCGATTTTTGTGGTTTTTGTTCCGGCACCGGGTCATAGCCATGGCTGCCCCCGGGGCGGCAACGCCATAGCCGCGCCGCGCCCATCCAGCCGCCGGACCAAAAGCCAAAACGCCAGATGGCGTCGCGGGTAAATTCGGAACAGGTCGGCAAATGGCGGCACGAACGCCCGGCAAGCGCTGAAAGCGTATAGCGATAAACAGTGATCAACCCCACCGCCACCAGTTTGAAGGGCAAATCGAGCAGCCAGAGCAGGTTTTTGAAAAATTTTGCGATCACTTTTCTACCCGCTCTTCAATCTGGTCAAGACAATCGACAACAGCATCAAACACCAGCATGGTTGAAGCGTGCCGCGGCGCAAAATCGCGCACCGGTTCGAGATATTTGATCTCGCCCCATTTGCCGTTCGGCGGCGCCCCATTTTGTTTAAGCATCGAAAAAACCTGATCTCTTAACGCCCTTAGTTCGGCGGCGCTGGACCCGATAATATGCTCGGCCATGATTGAGGCCGAAGTCTGGCCGAGCGCGCAGGCGTTTATGTCCTGGCCATACTCAATTACCGCCCCATCCTTTAGTTTGAGATCGACTTCAACCACCGACCCGCAGATGCGCGACACCTTGCGCGCGCTGGCGTCAGGGTTGGCCAATCGGCGCGCCAGCGGCAGGCGCGAGGCGATTTCAATGATGTTTTGTGAATAGATTTCAGAAATACTCATCAAGTCTCACACGAAAGTTTGCTTGTGAAAGGGCGTTCACGCTCTATATATGGTGCCACAAGCGCAATGTCAGGAGAAAATCCTGATTTCAAGAAGGAGCGCCTTCATGGATGCCATGATAAACAAAAATCCGCAATCAGCCGCCATCGCCAGGATCAACAAGCGCCCGAGCCGCGCCGAAGCCGAGCGGGCGGTTAAAACCCTGATCGCCTGGGCCGGAGACGACCCGGAGCGCGAGGGAATGGTTGAGACACCGGCACGGGTTGTCGAGGCCTACGCGGAATTGTTCGCCGGCTATGAGCAGGATCCCGGCGAGATATTGCAAAAAACCTTCAAGCAGGTCGGCGGCTATGACGACATTGTGCTGGTCAAAAATATTGCTTTTTTCACCCATTGCGAACACCATATGGTGCCGTTTTTCGGTTCGATCCACATCGCTTATTTGCCCAGTGAAGGGGTTGTCGGCCTCTCGAAACTGGTTCGGCTGAGCAATGTTTTTGCCCGCCGTTTCCAGACCCAGGAAAACCTTACCGCCCAGATCATAAACGCCATGGACGAGCAAATGAGCCCGCGCGGGGCGGCGGTAATGATTGAAGCGGAACATATGTGCATGACCATGCGCGGGGTGCGCACCCCCGGCGCCACAACCATCACCCAGCGCTTTAGCGGCGTTTTCGCTCAAAACAGCAACGAAAGAGCGCGCTTTTTTGCCCTTGTTGGCCAAAAATAGCCGGAAAAGCCCGGGGGGCATTGAGATGGTTCATGAATTTATCAATCCCGCAACCCTTTCGGCCAGCGAGCGCGAAAACGGAGCGGACTTCGCGCCAAAATTTGCTTCAAACGGGCTGATTCTGGCCGTCACCTGCGAAGTGGGCAGCAATGAAGTGCTTATGGTTGCCTATATGAACCGGCAAGCGCTCGTTCTGACCCTTGAAACCGGGGTTGTTCACTATTATTCGCGCTCGCGCGAAGCGCTGTGGAAAAAGGGCGAAACCTCCGGCGAAATCCAGAAATTGGTCGAAATGCGCACTGATTGCGACCAGGACACGCTTTTGCTCAAGGTTGAGCAGACCGGGCGCGGCGCCGCCTGCCACACCGGGCACAAAAGCTGCTTTTTCCGCAGGCTGGAAACAAAAGGCGGCGACATAAGCTTGATCAGTGACAAAGGCCCGGCGCTGTTTGATCCGGAAACGGTTTATAAAAAGCCTCCAAACTCATAAGGGTCAGGTCCCGCAGTAAACAGGGTCCAGACGGTGCGGACAAGCGCAGCTATCCGCTTCCTCAAAGCGCTCTATTTCACTGGCCAGCAGATCAACATCGTTCAACCACACGCGATGGCCGGAAAAGGTCAACACCCCATCATCGGTCATCTTGCGGATAGTACGCGACAGCGATTCGGTTCTCACCCCGATCATTTCCGCCATGTCGCGGCGCGAGATCGGCAATTCAATAAGCAGTTTGCCCTCATCGGTCACCCGGCCATAGCGTTTTTTCATCGCCAGAAGAAAATGCGCCAGGCGCGAACGTAAATCCAGGGTCACGGTTTGATGAAAGCGCTCCTGCGCCTCGCCCAGATCGCGGCTGGCGCGGCGCAAAAATTCATGGCTGAGCGCCGGGTTCCTGTCGAAAACCTCGCGCAGGCAGGAAGAATTGAGAAAACAGGCGCGGGTTGGTTGCAACACTTCCGCGCTCGACTTGTGGCAATTGCCGGTAAGAAAGGTCCAAAACGCCAATGGATCGCCCTGTTTGGCCAGCCTGATCAGAACCGAATCACCATTGACGCCAAGCCGGCGCACCCCGACAAGCCCCTGACACACAAAGTGAATGCCCTTGCATTCATCGCCCTCGTAAAACAGGCACTGGCCCGGCTCATATGTATTGCAAACCGCAATACTGCCCAGCCAGTCCAGCTCCTTGCGATCAAGAACCCGCCACTCAGTTGCGGCTACAAGATGATCGGGAAAACATCTTTTATTCCCGCAGGCCATAAATCCCATAACAGATTCTCCTACAGACAAATGCGTCCCCCAGTTAATATAAGAACCAAAAAAAAGCTCATTGATTAGGATCAAGCTGTTAAATCTATACTTGGCTTTGTGGATAAATAAATTTCATCGGAGCGCGGAAACCGGAAATTTTAACCTAGATCATCGACACCACACAGCGATTACTGCTGCATGCCAGGACAAATCACGCCCAGTGGAGCTAAACCAATGACTACCATTTGCATCCGCACCGTAAAATCAACAGCCAAGACCTACCAGCGCCGGTTTGGCGCCGCCGCCCATGAACAGGCCATACTTCGCGCAATGGAACTCGAAGCGCTCGAGTCCAACGCCAGCACATTCTGGTGGGCCGTCGTATCGGAACTGGAAGCAGACCCCATGAGCGGCCATGCGCAAAACCAGGGCGCAAGCAATGGGGCCGGAATGGGCTGATAATTTTGCCTTGAGTCCCAAAATCATTTTCATGAACGGGGTTTTTATATCTGCCGGGTATCTGCCGGGCCTGAGGAAGAAATATCAAAATTCCCCCACATCTCTTTTTGCGTCTGCTGGCAAGGCACGCTCCACGCCGTGGTCTGTCGACCACAAGTGGGGCGTAACGCTGCTCCAGCGGGCGCGAAAAAATCGGGCTTTGCTGGGCCAAATACGTCCCTCGGCGTCGTTCCAGCACTTGCCCGATACGGCGGCATCGCGCTTCGTACTGCGTCTAGCCGAAGGAACGGATTTGGCACCATCAAATGGGTCAAGGATTACTTCCTTTGGTATATACCAAAGGAAGTAATCCTTGACCCATTTGAGAGGGCCTTTTCACGTCTGCTGGCAAGGCTGTGTTGCTGGCAAGGCTGTGTTGCTGGCAAGGCTGTGTTATTGGGCCGCCTTTGAAGCTGCGCCATGTCTGTCGCCAACGGCACTTTCCAGATAGCTGACAAGCGCTTCGCTTTGACTGTTGGAAAACCACAGACCCCTTTTTGTGCGCCGCCACAAAATATCTTCAGCGCTCCGGGCCCATTCATTTTCGATCAGATAGCGCACTTCAACCTCATAAAGGTCATCGCCGAACAATTGCCCTAGATCGGCGTTTGATTTGGCCTGCCCCAGAATTTTTTGGGCTTTTGTCCCGTAAAGACGCACCAGTCGCCGCACCAGGCGCGGCTCAAGAAATTCATACCGCCCAGCAAGAAGTCTGACCTGAGAGTCAAACTCATTAACGCCAAAATCCCCGCCCGGCAAAGGCTGGCTTGCAGTCCATTTTTTACCACGCCGCCCTAAAATATTGCCGACATGGTCAAGCGCCGCCTCGGCCAGTTTGCGATAAGTGGTGATCTTGCCTCCATGTACGCTGATCAGGGCCGGGGCACGTCCTTTGCGCCCCCCCTCACCGCGTTCAACGCTAAGCACATAATCCCTTGTCGCCTCCTGGGCCTTGGAAGCCCCGTCATCCATTAACGGGCGCACCGCCGAATAGGACCACACCACCTTGTCAATTGTAACCGGAGCGGCGAAATATTCACTTGCCGCATTGCAAAGATAAGAAATTTCCTCATCCGATATCCGCACATCCTCCGGCCGTCCGAAATAATCCTCATCGGTGGTGCCGATCAGGGTAAAATCCTCTTCATAGGGGATTGCAAAAATAATCCGGCCATCGGCATTCTGGAAAATATAGCATTTCTTGTGATCAAACAGCGACTTGACCACAATATGGCTGCCCTTGACCAATCGTATGCGCTTGCCGTCGTCAACCCCGACCACCTCTGACAATATCTTTTCGACCCAGGGCCCGGCGGCATTGACCAGCGTTTTGGCGCGCACCTGAAATTTCTTGCCATCCGCTTGTTCAAGATCAACCAGCCATTCCCCGTCCATACGCCTGGCCGCAACCACCCTGGTCCGGGTCAATATTTCGGCCCCCCTGTCGGCGGCGTCGCGAGCATTGAGCACTACCAGACGCGCATCATTGACCCAGCAATCAGAATATTCAAAAGCCTTTTTATAAAGCGGCTTTAACGGCTTTGCCGCCGCATCGGTGCGCATGTCGAGAGTTTTGGTTCCGGGAAGCAATTTGCGCCCGCCAAGATGGTCATAAATAAACAGCCCGAGCCGCAACAGCCAGGCCGGGCGCAGCCCCTTGTGCACCGGCAAGACAAATCTGAGCGGCCAGATGATATGGGGCGCAATCGCCCACAACCGCTCGCGCTCGATCAAAGCCTCGCGCACCAGGCGAAACTCATAATGCTCCAGATAACGCAAGCCACCATGAATAAGCTTGGTCGCCCCCGAAGAGGTGCCCGATGCCAGATCATCCTTTTCGGCCAGACAAACCGAATAGCCGCGGCCTTGAGCGTCACGAGCTATCCCGCACCCATTGACCCCGCCTCCAATGACAAAAATGTCAAAGAGTTTGCCGTTATTCACTTATAAGCCTCCTGCGCTTCGTTCAACGGCTCAGCGGAGCAATACGAAAACACAGACACTAGAAACGCAATCAAAACGAATGTCAAGCGAATATGGGCCGGTTATTAAGTTCGCCAGAGCCTTTTAAGATTTTGTTTTTCGGCCGCTGGCCAGAAACTTTTATTTGTCGTTTCTTTTCCAAAACAAGAGTTTTGCGGTTTTTTTGCGACCCGGGAGTAAATGAAAAAAATCACTCGCTGGCAAGCGCTTCAATAAGGGTAACATCGTTTTCAGCACAAATTTCGCGCAATTGCGGCGCCGTGCATTTATCGGTAACAAAACTGTTGACCTGGGAAAGATGGCCGATACGCACCGGGGCCGCGCGCTCGGTTTTGGTGCTGTCGGCAACCAGAATGACATGGCGGGCGTTTTTCATTATTGCCTGGGCAACCTTTACTTCTCGAAAATCATAGTCAAGCAGAGCCCCGCTCAAATCGATCGCCGAAGTACCGATCACCGCATAATCAACCTTGAACTGACGGATGAAGTCCGCCGCCGCCTCGCCAACAATACCTCCGTCCGAAGTGCGCACCACGCCGCCGGCGACCACCACTTCAAATCGCGGATAAACCCGCAACCTACTGGCAACATTGATATTGTTGGTAATCACCATCAACCCCTGATGGTGCATCAGCGCCTGGCTGAATGCTTCGGTGGTGGTGCCGATATTGATGAACAGGGAGGCATTGTCGGGAATGAGGGCGGCGGCCGCCTTGCCGATCGCTTCTTTTTCCCGCTCGGAAATCAGCCGTCGCTGTTCATATTCCATGTTTTCGGTGCCGGAGGGAAAAACCGCCCCGCCATGAATGCGCGACAACAGCCGGTTGGCGCAAAGCTCGTTGAGATCCTTGCGAATGGTTTGCGGGGTAACCTTGAAACGGACCGCCAGCTCTTCCACCAGCACCCGTCCATCAAGTTTTGCCGCTTCGATAATTTGCGCATGGCGTGGGTTGAGATACATAAAAAAGCTCCGGCGAACTGGTTTTCATTTTCTCTGGGCCGATTATAATAATATTGGCCCGCTTTTGGTCAAAACCAAAAGCTTTTATACTTAATTCAAAAATTACCGCCTGTTCACGGGCCCCATAGACAGGGCCGATGATCTGGCTAAACCAGGCGGCTTTGCTCGACGGCCGCCTTGATGAAAGAATCAAACAAGGGGTGAGGTTCGAACGGGCGCGATTTCAGTTCGGGATGAAACTGCACGCCAACAAACCACGGATGGTCGGTGCGCTCGACTATTTCCGGCAGTTTGCCATCCGGTGAAATGCCGGAAAACAACAAGCCATTGGCTTCAAGCACCTTGCGATAGGCCATGTTGACCTCATAACGGTGGCGGTGGCGCTCTGAAATGCGCATGGTGCCGTAAATATCGGCAACCCGCGAGCCGCGCACCAATTGCGCCGGATAGGCGCCAAGCCGCATCGTGCCCCCGAGATCGGTTTTATTCGAGCGCTCCTCTTTTTCATCTCCCTTGACCCACTCGGTCATCAGCCCGACCACCGGCTCTTTTGTCGGGCCGAATTCGCTCGATGATGCGTCTTTGATGTTGGCGGTATTGCGCGCCGCCTCGACACAGGCCATCTGCATGCCAAAACAAATGCCAAAATACGGAATTCCGCGCAACCGGGCAAACTCGGCCGCCGCTATCTTGCCTTTTGAGCCGCGCTCGCCAAACCCGCCGGGCACCAGAATGCCGTGCACCCCTTCGAGATAGGGCGCCGGATCGTCCTTTTCAAACACTTCGGCGTCAATCCAGCGCAATTTCACCCGAACCCGGTTGGAAATGCCGCCATGGGCCAAAGCTTCCGACAAGGATTTATAAGCGTCCTTGAGCCCGGTATATTTACCGACAATGGCAATATTGACCTCGCCCTCGGCATTGTGAATGCCGTCACTAACAGCCTCCCACGCCGACAGGTCCGGCTCGGGCGCATCAGTGATCCTGAACGCCTTGAGCAATTCATCGTCAAGCCCCTCGCGGTGATAAGCGATCGGCACGTCATAAATGGAAGGCACGTCAAGCCCCTGAATGACCGCGCTTGGCCTGACATTGCAAAACAGCGACAGCTTGCGTTTTTCCCCGCTCGGGATCTCGCGGTCGCACCGCACCAGCAAAATGTCGGGCTGAATGCCGATCGAGCGCAATTCCTTGACCGAATGCTGGGTCGGCTTGGTTTTAAGCTCCCCGGCGCTGGGAATATAAGGCATCAGGGTAAGATGGATATAAACCGCCCCGTCGGGTGGCAATTCATTGCCCAACTGCCTTATCGCCTCAAAAAACGGCAAGGCCTCGATATCGCCAACGGTGCCCCCGATTTCACACAAGACGAAATCGAAATCATCATTGTCGGCCAGAATGAACTTTTTTATTTCGTCGGTAACATGCGGAATGACCTGAACGGTGGCGCCAAGATAATCGCCCCTTCTCTCGCGCGCGATAATATTGGAATAAATCCGCCCGGTGGTAATATTGTCCTGCTGATCGGCGCTGCGACCGGTAAAGCGCTCGTAATGGCCAAGATCCAGATCAGTTTCGGCCCCGTCATCGGTAACGAACACCTCCCCATGCTGGGTCGGGGACATGGTTCCCGGATCAACGTTCAAATAAGGGTCCAGCTTACGCAGGCGCACCTTATAGCCACGCGCCTGAAGCAGAGCGCCAAGAGCGGCCGAAGCCAGCCCCTTGCCAAGAGAGGAGACCACGCCTCCAGTGATAAAAACATAGCGAGCCATGGGCCCTGACCTTACATGGGTTTGCACTGATTCGAACAGAAAAATTCACCACAGGAGAAAAAAGAAAGGGGATGCGCACATCCCCTTTTTGATATCAATGGTCTTTTCCGGCCCTAATTAGAGGGAACCGGAAGCGCCAGACTTGGCGCATCGCCAGCATTTGCTCCTGACGCCGGAGCAGCAGGGGTGCTGGTTGCCGGCGCTTGCGTGGTGGTGGCGGCGTCTGGCACCGGGGTCTCGGCAGTCGGGGCGTTGGTTCCGCTTGTCAATGAATTCAAGGCATTTTCTGCCGGAAGCGCCTGAACGCTTCCCTGCTCGGCCTTGTCCAGAATACTTGAGGTGGTGCGATCCAGTTCGGCAACAATGGTCAAGGCGATCGCGATCGCCATGAACAGCGCGGCCAGGATCGCCGTGGTGCGGGTTAAAAGACTTGCCGACCCGCGCGCCGAAACCAGCCCACCTCCGGTTCCACCGCCAATCCCAAGCGCCCCGCCCTCGGATTTTTGCAGCAAAATGACGGCGATCAACGCCAAAACGATAAGCAAGTAGGCAACAATCAGAACATTGGCCATTAAAGTCAGATCTCATATTGTCAAAAAGATGCGCGGTTCTACAACCTTGCGCGAGCAAATACCAGCACAATTTACCATGGTTTTTTTACTCTCCCTCCATATGGGCAAAGCAAAGCGCCACGTCAAGCACCATCAGTCACCTCAAGCGCCATCAATGATCCCCAGAAAATCCCTGGCCCTGAGGCTGGCTCCACCAATCAAACCGCCATTTACATTATCGAGCGCCAGAATTTGTTGCGCATTGCCCGCCTTCATCGAGCCGCCATAAAGAATATTGACCTGGCTCCCGCGCTCGCCAAAGCGATTTTTGAGCCACTCCCTGATCGAGGAGTGCATCAACAAAATATCCTCGCTGGTGGGAATTTGACCGCTACCAATGGCCCACACCGGCTCATAGGCGACAACAATTTGCTGATCCGGCTCAAGGTCGGGAACCGACCCGTCCAGTTGCTGCTCAACAACGGTAATTGCCAGCGCACCGAGACGTTCCGCGCGGGTTTCACCAACGCAGATTATCGGGATCAGGCCCGCCTTGAGGGCGCTGGCGCTCTTTGCCCGCACCAGCCCGTCATTTTCCGAATGTTCATGGCGGCGCTCGGAATGACCAATAATTACATATCGCGCCCCGGCATCGGCCAGCATCAAGGCGCTGATATCCCCGGTATGGGCGCCCTTGTCCATCACATGGCAATCCTGCCCTCCGATCATGAGCGAACTGTTGGCGCACAGCGCGCTGGCGGCGGCGATCAGGGTTGCCGGCGGGCAAATCAACACATCACAACTTGCCCTCCCGCGCGCAGCCAAACCGGCGACAATCGCCTCAATCTGGTCCAAATCAGCGTTAAAACCATTCATCTTCCAGTTGCCGGCGATCAATGGTTTGATTTTGTTTGACATGAAAGGGGTGGCCTCCATCCTCTTGCGTAACAACGTTTATTGCCTTAACCGATGCATCTTGAATGCTTGCAACACTTTTATCACCTTGACTCCAATGGGCAAGCTTTGCCTTTTATATATAAAATAATTGCCTTTGTTACCGGATGGAAAAACGTAAATGCTTGATAGTTTCAGAAAATTTGCCGTCAGTTGGCCAGGAAAAATCATGGGGGGATTTTTGCTGATCGGTCTTGCCGGTTTCGGCATTACCGGTGTTTTGACATCAATCGGCACCAGTACTGTGGCCCGGGTCGGGGATCGCGATATCAGCACCCTTGATTTTCAGCGCGCCTATAATCAGCAAATCAACGCGGCGGCCCAGCAAATCGGCTCGATGCCGACCGCCGAACAGGCGCTCTCGCTTGGTATCCCGAGCAATGTTTTGAACCAGTTGGCCACCGACCAGGTGCTCAACATGCTCAGCGACCAGTTTGGCCTTGGAATTTCCGACCAGCGTCTGACCGAGCTGCTGCAAAAGGATCCCAATTTCGCCGGAGCCATCGGCAAATTCTCCCGAATGGTTTTTGATCGCGTGCTCAGACAAAATGGATATACCGACACCGACTTTTTCAAAAGCCGGCGCCAGGCGGCCAAACGCCAACAAATAGCGCTTGGTGTTTTTGCCCAGACGCGTACCCCTGAAACCGTACTTAGACTAATGCAACGCTTTAGCGAAGACCGGCGAACCATTGAATATTTTGTTGTTTCTCCAGACAGTCTGCTGCCGATCGCGGCCCCATCCGACACGGTTCTTGAGACCTATCTTAAGCGAAACCAGTCCCAATACCGCACCGAGGAAGTGCGCAACATCAAGATTATCGAGCTTTCCCCGCAAATTATCGCCCAAACCTACACTGTCAGCGATGCCGAAATCAAAGCGGAATATGAACGCACCAAAGACAGGCTGGTCAAGCCTGAACGGCGCACCGTCGAACAGGTTGTTCTGCCTGACGCGGCGACCGTCAAAATTTTTGAGGACGGGCTGAATAACGGCGTCTCCTATGATGATCTGGTCAAACAGGCCGGTCTGAGCTCGACCAAGGCCGGCACATTGGCGGAAAACGAAATCGCCAATCTCAATCTGGCGCAAAACACGTTCGACCTGAAACTTGGTGAATTCGCCATCATCAATACGGGAAACGGAAAACTGGCCATAACCGTGACCGCGATTGATCCGGGCGGACAAATTCCGCTGGCCGATGTTGCCGACCAAATTGCCGAAAAGCTCAAGATGGACAAGGCCCGTCCTGCCTATAATGACATGCTCGACAAAATCGAGGAACAGCGCGCCGCCTTTGTTGACATGGACAAGATCGCCGCCCAGTTCAACCTGAAGGTCAATGAGCTTGCCATAAAAGCCAAGGGGACCAAGCTGGTTGAAACACTTGGGCTGACCGATCAGCAAGCGAGCAAGGTTGCAACAACGATATTCAATTCCGAGGCAGGCAAGCTTGCCCCTTCCGTTCCGCTCGGAGCCAACAAGACCATCTGGTTCGATTTGGTCTCGGTTGACCCCGCGCGCGACCAGAGCCTTGATGAAGTTCGCCAGAAACTGACCGACGCCTGGATCGCTGTACAAAAAGCGGCAGCCCTCAAGGAAAAAGCCGACGCAATGCTGGCCCAACTCAATGACGGGCAGCCCCTGGCTGATATTGCGGTGGCCAACGGTTTGTTCCCCCAGACTGCCGCCGCTGTTTCCCGCTCCGGGGACGGCACCAAGGTGATTGACGACAAAGTTGCCTCCGCGGCCTTTGGCGGCGGGGTTGGCTATACCGGCGCGGTGCAAAACGGCCAGGGTAATTATGTGGTGTTCAAGGTTGAAAAAATCGAAGAGGCGACCAAGCCGCTCAACGCCAAAAGCACCGATTTCATCAAGAATGGCTATCGCGATGATATTTACGCCGGCTTTGCCAATTCCTTGCGCCAGGACGCGCCATTGCGAATAAATCAGCAAGTGCTAAATCAGCTTTTGGGGCTGAATACCGGACAGTAAAATCATGAATGTCCCCAATGATGACGCCGGGTTCGGGGTTTTTTCCGCCGGTTATAAAAAAGGCGCCGGACAGATTGTCTGGCGCCGGGTGGTTGCCGACCTGGAAACCCCTCTTAGCACCTATTTGAAGCTGGCCGCCGGCTCCACCAACAGTTTCTTGCTCGAATCGGTCAAGGATGGGGCGGTCGCCGGCCGCTATTCAATGATCGGCCTGAAACCGGACCTGATCCTCAAGGTGGTCAATGGCAAGGCGCTGGTCAACCGCACCGTGGCGCTTGATCCGGCGGCGTTTGAACCGGTAAACGCCGCCCCCCTTGCCGCCTTGCGTACCCTGGTTGCTGAAAGTCAGATTGCCGCCCCCAAAGGGGTTCCGGCGCAGTCGGCGGGTCTTTATGGCTATTTGGGCTATGACATGGTGCGCCACATGGAAAAACTGCCGGACAATAATCCGGATCCTCTTGACACCCCCGACACTATTTTGATCCGCCCCTCATTGCTGGCCGTGTTTGATACCTTGAAGGACGAACTTTATATTACCGCGCCGGTCTATTTCAACGCCGGCGTCAGCGCCCGCCAGGCCTATGAGGCGGCGCAAGAGCGCATCGATGAGGCAGTGGTCCGGCTCGAAAGCGCCCTGCCCCACAACCGGGACATGACCGCAAGCGCCCCGGTTGAGATCGCCAGCAACACGACAAAGCAGGAATATTTTTCCATGGTGGAAAAGGCGCGCGACTATATCAAGGCCGGCGATATTTTTCAGGTGGTCCTCTCCCAGCGTTTTGTTTCCGACTTCACCCTGCCCCCGATCGCGCTTTACCGGGCCTTGCGGCGCACCAACCCTTCTCCTTACATGTATTTTCTTGATTTTGGCGAATTCGCCATTGCCGGATCAAGCCCGGAAATTCTGGTGCAAGTCGACAAGGACAGGGTAAATATCCGCCCGATCGCCGGAACGCGCAAACGCGGCGCAACCCCTGAGCGCGACCAGGAGATGGCGGCGGAACTACTTAGCGATCCCAAGGAATTAGCCGAACATTTGATGCTTTTGGATCTGGGGCGCAACGATGTCGGACGGGTCGCCAAAATCGGCACGGTTGAGGTTACCGACAAGTTTTTCCTCGAATATTATTCCCACGTCATGCACATTGTTTCCAACGTTGTTGGCACCCTGGACAAAGAAAAATACGACTATGTCGACGCGCTGGCCGCCGGTTTTCCCGCCGGCACGGTTTCCGGGGCGCCAAAGGTGCGCGCCATGGAAATAATTGATGAGCTGGAACAGGAAAAACGCGGCATTTATGCCGGCTGCGTTGGCTATTTCGGCGCCGATGGTTATATGGACACCTGCATTGTCTTGCGCACCGCCATTTTAAAGGACAACAAGCTTTACGTACAGGCGGGAGCGGGAATTGTCGCTGATTCAAAACCCGAACTGGAATATCTCGAATGCCAGAACAAGGCAAAAGCGCTGTTTTCCGCCGCCACTGAAGCGCTTCGTTATGCCGGAGAGGCCAAGGTGGGCCAGTGATGAAGAATGGGCCAGTGATGAAAATCCTCGTAATCGATAATTACGACAGTTTCACCTATAATCTGGTGCATTTTCTTGGCGAACTCGGCGCTACCGGCCCTGTTGCGCGCAATGACAAGATTACGCTTGACGAAATAGCAGCGCTCGCCCCCGAGGCCATCGTCATTTCTCCCGGCCCCTGCACCCCGAATGAAGCCGGGATCAGCCTTGATCTGGTCACGCGCTTTGATGGCCAAATCCCGATTTTCGGGGTGTGCCTGGGCCTGCAATCGATTGCCCAGGCGCTCGGAGGAACGGTAATTGCCGCCCCCTCATTGATGCACGGCAAGGTATCACCAATTTCCCATGATGGAAGTGGGGTTTTTGCCGGTCTGAGCGATAATTTCAAGGCGACCCGCTATCATTCGCTATGCGTTTCACCAACGGATTTGCCCGCAGAGCTTATTGTTGGCGCGACTTGCGCTGATGGGGTAATAATGGGGCTGGAGCACAAAGGCGCGCCAACCCATGCGGTGCAATTTCATCCTGAAAGCATCGCCTCGGAACATGGACACGAGATTTTACGCAATTTTTTAAATATCGCCAAAAAATTCAACGCCTCCCGTGGTGGCTGAACACAAATCAAGGCTTTTTATCATGGACATAAAACCCGTTTTGCAAAAGCTGAGCACCGGCGCCGACCTCAGCACATCAGATATGGGCGACGCCATGGACATCATCATGAACGGGCAGGCCAGCGGGTCCCAGATCGGTGCATTCTTGATGGGGTTGCGCGTCAAGGGGGAAACATCGGATGAAATTGCTGCCGCCGTTGCTATCTTGCGCGATAAAATGGTGCCGGTAAAAGCCCCTGAAGACGCCATTGATATTGTCGGCACCGGCGGCGATGGCGCCGGAACCTATAATATTTCCACCGCCACAGCGATCGTGGTTGCCGCCGCCGGCGTTGCGGTGGCCAAACACGGCAACAAGGCGCTTTCCTCCAAATCCGGCTCTTCTGAAGCCTTGCAGGCGCTCGGGGTCAAACTTGATCTTGGCCCTGAGGGGATTTCGCGCTGTATCAACAAGGCCAATATCGGGTTCATGTTTGCCCCCAACCATCACCCGGCAATGCGCTATGTCGGCCCGACACGCGCTGAAATGGGCACCAGAACCATGTTCAACCTGCTTGGCCCGCAGTCCAACCCGGCCGGGGTCAAGCGCTATTTATTGGGGGTTTATTCACGCGAATGGGTCGAGGTGGTGGCCGCCGCCCTGCTCGCCAATGGCGCTGTTTCTGCCTGGGTGGTCCATGGCAGCGACGGGCTCGATGAAATCACCACCACCGGCCCCACTTTTGTCACCGCGATTGAAAACAAGTCTTTGCGCAGTTTTGAAATCAGCCCGCAAGATGCCGGACTTGCCATCTCCCGCCCCCAGGACCTGACCGGGGGCGACCCCGAACATAACGCACGGGCAATAATTGCTCTGTTTGATGGAGAACAAGGCGCGTACCGCGATATTGTGCTGATCAATGCCGCAGCAGCACTGATTATTGCCGGCAAGGCCGGTGATCTAAAAGAGGGAGCTGAAATGGCGGCGCAATTGATTGACAGTTCCAAGGCGGCCCAAACCCTGGCGCGCCTGGTGGCAATTTCAAATGAGCAGCAATGATGGATGATATTCTGGCGCGCATTGCCGAGTATAAACGCGCGGAAATCATTGCCGCCAAAAAAGAGCATTCATGGGCTGAAGTGGTGGCCAGGGCTCATGACGCCCCGCCCGTGCGCCAATTTCAGCTTGCCTTGCGCCAACGGGTAAAAAACGACCAATTTGCCCTGATCGCGGAAATAAAAAAGGCCAGCCCGTCCAAGGGCCTGATCCGGGGTGATTTTGACCCCGCTTCACTGGCGAGCGCCTATGAAAAAGGCGGGGCGGCCTGTCTTTCGGTTTTAACCGACGCGCCCTCGTTTCAAGGATCGCCCGACTATCTGGCCGCGGCGCGCACCGCCTGTGAATTGCCACTATTGCGCAAGGATTTCATGCTCGAAACCTATCAGGTGGTCGAGGCGCGCGCATGGGGGGCTGACTGCATCTTGATCATTCTGGCCATGGTTGGCGATGATGTCGCGCGGTTTTTGCTTGATGCGGCCCGGGAATGGAAAATGGATGCGCTGGTCGAAGTACACGACAAAAACGAATTGGAGCGGGCGCTGGTGCTTGGTGCTGAAATGATTGGCATCAACAACCGAAATCTGCGCACTTTTGCAACTGATTTGAATACCACCATTGATCTGGCCCCCCATTTGCCTGAAAACGTGCTGCTGGTTTCCGAAAGCGGCATTATCGATAATAATTCTTTGGTGCATCTGAAGGAAAACGCCAATGTCAGCGCTTTTCTGGTCGGGGAAAGTCTGATGCGCCAGCAAGACGTTACGGCGGCAACAATATCCTTGCTGTCCGGCCAAAAATAAAAGGGACCTTCATGGCGGATAAAAGCCCCCTCACCCACCTCAACCAACGCGGCGAAGCCCATATGGTTGATATTGGCGACAAGAAAATCACCAAGCGGCGCGCCGTGGCCGAAGCGATGGTCAGCGCCAGGACGGAAACGATAAAAATCATTCTTGAGGACGGGCTGAAAAAGGGTGATGCACTGGCCCTGGCCCGCGTCGCCGGGATCATGGGAGCCAAAAAAACCAGCGATTTGATCCCATTGTGCCATCCCATATCCTTGACAAAAGTTGAGCTGGAAATAGTAAAAAACACCGAGGACAGCCTGCTGATCACGGCAATTGCTGAAACCACTGGCCGGACCGGGGTCGAAATGGAAGCATTAAGCGCGGTCTCGATTGCCGCGCTGACCCTTTATGACATGGCCAAGGCAATTGATCGCGCCATGGTCATTTCCGGGATCAGGCTTATTAAAAAATCAGGTGGCAAGTCGGGCGATTTCGTCCGGGAAAGTTAAAAACCATGAAAACCATGCTTGGATATGAAGAAGCGCTTAAGCGGGTAATTGAACATTGCCGGCCCGTTGGTGTTGAAACGATTGAGCTCGGGGCAGCTTCAGGCCGGGTTGTGGCCGAGCCGATTATTGCCAGAACCCAACAGCCCCCTTTTGACGGCAGCGCCATGGACGGCTATGCGGTGATCGCCTCCGAGGTAAAACCGGGAACGGCATTGAAACTTATTGGCGCTTCCCAGGCCGGAGCCGGTTTTGATGGACAGGTAATATCCGGCACTTGCGTGCGCATTTTTACCGGCGCGCCACTGCCCAAAGGGGCCGATGCGGTAATCATGCAGGAAGTCACCAAGGCCAAGGGTGAGATGATCACCTTTGAAACAGAGGCGCGTCTCAACCAGAATGTGCGGCCGGCCGGGCAGGATTTTGCCAATGGCGAGCAGTTGCTTGCAAGCGGGACCAGGCTTTCGCCAGCCGCCCTGGCGCTGATTGCAGCGGGCAATGTGCCAGAAATCAGCGTTTACAAGCAACCGACAATCGGCATTCTGGCCACCGGCGACGAGCTGGTTGCCCCGGGCCAGGAATTGAAATCCGGCCAGATTGTCGCCTCGAACGGGTTTGCGCTTGGCGCCCTGTTTGCCCCTTATGCCAGCGAGGTTATTGATCTCGGGGCAGCATCCGACAATGAAACGAATTTGCACGCGGCGATGAAAGCGGCCATTGACGGCCCTTCAAACATCATTATTTCAACCGGCGGAGCCAGTGTTGGCGACCATGATCTGGTGTTGCCGGGGTTGAAATCGCTTGGCCTTGATGTCGACTTCTGGAAGATCGCCATTCGTCCCGGAAAACCGGTTATATTCGCCACTTACGAGCAAAAACTGTGGTTTGCCCTGCCCGGCAATCCGGTTTCCGCCTATGTGGTGGCAATCAGCATTGTGCTGCCGGCAATCAGGGCGATTTTGGGCTATAAAGACCCGCGTGGCCCGATCATGCGCCTGCCCCTGGCAACCGCCCTGCCCGCCAATGGGGCGCGTCGTCACTTCATGCGCTGCTCGATTGAAACTGAAAACGAACAAACCATGGCCCGCCCGATCATGCAGACCGACAGCTCGCATCTTTCTTCGCTCGCCGCTGCAAATGGACTTTTGGTGATCAAGGAGAATACCGAGGAAATCAAAGCCGGCACCATCATGCCGGTTATTCCCCTGCCTTGAACGGGCGGTTATAGCGGCCAGTCATGATATTATTTGGAGCGTTTTCTGGTCTGCCACCAACGCAAGATCCGCACCAGTAAAAAATTGACCGGTTTGCGCAAAAATGCCAGATCGACCGCCAGCAGCAACAGGCCCAATGGCAACATCCAGATGCCCAGCAACGGCAGAATCGAAAAAATTCCGCCAATGACCAGCAAAACCCCCAATGGGATGCGCACCAGCATCATCGCCGGGCGGCGCAAAAACCTGAGAAATCGCGCGACGGGGCCAGGCACCTGGGCTTCCAGCTTTTCAAACTGGCGGTTTAGCCGCTCCTGCTCCTTGTCATGATCATTGTCTGGCACTGATTTCTCCGTTTTGCCGTCTCTTTGCCACCTCTTTAAGTCAATAATCGCACACAGCCATTGCGGCAAACAAAAAGTCGGCTCTAAGCGATTGTCGCAATCAGGATTTTAGGGTACGCTGTCAACAACGCAATTCCCATACTGTTATAAAAAGGACAAAGCGATGAAATATCGGCGCTTGGGCAAGTCTGGCTTGAAAGTCAGCGAATTTTCTTTTGGTGCCTGGGTCACCTTTGGCAAACAGGTTGATGTTGGCAATGCGGCAAAAATGATGGCTGTCGCCTATGATGCCGGGGTTAATTTTTTCGACAATGCCGAGGCCTACGAACATGGCACCGCCGAACAGGTGATGGGCGAAGCCTTGAAAGAACTCGCATGGGGGCGCGACACTTATACCGTTTCCACCAAAGTGTTCTGGGGCGGCGACAAGCCGACGCAAAGAGGGCTGAGCCGCAAGCATATCTTTGACGCCTGTCATGCCGGTTTGCGCCGTCTTAACGTTGACTATCTCGACCTTTATTTTTGCCACCGGCCCGATATTGAAACCCCGATCGAAGAGACCGTTCGCGCCATGCACGATCTGATCGCTCAGGGCAAGGTTTTGTATTGGGGGACTTCGGAATGGTCGGCCCAGCAAATTACCGAAGCCTACGGTATTGCCCGCCAATATTCTTTGACGCCTCCGACCATGGAGCAGCCGCAATATAATTTGTTCGAGCGCGACAAGGTGGAGGGTGAATTTGCCCCGCTTTACGATCTGGCCGGGCTGGGCACAACTATCTGGTCGCCGCTCGCCTCCGGTATGCTGACGGGCAAATATAATGATGGTATCCCCGATGACAGCCGGATCAACCTGCCCGGTTATGAATGGCTCAAGGAAAAATTCAATAGTACCGAGGGCCAGCAAAAGCTGGAAAAAGTGCGCCAATTGGCGATTGTCGCCAAGGAGGCCGGCCTGCCGATCCATCATATGGCGCTGTTGTGGTGCCTGAACAATCCCAACGTTTCAACGGTTATTCTCGGGGCTTCGCGCCTGAGCCAACTAAAGGATAATCTTTTGGCGCTCAAGGTAAGGGACCGCTTTACCCCCGACCTTAACGAGGCGATTGAAAAAATCCTGGACAATAAACCCGAGGGCCCGGCTTTATTTTAGAGCAAGATGCGTTCAGGTTGATCCAGAACGCAAGCTCTAAGTCTTTGTTTTGTCGCCTTTTCGAACCGGATAAGTGGCATCCCGTTCGATCGTTGAACAATCCACTGGATCGTTAAATTATTCGATCTCACTCCTGAAAACGCTCTAAAAAGCTTTCAAACAACAAGTTTCAACAACGGGGCCGAACCGGCAAAAGGTTTGGCCCCTTTGTTACGCTTGGCGCTGATTATTTGGCGGCAATGCCGCAATTTTGCCATCAGGCACAACCAATAGGAAATATTCAACAAGACAGACCCGGCAAAATGGCCCTGAGATTTTTCAAGACAACCGTCACCATCGTGGCCCCACTTGTGCTTGGCGCATGTAGCGCCAACCTGCCCTCTAACTTTTCGCTTCCGCTGAATTTCCCCTCTCCGGCAGCCGAAAAAACCGCCAGCGCGCCCCAACCCGCGGCCAAGCCTCAAGCCACCGCCAAGCCTCAGATTGGCTCCAGCGCCCGCTTTGACAACAGCGACAAGCAATGCCTGGTGCGCGCCATGTATTTTGAAT
>UOEO01000017.1_pt1 | contig 23101 bp, 21 predicted proteins | sample 1989881 | NCBI WGS metagenome assembly UOEO01 (sample SAMEA4712198, study PRJEB27164) | hydrothermal vent metagenome | biome: marine basaltic hydrothermal vent biome; feature: marine hydrothermal vent; material: mineral | place: Pacific Ocean | collected 2011-06-14/2011-07-23 | depth 1691 m
CTATCTGCGCATCTGGAATATATCGAAAAGCCCCGAAGAAGCAGCCTGGGTCAAGGCGAGCCCTGCCACCAACCAGTTGCAGGTGCTCAACAGCGCCGATATTTCCGGTTGGCTGAGCGCTGAAACAGTTCAGGCGGGCGACCCGACGGCCATCACGCCAAACCGGGTCATGGCGCTTGATATTTCTCCCATGCTGCAAAATCTGTTCGGGGCGGTGTTTCGCCAAAAAGGCATAATCTGCAAATCAGGATTTGGGCCGCAAACCGGGTTTGCCATGGGACTGAGCATCTCCCCGACCGGCGCCGCCGGTTCATTTGTCGGCATCAACAGCGCCACGGACGGCTCATGGGCCAGCGGCCTGACCCTCATTCCCTGCTCGACATTATCGCCAATCTCCAACTCGAACCTGGTCTATGTGCGCGAACAGGATGCGGGCGGCCAATTCGGCAACACATTGATTTCCTCAATGGCGGTATTTGGCTGAGGGAACAAAGACAGCAAACAATGGCTCAGGCCCGACCGGCTCTTTTATCCGCCTTGAGAAACGCGACCAAACCAGCCCGTCGGCGCGAGATAGAACCAGCCCGTCGGCGCGAGATAGAACAAATACTTGAAGAGCTTAGCGTTCCGATTCAACAGAGGCGCATCTTGCTCTAGCGTTTATCAAGTTCCACATAATCGCGTCGGCTGGCGCCATCATAAAGCTGGCGCGGGCGGCCGATTTTCTTTTGCGGGTCGCCGATCATTTCCTTCCACTGGGCGATCCAGCCCACGGTGCGCGACATGGCAAAAATTGCCGTGAACATAGAGGTCGGGAAACCGATCGCATCGAGAATGATACCGGAATAAAAATCAACATTGGGATAGAGTTTGCGCTCAACGAAATATTCGTCCTCAAGGGCGATTTTTTCCAATTCGCGCGCCACTTGCAGCGTCGGGTTGTTCTCGATCCCAAGCAGATCAAGCACCTCGCGGGCGGTTTTTTGCATCACCTCGGCGCGCGGATCGTAGCTTTTATAGACCCGGTGGCCAAAACCCATCAGGCGGAAGGGGTCGTTTTTGTCCTTGGCCCGGGCGACAAATTCAGGAATACGATCCGTGGTGCCGATTTCGCGCAGCATGTTGAGCGCCGCCTCGTTGGCGCCCCCGTGCGCCGGTCCCCAAAGGCAGGCGACCCCGGCGGCAATGCAGGCAAACGGGTTGGCGTCCGAGGAGCCGGCCAGCCGCACCGTTGAGGTTGAGGCATTCTGCTCATGGTCGGCATGCAGGGTAAGAATCTTGTCCATTGCCTGCTCAATGATCGGGTTTATCTTGTAATCCTCGGCCGGAACGGAAAAAGCCATATGCAGGAAATTGCCGGCATAGCTAAGGTCGTTGCGCGGATAAACGAACGGTTGGCCGACTGAATATTTATAGGCCATGGCCGCGATTGTCGGCATTTTGGCAATCATGCGAATTGAGGCGATTTCGCGCTGTTGCGGATCGGTGACATCAATCGAGTCGTGATAAAACGCCGCCATGGCGCCAACCACTCCGCACATGATGGCCATAGGATGCGCATCGCGCCGGAAGCCGCGATAAAGATAATACATCTGTTCGTGCAGCATCGTATGGCGGGTGATGCGGTTTTCGAAGTCTTCCAGTTCTGGCTTTGTCGGCAGGTTGCCATTGAGCAACAAATAGCACACTTCCAGATAATGGCTGTTGTCGGCCAACTGATCGATTGAATATCCACGGTATAAAAGTTCACCCTTGATCCCGTCGATATAGGTAATCGAGCTGTCGCAGGCCGCGGTCGAAGTGAAGCCGGGATCATAGGTAAACATGCCGGTTTGCGCATAAAGAGAACGAATGTCGATGACCCGTGGTCCAACAGAACCGTTCAATATGGAAAACTCATAAACCTTGTCTCCAATAGTAAGCTTGGCTTTGTCCTCAGTCATTTTTGGCTCTCCATATTATAAAAAACAGAAGGGTTGCGCTTTTGGCTGGCACCAAAAGAGAGGGAAAAACTCCTCATGCGAAACTGTATCGCTTGGGTATATGATTTGTTCGCCTGTTGCAACTATGCGACACTGGACACAAGGGCTAATACCTAAAATCCGGGTAAATTATTTCTGATCAGACAAGCGGGCCAATGTTTCATCGCGCCCCAAAAGCACCATCACCTCAAAAACGCCGGGGGAAACCGTGCGCCCGGTCAGGGCCACCCGTAGCGGCTGGGCTACCTTGCCCAGTTTTATCTCTTTTTCTTCGGCAAATTTGCGCACCGTTTCATTGAGCGCATCAAGAGACCACTCAGGCAGGACGGCCAACAATGCCGCAAGCTCGGAAATGGTCGCCCTTGTTTCATCACTGAGGTGTTTTTTGGCTTTTTCTTCAATTTCCAGCGGACGGGTTGCATAGATGAACTGGGCCAGATCGATCAGTTCCAGAACGGTTTTGGCGCGCGGCTGCAAGTCAGGCAGGGCGGCAAGAACGGTATTCCTGTTGGCCAAAAGCCCGTCAAAATCATTAGTGCGCTCAACTTCGTCGGCCAGATCAAGCATGGTTTGAAAAAGATATTCGGGTTTGGCCTGGCGGATATGCTGGCCGTTGAGATTGGCCAGTTTGACAAAATCAAATCGTGCCGCCCCCTTGTTGAGCGCCTCAAGCGAAAACCACTCGACCAATTGTTCGGTTGAAAAAAACTCGTCATCACCGTGCGACCAGCCAAGCCGGGCCAGATAGTTGCGCATAGCTTCGGGCAAATAGCCCATTTTGCGATATTCGGCGACCCCGAGCGCCCCGTGGCGCTTGGAAAGTTTGGCCCCGTCAGGCCCGTGGATAAGCGGAATATGGGCCATTTGCGGCACTTGCCAGCCCAGGGCATTGTAAATCACTATCTGGCGGGCGGCATTGGTCAAATGATCGTCGCCCCTGATGATATGGGTTACCTCCATATCATGATCGTCAACCACCACCGCGTGCATATAGGTTGGCGAGCCATCCGAGCGCAAAATGATGAAATCATCAAGATTTTCGCATTTGAACCTGACCTCGCCCTGCACGATATCATTGATAATTATTTCCCCGCTTTTCGGGGTTTTTATCCGGATGACCGGCGACACCCCCTGGGGAGCCTCGCTGGCGTCGCGCTCGCGCCAGCGCCCGTCATATTTTGGTGTGCGGCCGGCGGCGCGCGCCTCCTCGCGCATTTTTGTCAACTCGTCCCGGGAACAAAAACATTGATAGGCCTTGCCCTGGGCCACCAATTGCCGGGCGATTTCAGCGTGGCGGCTTGCGCGCTCATATTGCGAAATCGGCTCGCCATCCCAGTCGAGCCCGAGCCAGCTCAAGCCATCGAGCAAGGCCTTTGTCGCCTTGGTGGTTGAGCGCGCCCGGTCGGTATCCTCGATCCGAAGCAGCATCTTGCCGCCGGTTTTTTTAGCATAGGCCCAGTTGAACAAAGCGGTGCGCGCGCCCCCGATATGCAAAAAACCGGTAGGTGAGGGGGCAAAACGGGTGATTGTGGATTTGGTCACGGTCTGGGTTTCCCAAAAGATAATAGGACAAGGCGTGTGTAGACAAACGGGGGTTTTAAAATATTGGTTTGAGTTTTGCCTTATTGGCGTGGCCGTGTTTAGCATAGAGCCTTGTTAGCGCAAGGGCGAAAACGGTTCACCAAATGCTCACTGGCAAAAATACAATTGTTGAACACTTGCAGCCACAGCTTACGCTGTTGCGAAAAAACCGGGCCATGAGCGTGCTGCCCGAGGCGTTTGGGCGGTTTGACGGGGACCCCCTGAAACAAAAAACTCCATATTTTATTCGTATCGTTAGCACCGCCCTTGCCAAGCGCCGCTTGTTGATCGCCCAGCCATTTGCGATGGTATTGGGGATTTTGGCTTATCGCTCAGCCCGCTTCGAGCCCTCCCCCTATGCCCTTGGTGCGGTGATGCTCGCCATTGTCATGACACTGTTCATTGTTCGCCGCTCCGGCAGCCTGCTGCCTGCCATCGCCCTTGTTTTAGGTTTTTGGGCCGGGTTCAGCCTGCTTTATGTCAATGGCGCGCTTTTTGGCACCAATATGCTTTATGGGGTGGTTTACGGCAAGTTTTCCGCCCGTGTTGATGCCATTCATTCCAATGACGGGCAAAAGGCGCGCCTGATAATTTCCAATATAGTCCCGCTTGAAAAGGGAGCCCGCGCGCCGCCGCTGCGCCGTGCCAGGATCATGGTGCCGGCGGACAATCTTGCCGATATTGGCGACATTATTTCCGCTTCGATGCGGCTTTACAAGGTGCCCGGTCCGGTTGTGCCCGGGGGGTATGACAGCCAGTTTCACTCTTATTTTGATGGCATTGGCGCTTTTGGCTCGGCCACCGGGCCGGTCAGCTTGCTCAAACGATCCGGGGAAATTGATTTTTTTCGCTTTGTCGCGGATATACGCACTGCAATCGGCAAGCGCATTGATTTAACGCTAAAGCCACCTGCCGCCGCAATTGCCCGCGCCCTTATTATCGGGGATCAGGGTCAGATAGACCAGAAAGTGCGTGCCAATCTGGCCGCCGCCGGTCTGGCGCATGTGCTGGCCATTTCCGGCCTGCATCTTTCCCTGGTTGCGGGGGGCGTATTTGCCGCCATGCGTATGTTGCTTTGCGCTTCTTATGTTGTTGGCCAGCGCTTGAATGTAAAAAAAACCGCCGCCATTTTCGGTATTGCCGCCGCCTTGATCTATCTGGCGCTTTCCGGGGCCGGGGTTTCCGCCATTCGCGCCACCTTGATGCTGTTGCTGGTATTTGGCGCAGTTTTGGCCGGACGGCGCGCCCTGACCATGCGCAATGTCGCCTTTGCCGCTATTTTTGTTATTCTGGTTGACCCGTCATCGGTGTTTCGCCCCGGTTTTCAGCTTTCCTTTGCCGCCGTCATTGCTCTTATCGGGGTTTATGAGGGTTATCGCGGCGATCTGGCGCCAATAGCAAAAGGCTGGTTCAAACATTTTTTGCACACATTTGGCACCATTGCCCTGACTTCCCTGATTGCCGGGGCCGCCACCGCGCTTTTTGCCGCTTATCATTTTCAGCAGACTGCACCATTGGGAGTTTTAGGGAATATCGTTGCAATTCCTATAGTTGCCTTTGTTGTTTTACCTTCCGCCTTAATATCGGTATTGCTGATGCCGTTTGGCTTTGAACCATTGTTTCTTAAAATCATGGGCTGGGGAATTGAACGTATCATTGATCTGGCCGCTTATGTTTCCTCTTTAAGCGCCGGAATGGTCAGCGCGCCGCTTTTAAACCCTTATGCCCTGCTGATCGGCTTTGCCGCTTTGGCCTGGTTTGCCTTTTTTGAGGGCCGGGAGCGTTTTGTTTCACTGCCCGTCGCCCTGGTCCTGCTGATATTGTTTGCCACCTCGCCTAGTCCCGATATTCTGGTTGCCGACAGCACAAAAGCAATCGCGGTGCGCCAGAGCGACGGGCTGGCGTTGATATCGGGGCGGGCCAACAGTTTTGCCGTTCGCGCCTGGAGCAAGGCCTATATCGAGCCGATCGCGGCCAGAACAGAGGAAAAATCCTGCGATATTGTCGGGTGCTATATCACGCGCGACAGGTTTTCGCTGGCGCTGGTTAAAACCCGCGATGGTTTTGAGGAGGATTGCCAACTGGCCGATCTGGTTATTACCCGTATCAAAGCCCCCCAAAGCTGTTCTGGGGCAACCCAGGTCATCGACAAGAGCGATCTGGAGCAAAAAGGGGTGCATTGGGGCTTTTGGACGGGTGACAAATTTATGCTTCGTGCGGCCATCACCGACATATTTCGTCCCTGGCGGCCCAAATATCCCGACCGCTAAGAAATAATTGGCAACCGGGTATTTCCTGTTTTGCCCGTCTTTGGCTATAGGTGGTGGCAAACAACGCCGGATGCGAGAGCAAAAATGTCAAAACCACCGTCACAACATTGTAAAAACAAATCCGGTAAAGATAAAAAACTGCGCTCGCGCGCCTGGTTCGATAATCCCGATAATCCCGACATGACCGCGATATATCTGGAGCGCTATCTTAATTTCGGCATTTCGCGCGAGGAATTGCAATCCGGCAAGCCGATAATCGGCATTGCCCAGACCGGGTCCGATCTTTCCCCGTGCAACCGCCACCATCTGGTCTTGGCCGAAAGGGTGCGCGAGGGCATACGCGAAGCGGGCGGCATTGCCATTGAGTTTCCGGTCCATCCCATTCAGGAAACCGGCAAACGCCCTACTGCCGGTTTGGATCGCAACCTTGCCTATCTCGGCCTGGTCGAGGTGCTCTATGGCTATCCGCTCGACGGGGTGGTGCTCACCATCGGGTGCGATAAAACCACCCCGGCGATGCTGATGGGGGCGGCAACCGTCAATATCCCCGCCATTGCCCTTTCGGTCGGCCCGATGCTCAATGGCTGGTACAAGGGGCAAAGATCGGGCTCGGGAACAATCGTCTGGAAAGCGCGCGAGATGATGGCGGCCGGTGAGATTGATGCTGAAACCTTTATCGAACTTGTTGCTTCCTCCGCGCCCTCCACCGGATATTGCAATACCATGGGCACCGCTTCGACCATGAACTCGCTGGCCGAGGCCCTGGGGATGCAATTGCCCGGCGCCGCGGCCATTCCCGCCCCCTATCGCGACCGTCAGGAAATTGCCTGGCGCAGCGGGAAACGCATCGTTGAAATGGTTCACCAGGATATCAAACCGTCTGATATTCTGACCAAAGACAATTTTTTGAACGCGATTTCTCTAAATTCGGCCATTGGCGGGTCAACCAACGCCCCGATCCATATTGGCGCCATTGCCCGCCATATCGGGGTCGAGCTGGATATAAGGGAATGGCAGAGCCATGGGCATGATGTGCCCTTGTTGCTCAACATGCAGCCGGCCGGCGAATATCTCGGGGAGGATTTTTATCGCGCCGGCGGGGTTCCGGCCATTATCAACCAATTGATGAAAGCTGGCAAGATTTACGGCGATGCGCCAACGGTAAATGGCAAGACCATCGGGGAGAACTGCCGGGAGGCAACCATTGAAAATGCGGACGTTATCCGCACCATTGACAATCCTTTAAAAGAGCAAGCCGGCTTTCTGGTCATAAACGGTAATCTGTTTGACAGCGCCATCATGAAAACCAGCGTTATTTCGGACGAATTTCGCGCCCGTTATCTGTCCAACCCCGATGATCCCAATGCCTTTGAGGGCAGGGCGGTGGTGTTTGATGGTCCCGAGGATTATCACGCGCGCATTGATGACCCTGATCTTGAGATTGATCAGCATACATTACTGTTCATGCGCGGCACCGGCCCGATCGGCTATCCCGGCTCGGCCGAAGTGGTCAATATGCGCCCGCCCGACTATCTGATCCGTCAGGGGGTTTCTGATCTTGCCTGCATCGGGGATGGGCGCCAGTCCGGCACCTCCGGTTCTCCGTCGATTTTGAACGCTTCTCCGGAAGCGGCTGCCGGGGGTGGTCTGGCGATTCTTGAGAGCGGGGACAAGGTGCGCATCGATCTCAATAAGGGGGAGGCAAATATCTTGATATCGGAGGAAGAATTGCGCGCCCGCTATGTCGCACTGGCCGAGGCTGGAGGCTTTAAATATCCCGATCATCAAACGCCATGGCAGGAAATTCAGCGCGCAATCGTTGACCAACTGGACGCAGGAGCTGTCCTGAAACCGGCGGTTAAATATCAGCGCATCGCCCAAACCAAGGGCATTCCACGCGATAATCATTAATAGCGCGCATTATGAAAGATCGGTGCCATTTGTTTTATCTCGCGCCGACGGGCTGGTTTGGTCGCGTATATCGAGACGTATAACCGGATCCACCCTCGGGTCAGGCCCGAGGGCAGGCTTCTGAAAAGAAAACGCTTGTCTTATGATCATGGCGGGATCACAAGGGTTTTTAGGCATATGAACTGTCAGGCCAGCACCTGGGCAAGTAACTACAGGCAAAAATCCGTTCGCTCTCTCTTGTTCTTTTTAACGGCTTTTATTGTTCCCTGATTTGACGTCTGTGGAAAACCTGGGTGCCGGGCACAAAATTTTCTTCTTTGATTGCCATTGGCTTTGCTGGATTGCCGACAATGAGCGTGTTAGCAAAAGAGATGAAATAATCAGCAGAGACCGGGATGGCCATGTCAGATTTACGGATAAATTTCGTGTCCAGCGCAACGCCACAAGCAGATGAAGCTGCTCGTATTTTGCGCAAAACCTATGGCAATCATTCTTTTGAAATCGCCGATGTAGTGGTGGTTCTCGGCGGCGACGGGCTGATGCTGCAAACCCTGCACCGGGTGATAAACAGCAATGTTCCGGTTTACGGCATGAATTTTGGCTCGGTCGGTTTCCTGATGAACAGTTTTAATAGCAAAAATCTGCCCGAACGCATTAAAATGGCCGAGCCAACCAAAATCCATCCGCTGTTCATGACGGCAACCGATGTCAGGGGCGAGCATCATGAAGCTTTGGCCTTGAATGAGGTATCCTTGTTCCGCTCCTCGTTTCAGGCGGCAAAAATTGAAATTCTGGTCGATGACAAGCCGCGGATTGACGAATTGATCTGCGATGGCGTTCTTTTGTCGACCCCGGCCGGCTCAACCGCCTATAATCTTTCCGTGCACGGGCCGATTTTGCCGATATCATCGCCGCTTTTGGCGTTAACGCCAATTTCTCCTTTTAGGCCGAGGCGCTGGCGCGGCGCCATCCTGCCCAATACCGCCGTGGTCCAGTTCAATATCAACGAAGCAAAAAAACGTCCCGTGTCCGCGGTTGCCGACAGCCGTCAGATCACGGAAGTAATCAAGGTCAAGGTGCGCGAAGACCGCTCGCACGTGGTGACCTTGTTGTTTGATCCCGGCCAGGCGCTGGAGGAAAGAGTTCTTAACGAGCAGTTTTCATATTGATAAGCGGCCAAACCTAAGGGCATTCACGCTTGTCTGGCGCCGGTGTTTTCGCCCATTTTATTGCCCATGAACAATTTAAGCCAAATGCCCGCAAAAACCTTTCCCGCCCGCCCCGATGATCCTGATGATTTGGTTTATATCAAGTCGCCATTGGACCTGAAGCGCAAAGCCCGCCCGATGCGCCAGGCTAAATTCAACCCGGTGGTGGCGGCGGAAAAACAGCTTGATCTTACCTCTCGGGAATTCAAGAACTGGCTGAAAGACGACCGGGACAGCCTGGCCCGGGCCTGGAAGAATTTTACCGATTGCCCGCAGGACAAGGCCGCCTTTGTCGCCCTTAACAAGGCGGTTCATGTGATCAAGGGCAATGCGCCGATCCTGGGTTGTGAAACTGCGGCGATGCTGGCCAATCCGCTGGCCACACTTTTGGAGAGGTGCACCAATCATGACCGGGTGGAGGCGGTCGTTTATCTGGCAATCAACGCCATTTGCACTTCGATTGAAAAGAATTTGCCCACCAGTGACAAAACTATCAAGGAAATCGTCGCCCAGATGAACAAGCTCAATGACAAATGTTTGAAAACAAAAATTCAGGCCGCCTGTCGTGGTGGCTCCAGCTGTTCGGGCTCTACCTGCAAGGCCAAATAATCACCGTTGGGTTGCTGACGCGCAAAATCGGGCGTTGAGGCGCGCGCCGCATGCCGGGCCAGGGCGATGTTCTGCTCATCCAGATAGTAAAACGCCTCTTCCAGGTCATCTGGTATCTGGCCATCATGCTTAACAATCAGGTCCTGCACCAGGGCGCTTACGATCAAATGGCGCGCGGCGGCGTCTGTTGTCAGATCGCAATTGCGCGCATATATCACCAGGCGCGTAACCAGGTCGCACAAGGGGCGAGCCATGCCGCTTCGCGCCAGCATGGCCTTGAGGGTTGCTTCACCGCCGCGCTCGAGCAAACCAAAAACCTTTGTTGACGGCATTTGCGCCAAAAGCGAAACGCAGCGGGCAAAAAACATTACCCTCCCATTGATCAGCGCATTGAGCAATATGCGCGTGTTGACCTTCTGGCCGGCACACAGGCTTTCGGCATAGCCGCTCCTGTGGGCCATTTCCTCTTCTTCGCCCATATCGGTCATTGCGTCATCAAAAGCGTCGCGCAGCAGGCGCTCAAGTCGCTTGGGAGCAATCTTGCCCTTGATGGTTTCGGCGACCAGCAAATTGTGTTTGACGATTTCCATCAATTGCAAGCGAACAAAAGCCGACAACTCGGGACGGGCCAGCAAAGCCGCGCGAATTTTTTCATTTTCAGCATGTTTGGATGCGATTTTTGCCAACATGTCATCGCTGATGGTCAAATCGAAACGTTGTAAAACCAGCTCTGTTATGTCGGCCCTCTCAAGAGCAACCAGCGCCGCAACAAGTCGGGGCGAAAGGGTCTGGCGGCCGGCAATGGCCATGATCATTGCGCTTTCGCTGTTTTTCAGAGCGGCGATCAGATCAATATCAAGCAATACCGGGCAATATTGCACTACCGCGCGCGCGATCACCGGCTTATCTGCGGCCAAAGCCAGCATTACGGTGCGCGGAGCGTTTTGGGCATGCAGCAATCCATAGGCAAGGGCGGCGCGAACCTTGAGCGAAGTATCCTGAAGAAAACCTATTATGGCCGCATAAAGGGCGGCTCTTTCGTCGTCCGGCCCATCATGGGAGGCATAAGCGGCGGCCACAATATAAGCCGCCTGCGAGCGGTGCTCGTTATCAAGTGATTGGGAAAGGGCAACAAAGCGCTGATAGGCAACCACGGGCGTCTCCGCTTGAGCAAAAGAACATCCCCTTGAGCTTTAAACGCCAGGACTTAAGGATTGGTTTACCATAAGCGCCGTGAAGTAAAAAAACGCTGATTACTCTCTTTGACATCACAAAGGGTTTTGGTCGGTTTTTTCCAGTAAAAACCGGTGCAAAAGCTGATTGTTTTCGCCCCATGCGCGAAACCTGACTTTGCCGGCCCCGGCATCAATATCAACCGTTTTGGCGACAAACATCATCGAGCCAAGCCGGACCCCGGTGATTTCGTGATATTTTATAACCAATGGCGCGGCGGTTTTCTTGAACGGTCGCCGCGAAGGTTTGCTGGAAAAAATCATTTGTGTTTCAAAGCACCTGAGTGTGCCCGCCCCCCAATTGCCTATCCGCCCAGCGGATGAGCCGACAACCAGTCCGGCCATTATGCCGGTCATGTCTTGTCTTGAATAAAGGCAATTACATGCCATTTCCAGGCCGGGGCTTTGCCGCATTACAGTTTACCTTGGCTATTTGTTGTAAAGCTGGGCAAAAAACGCCGCCCCGGGATCAACAATCACCGAGCGCTGAGGACTTGGCTTCGGCGGGGCGTTTTCATACATAGAGGTAAAGGAAACCCTGTTCATGGACGATGGTATAAGAGCAAGCGGCGGGCCGATGCGCGGTTGCACGATCGCTCCCGGGGTGGGGCTGTTGGTTGGCGCCGATTGAGAGGCGGGCAACAAGTTGGTGCTGGTCTGGCTCTGCGTGCCCACCAGCGCCTGGTAGACCTCGCGCACCGTGCGCGCCGCCCCCGAGCTTTGATAAAATATCTTGCGGTTGGCGCTGGCCTGTTGTGGAAACAGTTTGGCTGCGATCTGGTCGGGATTGGACAGGCCGGCATTGAACATTTTCTCGGCCCCGCGCGCCCCAAGAAAATGAGCGATATAAAGTTCGCCCGGGGAGGGGCGGCGGCCAAATTTGGCGCTGAGATATTCCCCGTTGCGCCTGGTATAGGCTGCCGCCAGGTCGGCGGAAACCTGCGGGCTTTCACGTAAAGCTAGAATTTTATTGCGCAATTCATTGTTTTTAACTACAAAATTGCCATCAACATCTTTACTTATTGCCTGGGCGTATTGGCCATATCCGAGCCGGGGGCCATCCAGTTTCATCACTTCGAGCCAGGTGCCTTTGAGAAACTGAAACAAGCCGACAGCGGAGGAGGATTGGGCTTTTGCCTCCGGGTTGAGCGAACTTTCGCGCATTGCGGTTTGCACCAGATAGTTGAAATCAACGCCGCTCTTGTTGCCGGCCCTGTTTAGAACCAGCGCCAGGGATTGCGGGATGCGGATCGCTTCAACGCTCATTGCGTTTCATTCTGGCCAATTCCGGCTGCACAAGAAAAATGATTAACAAAACCTCAATGCAACTAAAGCCCGTGCCGGGTTAAGATTTGGTTAATTATCCCAATAGCTCACAATATCGGCAAGCTTGGGCCGGTCGCGCTCTTCGAGCCGTTTTGACGGGGTGCCGATGTGGATAAAGCCGACAAATTGTTCGCCGGGTTTGGCCCCGAGCATCGCGCTGGCCTTGGGGTCATAGGCAAACCAGCGGGTGACCCAATGGGCGCCATAGCCAAGTGCGTTGGCGGCATTGTAGATATTGAACGCCACCGCGCCGGCGGAAAGCAATTGCTCAAACTGGCGTATCTTGGGGTGTTCATCCGGCGAACTGATAACCCCGATAGTCAGGGGGGCGGGTAAAAACTGATTTTTCTCCGCCGTCTCCATCTCCTTTGTAAAGGCGCGATTGGCAGCCTTTGCGATTTCGGCCAGCCGTTCGCCGGCTTTTTGTCGCGCGTCTCCCTGATAGACAACCAGACGCCACGGGGCCAGCTTGCCATGATCAGGAACCCGGGTTCCAAGGGTTAAAATTTCTTCCAGCTCGGCTTTGTTTGGGCCCGGCTCATGCAAAAAGGGCAGAATAACGGAACGGCGGGTTGCCAGATACTCGCGCAGTTTGATCTCATTTGCCATTATGCTACTCCCTTGTGAACAAGCTTGGCCTGTGACACAGCTTTTCCTCAATCGCACTATAATCGTGCATTATTGATTCTGGGACCTTTTTTGCACAATTGCGGGAATTTACCAATATGCTCAAAATACTGCGCTTTGGATTGGGCTTTATGGTTGGCGCGGCCTTGATGACGCCAATGATTGCCGCCGCCCAGCCGGAAACGCCGCCGGTTCCCCAGCCGCGTATCGAGCGCCCGAGTTCGACCGCCACTGACGCCGCGCTGGCCAATCCGGGGACTGAAAACGCTTCCGGGACGATAAAAGGCACCGCCGACACTCCCACCGCCAATGCTGCTGATGGCAATATTCTTGATGCCGGGACAAAACCGGGGCAGGGGGTGGGCCCGATTGCATCACCGCCGCAGCCGATTTCGCTGTCGGCAAAGATCGTTGAAAACAGCCCGACCATTCGCGAAGGGCTGGTTTGGCGGGTGTTCGCCACCAAGACCGATGAAAGCGGCCAGCTTCCGATGTTGTTCAAGTCCGAGGACGCCACCGCCTCGCTGTCGCTGCCGGCGGGTGAATATGTGGTGCATGTGGCCTATGGGCGTTCTCAGGCCAGCGATACGTTAAAGGTGGTGGCCGGGCCCAACTTCAAGACGGTGATACTGGATTCCGGGGCCCTTCGACTGCGCGGCGCGGTCAGTAGCGACATTTCCATTCCCGCCGACCAGCTCAGCTTTGACATTTATACCAGCGGTCTTGACGAAGAGCGGGTGCCGGTAGCACTTGATGTGCCGGAAAACACCATGATCCACCTCAATGCGGGCACCTATAATGTGGTTTCGCGCTGGGGCAAGACCAACGCCAGCGTGCGCGCCGATTTGCGGGTCGAGCCGGGCCAGCTTACCGATGCCACCCTGTTTCACCGCGCCGCCCAGATCAGTTTCAAACTGGTTTCAAAAGCCGGCGGCGAGGCGATCGCCGATGTCGAATGGAGCGTGAAGGACAGTTCCCGGAAAACCATATTTTCCAAACTGGGCGCGTTCCCCGTGGTTATACTTTCCCAAGGGGATTATGAGGTTATCGCCAAGGTCGGCAATGATGTTTATAACCGTGCTTTTCAGGTTCAGCCCGGCGCACCGCGCGAAATCGAGGTTCTGACCACGGTTTATTAGAGGCTGTCATGTTTTTTGATCGATTTGCTATCAGGACCATCTAATAATCAGCCCTCTAATAATTGGCCCATTTCGGCCAGATCGGTTAGCATCAGCCCGTCCGCCTTGCCTGTTCAGGACAAAAATACAGCTCATACCACGCTCCAAATCCCGATACTCAACAGACCCTTAAGCGGCTTGTGTCATAGACATAATGCCAGAAAATATATTCCGTTGACTTGATGCTGGCTTTGTTACTAAATCACTTCAGACCTCAAAAATGAGGCGGTGACAGGGTGCGGGGTATTTGGAGGGTTCAGTTCGCGTCAGACTGGTCATTTGTTTGGCCGGAGCTTTGCGGTATGGGCAAGGCGATTACGGGCTGCGTGCTCAGCGCATTTGCCTATGTTCCCTTTGAAACAGCCAGCGAAAGATTACCAAAGCCGGTAAGGACCAGCCAGGCGTTTTCTTGTGGAAGCGGGTCTGGTGAAGTGAATCTGGTTATCCGCCTTGAAACCGCGACCAAACAAAAACCCCGGGGCTAGAGGCTGTGGTCGCAAAAGAGGTAATTGAATGTTCATACTACCAACTGGAGGACTAAAATGAGAAACTCGATCAAACATGGAATAGGCGCCATTTTTACGGCTCTTATACTTTTGACGCCAATGGCGGCGACCTCTGCTGCGGCTGAGACCCTCAGAATTGGCACGGAAGGCGCTTACCCGCCGTTTAATTACATTGACTCCAGTGGCGCCATTAAGGGGTTCGACGTTGATATCGGTCTTGCACTGTGCGAGCGCATGGGCGCCACGTGCACCGTGGTTGCCCAGGATTGGGAAGGAATTATTCCGGGGCTTCTTGCCAATAAATATGATTTTATCATTGCATCCATGTTCATTACCCAGGAGCGCAAAAAACGGGTCAGCTTTACCGACCCCTATTATCTTGCCGCAATGACCATGGTCGCGCCCAAGGACACCAAAATCACCGAGTTCACCAACGAGACCATGAAGGGCAAGATTATTGGTGCACAATCGGGAACAACACAGGCTGATTACATAGAGGCGATGTTCCCGGACGCTGATATCCGCTTGTACCCGACCCAGGATGGGGTAAATCTTGATATGGCAAGCGGGCGTATTGATTTTGAGGCCGGTGATATGATTCCGATGCTGGACTGGACAACAAAGACCGAGGACGGGTCATGTTGCAAGCTGGTTGGCGAGCCGATAACCGATCCCAAATTTGTCGGCGAAGGAGTTGGCATTGCCGTGCGCAAGCAAGACAATGCATTGCGTGAAAAACTGAATAAGGCTCTGGCTGAAATTCGCGCTGACGGTACGTATAAAAGGATTAACGACAAGTACTTTACCGTTGATATTTATACGATGAAATAAGCCGATTTTCCTGTCCATCCGTCCTTAAAGCCTAGGTGCCGATAAATGTATGAGTTGTTTTCATATGGCGACGCTGGTTGGGGGGATGAATTGCTTCGCGGCTTGGCGGTTACCGTTCAATTGGCGATCGCCACGCTGCCGTTTGGACTGTTATTGGGTTTCATGGCGGCTTTTGCGTCAATGTCAAAATTGACTTCGCTGCGCGTTTTGGGCTTTGGCTACACTACCATCATGCGCGGGATGCCCGAGATCCTGACCCTGTTTGTTGTCTATAACGGGGTGGGTCTGCTGATAAACAATATTCTCAAATGGTGGAACCCTGATGCCAACCCTGTTGATTTCAGCCCCTTTGTCGCCGGGGTCATTGCCCTTGGCATGGTGTTCGGGGCCTTTTCCGGCGAGGTGCTGCGCGGAGCGTTCAATTCACTCGATGAGGGGCAGTCAGAGGCGGGACGCGCCATCGGCATGTCGCGCCAACAGATATTCTGGCGCATAAAATTGCCTCAGGTATGGCGGTTTGCGTTGCCGGGATTGGGTAATTTGTGGATCAGCCTGCTCAAGGACACAGCTCTGGTATCAATCATTGCCCTTAATGATCTGATGCGCATGACAAAGGTTGCGGTCGGGGTCACCAAGCAGCCATTCACCTTTTATCTGGCGGCATGTTTAATATACTGGGTCATGTGCCTGTTCTCTGAGTTTGTGCTGGGGGTAATGGAACGCCGGACCTCTCGCGGCATTAGAAGGGCGTGATATGAGCCCGATTGAAATTCTGGCCAAATATTGGCCAAATCTGCTCAATGGCACATGGATAACGATCAAGCTGACCCTTATGGGAGCCATTATTGCCGGACTTATTTCTCCGTTCTTTGCCCTGGTCCGGGTCAATGCATCTGCGTGGGCACAACTGCCTTTGCGCATTTACATATCGTTCATGCGCGGCACGCCAATTCTGGCGCAGTTGTTTTTGATTTACTATGGATCGGGGCAGTTCAGGCCATTGCTTCAGGAGTGGGGATTATGGTGGTTTTTCCGTGATCCGTTCAATTGTGCGCTTTTGGCTTTTGTTCTCAATTCCACCGCATATCAGACCGAAATCATGCGTGGCGGCATTCTGGGTGTGGAGCGGGGCGAAATCGAAGCGGCAAAGGCTGTCGGCATGAGCCGGATCCGCACGTTGCAGCGCGTGATCTTTCCCCATGCCTACCGCATTGCCTGGCCGGCGATCGGCAATGAAGTAATACTTTTGATGAAGGCGAGCGCGCTGGCCAGCGTGATTACCGTTTTTGATATCATGGGGCGCACCAGGCAGATATTCTCGCGCAGTTTTGATTTCTCGGTCTATTTGTGGGCGGCGGTAATTTACCTGTCCATTACCGCTATTTTCGTTTTCATCTGGCGGCTGGCTGAACAAAGGCTCAGCCGTCATCTGGCGATTCGGGCTGTTTCGGTCACCAGCGGTAACACAAATGGAAAGGCTGGGTCATGAGCGCACCCGATAATGTTTTGCTGGCCCAGGACATTCACAAATCATTCGGGCCGGTGGAGGTGTTAAAGGGGATTTCCCTGAAGGCGGACAAGCACGAAGTCATTTCGATCCTTGGTGCGTCCGGGTCCGGCAAAAGCACCTTTTTGCGATGCCTGAATTTTCTGGAAATACCGACATCCGGAAAGATAATAGTGCAGGGCGAGGAAGTTCATGTTCGCGATGGCAAGCCGGTTGATGCGCGCCATATAGAGGCGGTTCGCGGCCGTTTGGGCATGGTGTTTCAGCAGTTCAATTTGTGGACCCACCGCACGGTTCTGGGCAATGTGATGGAAGGGCCGCTCTATGTGCGCCGCGAGCCCAAGAACAAGGCACGCGCAAAGGCGGAAGTGCTTTTGCGGCGGGTTGGCTTGCAGGACCATATGGACATGTACCCCTCGCAATTATCGGGCGGCCAGCAGCAGCGGGTGGCAATCGCCAGAGCGCTGGCGATGGAGCCGGATGCGATATTGTTTGATGAGCCGACCTCGGCGCTCGATCCGGAACTGGTCGGGGAGGTGCTAAAAGTCATGCAGTCACTGGCGGCGGAAGGGCGAACCATGATCGTTGTGACCCATGAAATGACATTCGCCCGGGATGTCTCATCAAGGGTCGTGTTTTTTCACGAGGGAAAAATTCTGGAACAGGGTTCGCCGGATGAAATGTTCGGCAATCCGAAAACCGAAGCATTCAAACGCTTTATTGCCAAGGTAAAATGAGCCGATGCATGTTTAAACAAAATCCGGGGAGATCAAGTCATGAGTACGGATGGTGTGTCTGAAAATGAGCGTTACAAGGGCGGGACTGACGGGGTGTTTATCGAGGCGGCCGAATTAAGGATCGTCAGTTTGCCGCTTATCCGGCCATTTGTGATTTCCACCGGTGTAATGAAGGTCAAAACCTTCCCGCTGCTTGTGTTGAAAGGCAATGGTCTGGAAGGCATTGCCGAGGCCGTCATGGATGTGCTGCCTGATTATCTTGAAGAGACGATAGCGGGATCGATGTCGTTTTTGCGCAATACTTTGTTGCCGGCAATTGTCGGGCGGAGTTTCCGCTCCCCTTATGAACTTCAGCCAATTCTTGATCCCTGGCGCGCCAATCGCATGAGCAAGGCCGTGGTTGAGATGGCGTTTTGGGATTTGTGGGCAAAGAGTCTTGATATTCCGCTGATGGCGGCGCTTGGCGGGGTTGGCGATCGTGTCGAGGTTGGCGTCAGTCTTGGCATTGGCCCGATAGATGAGACGCTTGAGCGGGTCGATGAGGCGCTTGATGCCGGATATAAAAGAATAAAGCTGAAAATCATGCGCGGCCATGATGTCAAGCTGGTTGCGGCGGTGCGGGCACAATATCCGGATATCAAGCTGACCGTTGACGCCAACACCGCCTATGGGCTGGCCGATTTGCCTGTATTACAGGCGCTGGATGAATTTGATCTCGATTATATTGAACAGCCGCTGGCATATGACGACATTTTGGACCATGCGATAGTCCAATCCAGGCTAAAGACCTCGATCTGCCTTGATGAAAGCATTCGAAATGCCATTGATGCGCGCAAGGCGCTTCAGGCCGGCTCGTGCCGGGTGATCAATATTAAGGTCGGCCGTGTCGGCGGATTTGCCGCCGCCCGCGCCATTCATGATGTAAGCGAAGCTTTCGGGGCGCCGGTCTGGTGTGGCGGCATGCTGGAAAGTGGTATTGGCCGCGCCCACAATATTCATCTTGCCACTTTGAACAATTTCAGCAAACCCGGCGACACGTCCAGCGCCAGCCGTTATTTTAAGCGCGACATCATTAACGAGCCGCTCGAGGCGTCACAGGGCACCATGGCGGTGCCGGCAACCGGGCCAGGCATCGGGGTTACGCTTGATCGTGATTTTCTTGATACGGTCACCCAGTCGGTTGAGGAGATCACCATATGAGGGAGGGGCAAAAAGAGGCGGAAATACGTGAACTGCGCTCTATTGCGGAACTCAGGGAAGCCGAGGCTTTGCAAATAGCTGTTTGGGGACAAGGCGACAAACCGGATAATGCCGATATAATGCTGGCCATCCAGCACGAGGGCGGGCTTGTTGCCGGAGCATTCGTAAACGGGCGCATGCTTGGCTTTATCTTTGCGTTTCCAACCAGCGAGGCGGGGGTGCAGCATTCGCACCGTTTGGCCGTTCACCCCGACACTCAGGGCATGGGGCTTGGCACCAAGCTCAAATGGTATCAACGCGATTGGTGTTTAAAGCATGATATTGAACTGGTGCGCTGGACATTTGATCCTTTGCGCCGGGTCAATGCCAACCTCAATATAGCAAAGCTTGGCGCCACCGTTGGCGTTTATCATGAAGATTATTATGGAGAGATGGGGGGCATCAATGCCGGCGTCCCCTCCGACCGGCTGGTCGCTGAGTGGCGGATCGGGGCGGGCGAAACCGGGGCGGGCGAAACCGGGGGCAAAAAGAGCGGGCCGGATACAGATCAGAAAGAATGCCGGCGCGTCGCCATTCCTGTTGATTTTGAAACCATGGTCAGATGCGCCCCCGATGAGGCCTTGTCTGAGCGCCTGCGTGTGCGCGCGATATTGACTTTAGCTTTTGCCGATGGGTTTAGGATTACCGGTTTTGATGCGGCGCACAACCAATATCTGTTAACTGCCGCCAGAGCGTTTTCAGAATAAGTGGTATCCCGTTCAATTATTCGATCTCACTCCTGAAAACATTCTATTGCAGGGCGTGATCGACCAGCGCCATGGCGTGCAGCTCTGTCGTGTCATAGGTGGGGATGGGCGAGCAATTATCGTCAATCAGCATGCCGATTTCGGTGCATCCAAGAATTACCGCCTCGGCCCCGCGCGATTGCAGCCGTTCAATGGCGTCTATATAGGTTTTGCGCGAGCTGTCAGAAACAATCCCCCGGCATAGTTCGTGGTAAATGATGGTGTTTAGTTCCGTAATCCCCATTTCGGGCACCAGCGGTTCAAGGCCCATTTCCTTTAGTCTATTGCTATAAAAATCCATTTCCATGGTGAAGCTTGTGCCCAAAAGCGCAACGGTTTTAACGCCGTCTTTCAATAATTTGTTCGCGGTAGGGGTGGCAATATGAATGAGGGGAATATCAATTGCGCGTTCCACCTCGGGGGCAACAATGTGCATGGTGTTGGTAGCAATGGCCAGGACCCCAGCACCGCAGGTTTCAAGCCCTTTGGCGGCGTTGACCATGATCGCGCCCGCCGCGCTCCAGTCGTTTTCGGCCTGCATTCTTGCAATAGGGGCAAAATTGACTGAATGCAGCAACAGGCTGGCGGAGTTCAAACCGCCCAGACGCCGCGCCACCTCCTGATTGATCAGACGATAATAATGAGCACTTGACTCCCAGCTCATCCCACCAATCAGGCCGATGGTTTTCATTGTTTGGTGCCCGCTGATTTTTTGGCAAAACCTGGCTGGCTATCATTTTCGCGCGAAATTTCGCCGCTGCGTATCTTGTCGGGCAGGTCGGAAAACCACAAAACCAGTTGCCGGTAGACATCGCGTTTGAACTCCACCACCAAATCGGGCAGATTATCCAGCTTTTCCCAGCGCCACTCAGAGAATTCCGGCTTGTGCCCGCCGTCGCCGGGGGCGGCCAGATCAATTTCATCCTCATTGCCGGTAAACAGCATCGCGTACCACATCTGGCGTTGGCCGCGATATTTTTTCCCCAGTCGTTTGTTGAACATGCCGTCGGGAAAATCATAGCTCAGCCAGTCTTTGGCCGGGCAAATCAATTGCGCCGAACTTACGTTGGTTTCCTCTGCCAGTTCGCGCCGCGCGGCGTCATAGGGGGCTTCGCCATTGTCGATGCCGCCCTGGGGCAGTTGCCATGCCCGGGATAATTGCTGGCCCGGTTTTTCCATTCGCCGCCCGATAAAAACCTTACCCCTGGGGTTGAACAAAACAACCCCCGCATTGTCGCGATAGGGAAAATCGTCACGATTGACAAGTTTGTTCATTGAGATCGCGCCTTCATTAATGTGCTGACCGGAACCAGCGATATCTGGTTTTTATCCAGTTTCTGCGCCCAGTTGACCAAGGTTGTTATCGAAATGGGCAGGGCGGAAATTATCCCGATTGCCTGGCCTTTTTCGCGGGCGGTGCTTTCAAGTTTATCCAGTCCGGCAAGAATGGCGGCGCGCGACGGGTTGGCGTCCAAAAGAATCATGGCGCGGGCATAAGGCACGCGGTTGGCGTTGGCCAACTGCCGGGTCAGGGAACGGTTGGAGCTGCCATCGTCCAGATAGCCCAGCCCGCGCAAGCCCAACTCTTCCATTATCGGGCCAAGATCGCTCGCCGAGGCGGTAAAGCGCGCCCCCATATTATTGATCAGCCCGATATAGCCGCCGGCGCGCGCCATCAGCCAGAACAAGCGATCCAGATTGGCGCGTGGTGGTTGGCCGGTCAAAAGAGTTTGCGGGCCGGGATCGGAATTGGGATAGTCAAACGGCTCCATCGGCACTTCGAGCAAAAACTCGCGGCCATCGGCCTGCGCCGCCGCTATTGTGCGTTTGAGTGCGCGCGAATAGGGCGCAAAAGCCAGGCTTACATTTTGCGGCAGGTCGATAATGGCATTAAGGGTTGCGGTTTCATTAAGTCCCATCCCGGTTACCACAATGGCGATTTTGGGCTTGCTGTCAGCGCCCTGCTGGTCCGGCTGTGTTTGCGAATAGGCGGCAAAAGGGGTTTTTCCACTCGAACTTACGCGCGGGATGGTGCCATATTTTGTTTGCTCGCCAAGGTCAGGAAAAATACCGTCTTCATTTACCACCGGCTCCTTTGGTGCAGTTTCGGTTGCCTGATCGCCGGTATTGTCCGCGGTGGCGCCGGCCTGATTATTGTTAGCCTCGTTGTTGGCGCCGGTAACGACAACCGGCCCCGGTGGGTCGCTGGCCCTTACATTCTGGGCAACCGAATTGATGTTGCGCGTGGAACTGATCGGAACTTCGCTCACCGGGCGGCCACCATTGGGGTCGTTAACCAGAACGATCCGTAAAATAATGGCAATTATAATCAGACCAAGCACGCCAGCAAGCACGCGGGCAAGAGGAAACTCGCGCAAGTCAAATTGTATTTGCGGCAGGAATTTTTTTGATTTTTTTTTGCCCAATGGAGCGTTCAAATCGCTGGCCAAGACCTGGCTCCGTTTGTTTATTCACTCTTTCATGCTCCAGCCCCGTTTTCAAATGAAACAGGATGGAGTTTTTGGCGCGTTTTATTTTGTTTTCTGATGCGCCGGCAAACGCTTGTCGCACCACGCAACTGCCAATTGTGACTTGCCCATGCTCAGGCAAACCGGCCCCAGAGCACCCGAATCAATGATGTGGTGTCTTTTTAACACGAAAGATCATTTGTTTGGGTCCGGCGGAAAGGCGGGGTTGGTTTCTTTGCCCAAAATCAGATCAATCGCATAGTTGAGCTGGGTATCAAGCGAGCGGTCGGCCGGGACATAGATCGAGGAGCCGCTTGTCGCCTCCTTTTGCGATCCGCCGCCGATCTGGCCGGCCAGGGCCGCCTCGCCAATGATTTCGTCGCGCCCCTGAAGTTCACGCGGCACATTTTCCAGAATTTTGATGTCAGGCTGAATGCCGGAGGCCTGAATGGAGCGGTTGGAAGGGGTGTAATAGCGCGCGGTAGTGATGCGCATGGCCCCGTTTGCCCCCAGGGAAATTATCGATTGTACCGATCCTTTGCCAAATGATCGCGTACCGACCAGAACGGCGCGTTTTTGATCCTGAAGCGCCCCGGCGACAATTTCGGATGCGGAGGCCGAGCCGCCATTGATCAAAACGATCAGGGGTACTTTGGCAATCAGGCGGTCAAGCTCGTCGGGCTGGGCGTCATAGCGCGCACTTTCCTGGGCGGTGCGGCCACGGGTCAAAACAATCGCGCCGCGTGATAAAAACGCGTCCGCCACCATTACCGCCTGATCGACAAGCCCGCCGGGATTGTTGCGCAAATCAAGAATCAACCCCTTGGGCAATTTGCCGTCGCGCTCCTTGATAATGCCATTTATCGCGTCCTTGATGCCGGAAAAAGCCTGCTCGGAGAACTGGTCGAGCCGCATCACTCCGACATCCTTGTCGACAAACCAGCGCACGGCGCGCAACGGAATGAAATCGCGCTTTAATGTTACATCAAACGGGTCGCCAACCCCCTCGCGCACCACGGTGACGGTAATATTGGTGCCGACAATGCCGCGCATCCGGGAAATGGCGTCATCCATGCTCATGCCCATGACCGGGGAGCCGTCGAGCTTGACGATATAATCATTGGCCAACAACCCGGCGCGCGG